>Ga0209676_1000181_pt1 | contig 147350 bp, 131 predicted proteins | sample AraplaCvi_mLB_r2_FD_184282 | JGI IMG/M metagenome (GOLD analysis project Ga0209676, IMG submission 184282) | Arabidopsis root microbial communities from North Carolina, USA - plate scrape MF_Cvi_mLB_r2 (SPAdes) (version 2) | ecosystem: Host-associated > Plants > Roots > Endosphere | place...
CTTCGCCCTGCATGTGGTCGCCTTGCCGATCGTGATTCTCGGCCTGGTGGTACTGCACATCCTCGCCCTTCACGAAGTGGGTTCGAACAACCCGGACGGCGTCGACATCAAGAAGAAAAAGGACGAAAACGGCATCCCGCTGGACGGTATCCCGTTCCACCCGTACTACACCGTCAAGGACATCGTCGGTGTGGTGGTGTTCCTGTTCGTGTTCTGCGCCGTGGTGTTCTTCTTCCCGGAAATGGGCGGGTACTTCCTGGAGAAACCCAACTTCGAACAGGCCAACGCCTTCAAGACCCCTGAGCACATTGCGCCTGTGTGGTACTTCACGCCGTTCTACGCGATCCTGCGTGCGGTGCCTGACAAGTTGATGGGCGTCATCGCCATGGGGGCGGCCATCGCCGTGTTGTTCGTACTGCCCTGGCTCGACCGCAGCCCGGTGCGCTCCATGCGCTACAAGGGCTGGATCAGCAAGCTCTTCCTGCTGGTGTTCTGCGTGGCCTTCGTCATCCTCGGCGTGCTGGGCGTACTGGCGCCGACACCTGGGCGTACCTTGCTGTCGCAGGTGTGCACGGTGTTGTACTTCGCCTACTTCCTGCTGATGCCGTTCTACACAAGGCTCGAGAAGACCAAACCGGTTCCGGAAAGGGTGACTGGCTGATGAAAAAGTTGATTGCAGTATTTTTGCTGGCAGTGATGCCTGCCTTTTCCTTCGCTGCCGAACATGGCCTCGAGCTGGACAAGGTCGACATCGACCTGAGTGACAAGGCCGCCATGCAGGACGGTGCGCGTACCTTTGCCAACTATTGCATGGGTTGCCACAGTGCCAAGTTCCAGCGTTACGAGCGGGTGGCCGATGACCTGGGCATTCCGCACGAGCTGATGCTGGAGAAGCTGGTGTTCACGGGTGCCAAGATCGGTGACCACATGCAGATTGGCATGAAGCCCAGTGACGCCAAGACCTGGTTCGGCGCCGCACCGCCCGACCTGACCCTGGTGGCCCGTGTGCGTGGTACCGACTGGCTGTACACCTACCTGCGCAGCTTCTATGAGGACCCATCGCGGCCTTACGGGGTAAACAACAAGGTGTTCCCGAACGTCGGCATGCCTAACGTGCTGGTTGGCCTGCAAGGCAACCAGGTGATTGGCTGCAAACAAGTGCAGACCGTGACCGATGGCAAGAAGCAATTCGACCCGTTGACCGGTAGCCCCATTACCCATGAAGCCTGCGACCAGCTGACCATTACGCCGAAATCCGGTACCCTGACAACCGAGCAGTTCGACGAGAAGGTCAAGAACCTGGTGACCTTCCTGGCCTATTCGGCCAACCCGGTCAAACTGGAAAGCCAGCGCATCGGTACCTACGTGTTGCTGTACCTGGCTTTCTTCTTCGTATTCGCCTATTTGCTCAAGCGTGAATACTGGAAGGACGTGCACTGATCACGCAGTAGTTTCTGGTTGTTGAACGCGCCCGGGGCGCCCCCGCAGAAATGCGGGGCGCGCCCCGGGCGCGTTTTCATTTACAGTTGCACAAGCATCCCGTGCGAGGAGCCGCTACATGGGCGCAACCAACAGGTTAGCCTGCTATTCCGATCCCGCTGATCACTATTCCCATCGGGTACGTCTTGTGCTCGCCGAGAAGGGCATCAGCGTACAGGTCATCGATGTCGACCCCGGCCGCCTGCCGCCCAAGCTGATCGAGGTGAACCCTTACGGCAGTGTGCCGACGCTGGTCGACCGTGACCTGGCGTTGTATGAATCGACCGTGGTGATGGAATACCTCGAGGAGCGTTACCCGCACCCACCGCTGATGCCGGTGTACCCGGTTGCGCGGGGGAACAGCCGCTTGCTGATGCACCGCATCCAGCGCGACTGGTGCTCCCTGGCCGATACCGTGCTCGACCCGCGCAGCAACGAGGCCGCTCGTGCCGAGGCGCGCAAGGCCTTGCGCGAGAGCCTGACCGGGGTCTCGCCATTGTTTGGCGAGTTCGCCTGTTTCATGAGCGAGGAGCAAAGCCTGGTCGATTGTTGTCTACTGCCCATACTCTGGCGTTTGCCGGTGTTGGGCATCGAGTTGCCGCGGCAAGCCAAGCCGCTGCTGGATTACATGGAGCGTCAGTTCGCCCGCGAGCCTTTCCAGGCGAGCCTGTCCTCCGTAGAACGTGAAATGCGCAAGCTTTAAGGAGCCGTTGATGAACTCCAGTCGCCCCTATCTGGTTCGAGCACTGTACGAGTGGATCGTCGACAACGATTGCACGCCCCATATGCTGGTCAATGCCGAGTTCCCGAAGGTCCAGGTGCCGGATGGTTTCGCCAGTGATGGCCAGATTGTGTTGAATATCTCGCCAAGCGCCGTGCGCAGCCTGCACATGGACAACGACGCGGTCAGCTTCGAGGGCCGCTTCAGTGGTGTGGCTCACTCGCTGTTCGTGCCGGTTGGCGCCATCCTGGGTATCTACGCCCGGGAAAATGGCCAGGGCATGGTTTTTGAGCTGGAGCCGTCGCTGGATGACGAGGGCCTGGAAGACGATGATGTGCAGCCGGATGACGATGGCCCACCAGAGGGTGGCGGCCAGCCACCACGTCCGACTGGCCGACCAAGCCTGAAAGTGGTCAAGTAACAAAAAAGGCGATCCAACCGGATCGCCTTTTTCTTTGCCGCCAACGTGAGGTTACAGGTCGCTGATGGTGCGTACCTGGTCCTTGTTGATGCGGGTGCGCTTGCCGTCGAGTTGCTGGAACTCGTAGAAACCGGAATCGGCGTCGAACTTCGGCACGTCGACGGTCTGGATTTCGCGGCCGTCGTTGAGAATGATCTGGCTAGGGGTGGAGCAGCCGGCCAGGGTGGCGAAGGTGCCGAACAGCAGGGCTGGCAGCAGAAGCTTTTTCATGCGGTGTTTCCTGGGTATCTGGAAGGATGGAGCAGGGTTGTAGCCTGTGCTGGCCTCTTCGCGGGCTTGCCCGCTCCCACAGGTTTTGGCGTATCCCTGTGGGAGCGGGCAAGCCCGCGAAGAGGCCGGCACAGGCTGATGAATCAGTCGATGTACTCGAACAGCTTGACGATCTTCTGCACGCCCGACACCCCCTGTACCACGGCGGTGGCCGAGTTGGCCTCCTGCTGGGTCACCAGGCCGAGCAGGTAGACGATGCCGTTCTCGGTAATCACCTTGATGCGCGAGCTGGGTACGGCATTGTCGGTCAGCATCTGGGCCTTGATCTTGGTGGTCAGCCAGGCGTCGTTGTTGCGCGCCAGGATGGAGGAGGGCTGCATCACCTGCAGCTCGTTGTGCACCTTCTTGACCCGCTGCACCTGGCTGGCGGTCTGCTCGGCCAGGCTCTTGAGGTCGGCGCGCGGGGTCTGGCCGGCCAGCAGGACGATGCCGTTATAGCTGCTGACAACGATGTGCGAACCTTTGTCCAGGTCAGGGCTGGCCTTGGCGATATTGACCGAGGCCTTGGTTTCGATCAGCGAGTCGTCGATCTTGCTGCCGATGGTGCGCGTGCCGCGATCATCTTCGATCGGCGAATTGCGGGTAGAGGTCAGTACCGAGCTGCAACCAGTGACGCTCAGGCACAGGGTCAGGGCCATCAGGCCGAGGCGCATAGGGGTCATTCTTCACTCCCGAACAGTTGGCTGTCGATCAGATCACACAGGCAGTGGATCGCCAGCAGGTGGACTTCCTGGATGCGTGCGGTAATCGTCGAAGGTACGCGGATTTCCACGTCTTCGGGCAGCAGCAGCGAAGCCATGCCGCCACCGTCGCGGCCAGTCAATGCTACGACAATCATTTCGCGGTCATGTGCGGCCTGGATCGCCTGGATCACGTTGGCCGAGTTGCCGCTGGTGGAGATCGCCAGCAGAACGTCACCGGGCTGGCCCAGCGCGCGGATCTGCTTGGAAAAGACTTCGTTGTAGCTGTAGTCGTTGGCGATCGAGGTCAGGGTCGAGCTGTCGGTGGTCAGCGCAATGGCCGGCAGGCTCGGCCGTTCACGCTCGAAGCGGTTGAGCAGCTCCGAGGAAAAATGCTGGGCATCGCCGGCCGAGCCGCCATTGCCGCAGGCGAGCATCTTGCCCTCGTTGAGCAGCGCGTTGACCATGACCAGGCTGGCCTGCTCGATGTGCGGTGCCAGGATGTCCATTGCCTGTTGCTTGGTATCGATGCTGGCCTGGAACAGCCGGCGAATTCGGGATTGCATGTCCATCTGGTGACCTTAAGTGGGGCGGTGGCCTTTGCTACGCGCAACAACGACCAGCCCGCGAAACATAGAGCAAAAAAAACGGAGTGGGTTCAGCATTCGAAGGCGTTTTTCAGCCATTGAAGCGGTTTGCCTGCATGGTGGCTACCCTGCAGGGCGACTACGTCGAAGCGGCAGGGGTGGTTGCTCCAGTGGGGCTCCTTCTGCAGGAACAGGCTGGCGGCAAGCACCAGCCGTTTCTGCTTGCGCCCGTCGATGCTGCCGAGAGCGCCACCGAAGCCCGCGTGCAACCGGTAGCGGACTTCGACGAATACTACTGTATCGGCGTCGAGCATGACCAGATCAAGCTCACCGCCTTTGCATCGCCAGTTACGCGCCAGCAGTTGCAGGCCCTGCCCTTGAAGGTACTCAAGGGCCTGGGTTTCCGCTACCTGCCCGGCGCTGGTGGGCGACGCTGCTGCCATCAGCGAGCGGTATCAGGCAGGCGCTGGACCTGGCCGCCGGCGAACTGGGCCCAAGGCAGCTGACGTTCGACACGCTGGTTGGCGTTCATGCTCAGGCTGCCCGAAAGGCCCAGTACGCGATTGTCCGGCAGTGCTTTCAGCTGGCCCAGGCGCGGCGCCAGGCTGTAGGCGTCGACGCCCATGGCATACAGGCGGCCCAGGCTACCGGCGGCTTGTGGCCATTGCTGCACGACCTGTTGGCGCAGGCTGTTGCTGGTGTCGAGCAGCCACGGGGTTTCGCAGAAGCGGATGCCGTTCATGTCGTTGTACTGGTTGACGTCACCACTGGCGCTGTACAGGTTCGAGGTGCCGTAGACCGGTACGTCGCCGGCGTACTGGAAGTTCAGGGTCGGCTTGATCTGCTGGGCCTGTTGCGGGGTCGAGGCGAGGAAGATGAAGTCGATGTCCTGGCGACGCGACGGTTGCGCGGCGATGCTGCCGCCTACCGTGCTCTGCAGGCTCTTGGCGCGGCCTTCGCTCTGGCGCAGCTGGAACAGGTCGGCAATCTGCTGGGCCAGGGCGACCGGCTGGGCGATACGCTCGGCGGCGAGCAGGGTGCCACCGTTGCCTTCCCAGTCCTGGCGGAAGGCGGCGAGCACGCGGTCGCCCCATTCGCCACTCGGCACCAGAGCCACGGCGCGGACCATGCCATCGGCGCGGGCGCGGCGGGCCACTTCACGGGCTTCGTCTTCGGCAGCCAGGCCAAACTGGAACAGCTGCGGCGGAGCCTTCTGGCCGGCGTCGGCGTAATTCAGGGCCAGGGTGGTGATCGGCAGCTGTGGCTTGGCGGCCAGCTGCTTGACCAGCGGTTTTTCCAGCGGGCCGATCACCAGCTGTACGCCTGCGGCCTGGGCCTGGCGATAGAAATCGTCGAGCGAGCCGATGCGCGAGCTGTCGAAGACCTGCACGGCTGGCGCCTGCTGGCCGGCTTGCTGGGCCTGGAAGTGCGCAGCCATGAAACCGTCACGCAGGGCGCGGGCAACACCGGCCAGCGGGCCTTCCTGGGGCAGCAGCAGGGCAATCCTGGTCAGTGGCTGGCTGGCCAGCTCCTTGAGCTTGGTCAGCGCCAGCGGCAGCTGTTGAGCGGCCGGATGGTCCGGGTGCTGCTTGACCCAGGCGTCGATCGCCGCTTGCTGCTGCTCCAGGGTGCCGGCGCTTTTTACCGCGAAGGCCAGGCTGGTCCAGCCGGCCAGGGTCTGGTCGTTGCCTGGTTGCTGCAGTTGCTCTGCAGGCAGCGAGGCGACCAGGGCCCAGATGGCGTCATTGTTGGCGCTGCCGGCCTGGCCGCTGAGCAGCGGGGCCAGCAGTACGCGCTGTTGTGCGGCCGCCAGGGCCTGGCCATCGGCTTCGAGGGCGGCCGCGTGCACGCTGTAGGTGCGCGCTTGCTGTTCTTCCGGCAGTTCGGCGATGCGCTGCAGGCTAGGGTGAGCCAGGGCGGTCAGGGCAGCCTTGGGCTGGTTGCGGCTCATGGCCAGCTCGGCGCCGAGGGAGCTGGCGAACACTTGCTGAGCGGGTTTGAGCGTGTCCAGCGGCACCTGCTCGAGGATGCGTGCGGCGCGGGGGAAGTCCTTCTGCTTGTAGGCCAGGTCGGCTGCGCTCAGGCGCAGCAAGGCGGCGTCTTCCGCAGACTTGCTGGAAGCAGCCTTTTCGAGCAGTTGCTCGATGCTGGCGTCCGGGGTGCGTGGCAGTTCGCCCAGGCTGGATGAGGGCGAGCTGGCGCAGGCCGCCAGCAGGGCGGCAAGGCAGAGGGCTGTGAACAGCCGCAGGCAAGCGATCATGTATAGGTCCTGTTACTCGATCAAGGTGGCCGGCAATTGTACCCAAGCGCTGGCCGGGGCGCGATGTCGCCGTGTCGAACCTTCACTATAGGTGGCCTGCCACCGGTCGTCGGCGAAGTTCTTTGCGCCCTGTTGCAGGCGCTCGGGCTACAATAGCGCCTTTGATCCGAACGACAGGTGTGCGCAGTGACTGATGTGGCAGGGGCTTCGAAATCCACCGTGGGGACGCTGTATGTGGTCGCAACCCCCATCGGCAACCTCGACGACATGAGCGCCCGGGCGCTGAAGGTGCTGGCGGACGTGGCCCTGATCGCGGCGGAAGATACGCGCCATTCGGTCCGCCTGCTGCAGCACTTCGGCATCGACACGCCGCTGGCGGCCTGCCATGAGCACAACGAGCGTGACGAGGGCGGGCGCTTTCTCACCAAGCTGCTGGCGGGCGAGAATGTGGCACTGGTTTCGGACGCCGGCACGCCGCTGATTTCCGACCCTGGCTACCACCTGGTGCGCCAGGCGCGGGCTGCCGGGGTGAACGTGGTGCCGGTGCCGGGCGCCTGTGCTCTGATCGCCGCCCTGTCGGCGGCCGGCCTGCCCTCGGACCGCTTCATTTTCGAAGGCTTCCTGCCAGCCAAGGCGGCGGGGCGCCGGGCGCGCCTGGAGCAGGTAAAGGAAGAACCGCGCACGCTGATCTTCTATGAGGCCCCCCACCGCATCCTGGAATGCCTTGAAGACATGGAAGCAGTGTTCGGTGGCGAGCGCCCGGCGCTGTTGGCGCGCGAGCTGACCAAGACCTTCGAGACCCTCAAGGGCCTGCCGCTGGCTGAGCTGCGCGCGTTCGTTGCCGGCGACAGCAACCAGCAGCGCGGCGAGTGCGTGGTGCTGGTCGGAGGCTGGAGTGCGCCGGAAGGCGAGCAGGCGATCAGTGCCGAGGCGCAGCGGGTGCTCGACCTGCTGCTGGCCGAGCTGCCGCTCAAGCGCGCGGCGGCGCTGGCTGCGGAAATTACCGGGGTACGCAAGAACCTGCTGTATCAACTTGCCCTGGAAAAGCAGAAGGCCGAGTAGTGGCATATTGATATAAATGCCGGTATTGCTTGTCGTTGGGCGCGCGTGCCGTTAATCTTGGCGGCGGAGAGTCGATCGGACAGTCGCTGCCTGCTTTTGTTCCGCAATAGCAGGGGGAGGAAAGTCCGGGCTCCATAGGGCAGAGTGCCAGGTAACGCCTGGGAGGCGCGAGCCTACGGAAAGTGCCACAGAAAATAACCGCCTAAGCATTTCGGTGCCGGTAAGGGTGAAAAGGTGCGGTAAGAGCGCACCGCACGGCTGGCAACAGTTCGTGGCTAGGTAAACCCCACTCGGAGCAAGACCAAATAGGGTTCCATCAGGCGTGGCCCGCGTCGGAACCGGGTAGGTTGCTAGAGGCGTCCAGTGATGGCCGTCGTAGAGGAATGACTGTCCTCGACAAAACCCGGCTTACAGATCGACTCTCCACCTTTCCTTCCCTGCTTGAATCGATAGCAGATGCCCTTTGGTAATACCGAAAAAATCTTACTCTTGATAAATCACTTTAACTTTGAACTGCACGTGCTTGCGTGGGTTTGATTTTTCTCGTGTTTTTTTCTCCCTGGTAGTCCTTCCGCATTCCTTTATTGCGCTAAATCTCGGTCCTGTAAGGCTTTTCCTTCCGAACGTGCCTTGACGGTGCTGCGGGCGGATTCCTATAGTGTGCGCAAGTGGCAGAAAGTGGGATGAAGTGGGTTTTCTGACACAAAAAAGCTAACATTGTGGGGAATCGCAGCCGTGTTCCGCGGAGCCAACGCCGTCAGCCTCGATGCCAAGGGCCGTCTCGCCATGCCGAGCCGGTACCGTGACGAGCTCGATTCGCGTTGCAATGGTCAGCTGATCGTGACCATCGACGCCGTTGACCCCTGCTTGTGTGTTTATCCCCTCGATGAGTGGGAACAGATAGAAGCCAAGTTGCGTGCCTTGCCATCGTTGCGTGAGGAAAACCGCCGCCTGCAGCGTTTGCTGATCGGTAATGCGGTTGACCTGGAGCTCGATGGCAGCGGGCGTTTCCTGGTGCCGCCCCGTCTGCGCGAGTACGCCAAGCTCGACAAGAAGGCGATGCTGGTGGGGCAACTGAACAAATTCCAGCTGTGGGATGAAGATGCCTGGAACGCGGTTTCGGCAGCCGACCTTGCAGCTATTCAACAACCGGGCGCCATGCCCGACGAATTGCGTGACCTGATCCTGTGACCATAGATAGCGGCTTCAACCACATTACCGTCCTGCTCGACGAAGCTGTCGAGGCATTGGCCCTGCGCGCCGACGGTTGCTATCTGGACGGCACCTTTGGCCGTGGCGGGCACAGCCGGCTGATTCTCAGCAAACTCGGGCCGCAAGGGCGGCTGCTGGGTTTCGACAAAGATCCACAGGCGATTGCCACGGGGCAAGCGCTGGCGGCCGAAGACGGCCGCTTTGTCATTGTGCAGCGCAGCTTTGCCGAGCTGGGTGCGGAAGTGGCCGAGCGCGGCTTGCACGGCAAGGTCAGTGGTGTGCTGCTGGACCTGGGCGTGTCTTCGCCACAGCTGGATGACCCCGAGCGGGGGTTCAGCTTCCTCAATGATGGCCCGCTGGACATGCGCATGAACCCGGACCAGGGCATCAGCGCGGCAGAGTTCATCGCCACTGCGCCGGTGGAAGAAATCGCCCGTGTCTTCAAGGAGTACGGCGAGGAACGCTTCGCCGGGCGCATGGCGCGAGCCGTGGTCGAGCGTCGCGAAAAACAGCCGTTCACCCGTACCGCCGACCTGGCAGAAGTGCTCAAGGTGGCCAACCCGGCATGGGAGAAGGGCAAAAACCCTGCGACCCGTGCGTTCCAGGGGCTGCGCATTCACGTCAACAACGAGCTGGGCGACCTTGAGGCCGGCCTCGAGGCCGCACTCGATGCGCTCGAAGTCGGTGGCCGCCTGGCGGTCATCAGCTTCCACTCGCTGGAAGACCGTATCGTCAAACTGTTCATGCGCAAGCTGGTGAAAGGTGAAGCCGACAACCTGCCGCGCAACCTGCCGGTTCAGCACAAGGTCTTCGAGCCGAAAATCAAGCTCATCGGCAAGGCCCGGTTCGCCTCCGAAGCCGAGCTCAAGGCCAACCCACGGTCGCGTAGCGCCGTGATGCGCGTGGCGGAGAAACTGCGGTGAGCAGGCTGTTTGCCAAACCTTTGCCAGGCGGAAGCTTCCTGATGCTTCTGTTGTTCGTTGCCGTGCTGATTTCGGCCATCGCCGTGTCCTACAGCGCGCACTGGAACCGTCAGTTGCTCAACACCCTGTACGGCGAGTTGAACGAGCGCGACAAGGCCCAGGCCGAGTGGGGCCGGCTGATCCTCGAGCAAAGCACCTGGACCGCCGCCAGCCGCATCGAAAACCTGGCTTCCGAGCAACTGAAGATGCGCGTCCCTTCGGCTGACGAAGTACGGATGGTGGCGCCATGATGAAGCTCGAAGGCGCACTCTACCCATGGCGCTTCCGCGTGGTGATCGGCTTGCTGGCGCTGATGGTCGGTGCCATCTGCTGGCGCATCATCGACCTGCAGGTGGTCGACCGTGATTTCCTCAAGGGGCAGGGCGATGCGCGCAGCCTGCGTCACATCCCTATCCCGGCTCACCGCGGCCTGATCACCGACCGTAACGGTGAGCCACTGGCAGTCAGTACCCCGGTCACTACCCTGTGGGCCAACCCCAAGGAAATGCAGGCTTCCAAAGACCGCTGGCCACAGCTGGCCGCCGCGCTGGGGCAGAACCCGCAGCAGTTGACCGAGCGCCTCACCCAGCAGGCCAGCAAAGAGTTCATCTACCTGGTCCGCGGCCTGACCCCGGAGCAGGGCCAGCATGTGCTCGACCTGAAAGTGCCAGGTGTGTATGGCCTGGAAGAATTCCGCCGCTTCTACCCGGCCGGTGATGTCACCGCGCACATGGTCGGCTTCACCGACCTCGATGACCACGGTCGCGAAGGGGTGGAACTGGCCTATGACGAGTGGCTGGCCGGTGTACCCGGCAAGCGGCAGGTGATCAAGGACCGGCGCGGCCGGCTGATCAAGGACATCCAGGTAACCAAGAACGCCAAGGCAGGGAAGACCTTGGCGTTGTCGATTGACCTGCGCCTGCAGTACCTGGCCACTCGCGAGCTGCGCAATGCCATTGCCGAACAGGACGCCAAGGCCGGCAGCCTGGTGATCATGGACGTCAAGACCGGTGAGGTCCTGGCCATGGTCAACCAGCCGACCTACAACCCCAACAACCGCCGCAGCATGTTCCCGGCCGCCATGCGTAACCGCGCGATCATCGACGTGTTCGAGCCGGGCTCCACGGTCAAGCCGATCTCCATGAGCGCGGCGCTGCAGAGCGGCCGCTGGAAGCCGACCGACAAGGTCGAGGTGTATCCGGGCAGCCTGCAGATCGGCCGCTACACCATCAAGGACGTGTCCAAGAGCGAGGGCCCGATCCTCGACCTGACCGGCATCCTGATCAACTCCAGTAACGTCGGCATGAGCAAGATCGCCTTCGACATCGGTGGCGAGGCCATCTACCGGGTCATGTCCCAGGTCGGCCTGGGCCAGTACACCGGCCTTGGCTTCCCCGGCGAGCGTGTCGGCAACCTGCCCAACCACCGCGAGTGGCGCAAGGCCGAAACCGCGACCCTGTCGTATGGCTATGGCGTGTCGGTCACCGCCCTGCAGCTGGTGCATGCCTACGCGGCGCTGGCCAACGACGGCAAGATGGTGCCGCTGTCGATTCTCAAGGTGGACAAGGCCCCGGAAGCCGTGCAGGCCATTCCTAAGGAAACCGCCGAAACCGTCCAGGGCATGCTGCAACAGGTGATCGAAGCACCGCGCGGCGTATTCCGCGCCCAGGTGCCGTTCTACCACGTGGCTGGCAAGTCCGGTACCGCGCGCAAGGCCACCGTGGGCTCCAAGGGTTACACCGAAAACGCCTACCGCTCGCTGTTCGCCGGCTTCGGGCCGATGAGCGACCCGCGCTACGCCATCGTCGTGGTCATCGACGAGCCGGGCAAGGGCGGCTACTTCGGTGGCCTGGTTTCGGCGCCGGTGTTCAGCAAGGTCATGTCCGGCACCCTGCGCCTGATGAACGTACCGCCAGACAACCTGCCGCCACCCGCACCCGCCGAACAATCGCAGGTCAATGCAGCAGCAACCGCCAAGGGAGGGCGTGGATGATGACAATGCCATTGAGCAAGCTTTTCGCTCACGCCAGCCGTGACCCGCTGATCCGTGAACTGACCCTGGACAGCCGCAATGTGCGCCCGGGCGACCTGTTCCTGGCCGTGCCGGGTGCCAAGGTCGATGGCCGCGAGCATATCGCCGACGCCTTGGCCCGTGGCGCCGCCGCCGTGGCTTATGAAGAACAGGGCGCAACCGTGCTGCCGCTGACCGAGGTACCGCTGATTCCGGTCAAGGGCCTGATCGCCCAGCTTTCGGACATCGCAGGGCGTTTCTATGGCGAACCGAGCCGCCAGCTGAACCTGGTCGGCGTGACCGGTACCAACGGCAAGACCAGCGTCACCCAGCTGGTTGCCCAGGCGCTCGACCTGCTTGGCCAGCGCTGCGGCCTGATCGGCACCCTGGGTACCGGCTTCTATGGTGAGCTGCAGAGTGGCCGCCTGACCACGCCCGACCCGATCGCCGTCCAGTCGACCCTCAACGACCTCAAGAAAGGGGGCGCCAAGGCAGTGGCCATGGAAGTGTCCTCCCACGCCCTGGAGCAGGGCCGGGTCGCCGCGCTGGAGTTCGACATCGCGGTCATGACCAACCTGTCCCGCGACCATCTGGACTACCACGGCAGCATGGCGGCTTACGAGGCCGCCAAGGCCAAGCTGTTCGCCTGGCCGAGCCTGCGTTGCCAGGTGGTCAACCTGGATGACGATTTCGGCCGTCGCCTGGCCGCCGACTTTGCTCGCCGCCCGAGTGTCGACCATATCGAGACCCGGTTGCTCAGTTACAGCCTGGAGAACCCGGAGGCCTCGCTGTTCTGCCGCGAAGCCGTGTTCAATGACGATGGCGTGCGCGCCACCCTGGTCACCGCCCAGGGGGAACGTACCCTGCGTAGCCAGTTGCTGGGCCGCTTCAACCTGAGCAACATGCTCGCCGCCGTGGCGACGTTGCTGGCGCTGGACTATGCGCTGGACGAAATACTTGAAGTCACCCCGCAGCTGCAAGGGCCGGTCGGCCGCATGCAGCGCCTGGGTGGCGGCGACAAGCCGCTGGTGGTGGTCGACTACGCACACACACCGGACGCCCTGGAAAAAGTACTCGAAGCCCTGCGCCCGCACGCTCACGGCAAGCTGCTGTGCCTGTTCGGCTGCGGCGGCGACCGTGACCGCGGCAAGCGCCCGCTGATGGCCGAAGTGGCCGAGCGCCTGGCCGACCGCGTGCTGGTCACCGACGACAACCCGCGTACCGAAGACCCGCTGCGCATCTTTGACGACATCCGCCCGGGTTTCGCCAAGCCTGCCGAGGTCGAGTTCGTTGCCGGTCGTGGCGAAGCCATCGCGCACCTGGTCGCCACAGCCGCTGCCGACGACGTGATCGTGCTGGCCGGCAAGGGGCACGAGGATTACCAGGAGATCAATGGCGAGCGCCATGACTTCTCCGATCTGACCGAGGCCGAAAAGGCACTTGCAGCCTGGGAGGCTCCACATGCTTAAGCCGATGGTACTCAGCCAGCTGGCCACAGCACTCTCTTCACAACTGCGTGCTCAACAAGTGGGTGCCGACGCCACCTTCACAGGTGTCAGTATCGACAGCCGCAGCGTTGGCACCGGGCAACTGTTCGTCGCCCTGGCCGGCCCGCGCTTCGATGGCCACGACTACCTGGCCGACGTAAAGGCCAAGGGCGCTGTCGCGGCCCTGGTCGAGCGTGTAGTGACGGATGTCGACCTGCCGCAGCTGCTGGTTACCGATTGCCGCCTGGCCCTGGGTCAGCTCGGTGCGCTGAACCGCGCCGCCTACGACAAGCCGGTGGTGGCCATCACCGGTTCCAGCGGCAAGACCACGGTCAAGGAGATGCTCGCCAGCATCCTGCGTACCCGTGGCCTGGTGCACGCCACCCGCGGCAACCTGAACAACGACCTCGGCGCGCCGCTGACCCTGCTGGAAATTGCCCCTGAGCACAGCGCCGCAGTGATCGAGCTGGGTGCCTCGCGCATTGGCGAGATCCGCTACACCGTCGGCCTGACCCGGCCCCAGGTGGTCATCATCAACAACGCCGGTACCGCCCACGTGGGTGAATTCGGCGGCCCGGAGAAGATCGTCGAAGCCAAAGGCGAGATCCTAGAAGGCCTGGGTGAGGGCGGTATCGCCATCCTCAACCTGGATGACAAGGCTTTTGATATCTGGAAGGCGCGTGCCGGCGCGCACAAGGTGTTCAGCTTCGCCCGCAGCAATGCCAGTGCCGATTTCTACGCCACCGATATCGGTCGCGATGCCCGTGGTTGCCCGTCATTCAAGCTGCATGGCCCTGGCGACGAGGTAGACGTGCAGCTCAATGTGCTCGGTGAGCACAACGTCAGCAACGCCCTGGCCGCCGCCGCCGCTGCCCATGCCGTTGGTCTGAGCCTGAGCGGCATCGCCGCCGGCCTGGCTGCCGTGCAACCGGTCAAGGGCCGTACCGTGGCGCAGATCGCGCCCAATGGCGTGCGGGTGATCGACGACAGTTACAACGCAAATCCCACCTCCATGTGCGCGGCCATTGATATACTCGCCGGCTTTTCCGGGCGCACCGTTCTGGTGCTTGGGGATATCGGCGAACTGGGGCAATGGGCGGAGGAAGGCCACCGTCAGGTGGGTGACTACGCGCGCGGCAAGGTCGATGCGCTTTACGCAGTGGGTTCCAACATGACTCACGCGGTCAAGGCGTTCGGCGCCAATGGCCGCCATTTCGCTACTCAAGCTGAGCTGATCGACGCAGTTGGCGCCGAGAATGCCAGCGACACCACTATCTTGATCAAGGGCTCGCGCAGCGCTGCGATGGAAAACGTCGTGGCGGCATTGTGCGGTGCCAGCGGGGAGAAACATTAATGCTGCTGCTGTTGGCCGAGTATCTGCAACAGTTCCACAAAGGCTTCGCGGTCTTCCAGTACCTGTCCCTGCGCGGGATTCTGGGTGTGCTGACCGCGTTGTCCCTGGCGCTGTGGCTGGGGCCGTGGATGATCCGTACCCTGCAAATCCGCCAGATCGGCCAGGCCGTGCGTAACGACGGCCCGCAATCGCACCTGTCCAAGTCCGGCACACCGACCATGGGCGGGGCGCTGATCCTGTCCGCCATTGCCGTCAGCACCCTGCTGTGGGCCGACCTGACCAACCGCTATGTGTGGGTGGTGCTCATCGTGACCCTGGCATTCGGTGCCATCGGCTGGGTCGACGACTACCGCAAGGTGATCGAAAAGAACTCGCGCGGCCTGCCGAGCCGCTGGAAGTACTTCTGGCAGTCGGTGTTCGGCCTGGCTGCAGCCATCTTCCTGTACAAGACCGCGCCGACCAGCGTCGAAACCACGTTGATCCTGCCGTTCATCAAGGATGTCACCATCCCGCTGGGCATCGGCTTCGTCGTGCTGACCTACTTCGTCATTGTCGGTTCGAGCAACGCGGTCAACCTTACCGACGGCCTCGACGGCCTGGCGATCATGCCGACAGTGATGGTGGGCGGTGCCCTGGGCATCTTCTGCTACCTGTCGGGCAACGTGAAGTTCGCCGAATACCTGCTGATCCCGTACGTGCCGGGCTCGGGCGAGCTGATCGTGTTCTGCGGCGCACTGATCGGTGCCGGCCTGGGCTTCCTGTGGTTCAACACCTACCCGGCGCAGGTCTTCATGGGTGACGTAGGCGCGCTGGCGCTGGGCGCCGCGCTGGGCACCATCGCCGTGATCGTCCGCCAGGAAATCGTGCTGTTCATCATGGGCGGCGTGTTCGTCATGGAAACCCTGTCGGTGGTGATCCAGGTTGCCTCCTTCAAGCTGACCGGCAAGCGCGTGTTCCGCATGGCGCCGATCCATCACCACTTTGAACTCAAGGGCTGGCCAGAGCCACGGGTGATCGTCCGCTTCTGGATCATCACCGTGATCCTGGTGCTGATCGGCCTTGCAACCCTGAAACTGAGGTAGATGAGCGTGTCATTGATCGCTTCCGACCAATTCCGCATCGTTGTCGGCCTCGGCAAGAGCGGCATGTCCCTGGTTCGCTTCCTGGCGAACCGGGGCATTGCCTTTGCGGTCGCCGACACCCGTGAGCAACCGCCGGAACTGGACACCCTGCGCCGTGATTACCCGCAGGTGGAAGTGCGCTGTGGTGAGCTGGACGTGGATTTCCTGTGCCGCGCCAACGAGTTGTACGTAAGCCCCGGCCTGGCCCTGGCCACCCCGGCCCTGCAGCAGGCGGCCGCGCGTGGCGTGAAGCTGTCCGGCGACATCGAGCTGTTCGCTCGCCACGCCAAGGCCCCGATCATTGCCATCAGCGGCTCCAACGCCAAGAGCACCGTTACCACCCTGGTTGGCGAAATGGCTGCCAAGGCCGGCAAGCGCGTGGCGGTGGGCGGCAACCTCGGTACCCCGGCGCTGGACCTGCTGGCCGATGACGTCGAGCTGTACGTGCTGGAACTGTCCAGCTTCCAGCTGGAAACCACCGACCAGCTCAACGCCGAAGTGGCCACCGTGCTGAACATCAGTGAAGACCACATGGACCGCTACAGCGGCCTGCCGGCCTATCACCTGGCCAAGCACCGGATCTTCCGTGGTGCCCGCCAGGTCGTGGTCAACCGCCAGGACGCCCTGACCCGGCCGTTGCCGGTGGAAGGCCGCCCATGCTGGACCTTTGGCCTCAACCAGCCGGATTTCAAGGCCTTCGGCCTGCGCGAAGTGGACGGCGAGAAATACCTGGCCTTCGAGTTCCAGGCGCTGATGCCGGCACGTGAGCTGAAGGTTCGTGGTGCCCACAACCAGAGCAACGCCCTGGCGGCGCTGGCCCTGGGGCATGCTGCCGGCCTGCCGTTCGAACCGATGCTCGAGGCGCTGCGCGAGTTCGGCGGCCTGGCCCACCGTTGCCAGTGGGTGCGCGAGCGCAACGGCGTGAACTGGTATGACGATTCCAAGGCCACCAACGTCGGTGCTGCCCTGGCCGCCATCGAGGGCCTGGGTGCCGATATCGAAGGCAAGCTGGTGCTGATCGCCGGTGGCGATGGCAAGGGCGCCGACTTCACCGCGCTGCGCGAGCCGGTCCAGCGCTTCTGCCGCGCCGTGGTACTGCTCGGCCGTGATGCCGAGCGCCTGGCCGAAGCCCTGGGCGATGGCGTGCAGAGGGTGCGTGTGAAGACGCTCGACGACGCCGTGCAGCAATGCGCCGAACTGGCCCAGGCCGGTGATGCCGTGCTGCTGTCGCCTGCGTGCGCCAGCCTCGACATGTTCAAGAATTTCGAAGAACGCGGGCGCCTGTTCGCCCAGGCAGCGGGAGGCCTTGCATGATCTTCGGCATCCTCAAGCCTTACCCGTCGCCGCTGATCAGCGGCCGAGGCATCGACCTGGACTTCGCGATGCTCGCTGGCTGCCTGGCATTGCTGGGCCTGGGCCTGGTGATGATCACCTCGGCGTCCTCGGAAGTGGCTGCGGTGCAGTCGGGCAACCCGCTCTACCACATGTTCCGCCACCTGGTGTACGTGTTCCTCGGCCTTGTCGCCTGCGGTGCCACCATGCTGGTGCCGATCGCCACCTGGCAGCGCATGGGCTTCATGATGCTGCTGGGGGCCTTCGGCCTGCTGGTGCTGGTGCTGGTGCCCGGTATCGGCCGCGAAGTGAACGGCTCCATGCGCTGGATCGGCTTCAGCTTCTTCAACGTGCAGCCTTCGGAAATCGCCAAGGTGTTCGTGGTCGTCTACCTGGCCGGCTACCTGGTACGTCGGCAGACCGAAGTCCGCGAAACCTGGATGGGCTTCTTCAAGCCGTTCATCGTGCTGCTGCCCATGGCGGCGCTGCTGCTGATGGAGCCGGACTTCGGCGCCACCGTGGTGATGATGGGCGCGGCGGCGGCCATGCTGTTCCTTGGCGGGGTGGGGTTGTTCCGCTTCAGCCTGATGGTGGTGTTGGCGGTAGTGGCGGTGTTCGTCCTGGTACAAGCGCAGCCTTACCGCATGGCGCGCCTGATTACCTTTACCGACCCGTGGTCCGACCAGTTCGGCTCGGGCTACCAGCTGACCCAGGCGCTGATTGCCTTCGGCCGTGGCGAGTGGCTGGGCGTTGGCCTGGGTAACAGCGTGCAGAAGCAGTTCTACCTGCCTGAAGCGCACACCGACTTCGTGTTCTCGGTACTGGCCGAAGAACTCGGCGTGGTCGGCTCGCTGCTGACCATCGCGCTGTTCGTATTCGTGACCGTGCGCGCCCTGTACATCGGCCTGTGGGCGGAAAAAGCCAAGCAGTTCTTTGCCGCTTATGTCGCCTTCGGCCTGGCCTTCCTGTGGATCGGCCAGTTCCTGATCAACATCGGTGTGAATGTCGGCCTGCTGCCGACCAAGGGCCTGACCCTGCCGTTCCTCAGCTACGGGGGCAGCTCGCTGGTGATCTGCTGTGCCTGCGTGGGCCTGTTGCTGCGTATCGAGTGGGAAAGCCGCACGCACCTGGGCAGTGAGGAGCACGAATTCAGCGAAAGCGATTTTGCCGAGGAGACCAATCATGGCCGCTGACGGCAAGAACGTATTGATCATGGCGGGCGGCACCGGGGGCCACGTGTTCCCGGCCCTGGCCTGCGCCCGTGAATTCCAGGCGCGCGGTTACAACGTGCACTGGCTGGGCACCCCGCGTGGCATCGAGAACGAACTGGTGCCCCAGGCCGGCCTGCCGTTGCACCTGATCCAGGTCAGCGGCCTGCGTGGCAAGAGCAAGCTGTCGTTGCTCAAGGCGCCGTTCACCCTGGTCAAGGCCGTGCTGCAGGCGCGGCGTATCGTGCGTGAGCTGAAGCCGGTATGCGTGGTCGGCTTCGGTGGCTATGTGACCGGCCCCGGCGGCGTCGCCGCGCGGCTGTGTGGCGTGCCGCTGGTGATCCACGAGCAGAACGCCCGCGCCGGTACCGCCAATCGCTTGCTGGTGCCTCTGTCGGCACGGGTTTGCGAAGCGTTCCCGAACACGTTCGAGGCCAGCGACAAGCGTCGCACCACCGGTAACCCGGTGCGCCCGGAGCTGTTCATGGACGCGCAACGCGCGCCCCTGACCGAGCGCCGTGCACGCCTGTTGGTGCTCGGTGGCAGCCTGGGTGCGGAACCATTGAACAAATTGTTGCCTAAGGCCCTGTCCGAAGTGCCCGCCGCACTGCGGCCGGAGGTGTTTCACCAGGCTGGCAAGCAACATGCGCCGATCACCGCCGAGCGTTATCACGAGGCAGGTGTCGAGGCGCAGGTAGAGCCCTTCATCAAGGACATGGCCCAGGCCTATGGCTGGGCTGACATGGTGGTATGCCGGGCCGGTGCCCTGACCGTCAGCGAGCTGGCGGCAGCAGGCCTGCCTTCGATGCTGGTGCCATTGCCCCACGCGATCGACGACCACCAGACCCACAACGCCCAATATCTGGCCCGGGAAGGCGCTGCCTTTCTGCTGCCACAAGCGACAACTGGCGCAGCGCAGCTCGCTGAACGCCTGAACGAGGTGCTGATGCAACCCGAGAAACTCAACGTCATGGCAGGCACCGCACGGCGCCTGGCCAAACCTGCCGCAACCAGCACCGTGGTCGATATCTGCCTGGAGGTGGCCCATGGTTGAGAGCCAGAAAGCCATGCCCCAGCCGAAGATGGGCCGTATCCGCCGTATTCACTTCGTCGGTATCGGCGGCGTGGGCATGTGCGGCATTGCCGAAGTGCTGCTGAACCTGGGCTATGAAGTGTCCGGCTCCGACCTGAAGGCCTCGCCGGTCACCGAGCGCCTGGAATCGTTCGGCGCCGAGATCTTCGTCGGCCACCGCGCCGAGAACGCCGCCACCGCCGACGTACTGGTGGTGTCCAGTGCCATCAACCCGGCCAACCCGGAAGTCGCCACCGCCCTGGAGCGGCGCATTCCGGTGGTGCCGCGTGCCGAGATGCTCGCCGAGCTGATGCGCTATCGCCACGGCGTGGCCGTTGCCGGCACCCACGGCAAGACCACCACCACCAGCCTGCTGGCCTCGGTGTTCGCCGCCGGCGGCCTGGACCCTACCTTCGTCATCGGTGGCCGCCTGACTGCAGCCGGCACCAATGCCCAGCTGGGCACCAGCCGCTACCTGATTGCCGAAGCGGACGAGAGCGATGCCAGCTTCCTGCACCTGCAGCCGATGGTGGCCGTGGTTACCAACATCGACGCCGACCACATGGCGACCTACGAAGGTGACTTCAACAAGCTGAAGAAAACCTTCGTCGAGTTCCTGCACAACCTGCCGTTCTACGGCCTGGCCGTGATGTGCCTGGACGACCCGGTCGTGCGCGAGATCCTGCCGCAGGTCAAGCGCCCGACCGTGACCTATGGCTTCAGCGACGAGGCCGACATCCGCGCCATCAACGTGCGCCAGATGGGCATGCAGACCCACTTCACCGTGCTGCGCCGTGACCGCGAGCCGCTGGAGGTGTCGGTGAACATGCCCGGCAACCACAACGTGCTCAACGCCCTGGCCACCATCGCCATCGCCACCGACGAAGGCATCACCGACGAGGCCATCGTCCAGGGCCTGTCGGGCTTCCAGGGTGTCGGCCGTCGCTTCCAGGTGTACGGCGAACTGCCGGTCGATGGCGGTAGCGTGATGCTGGTCGACGACTACGGCCACCACCCGACCGAAGTGGCGGCGGTGATCAAGGCCGTGCGCGGTGGCTGGCCAAGCCGTCGCCTGGTGATCGTGTACCAGCCACACCGCTACAGCCGTACTCGCGACCTGTACGACGACTTCGTCCAGGTACTGGGCGATGCCAACGTGCTGCTGCTGATGGAAGTCTACCCGGCCGGTGAAGAACCGATCCCGGGGGCCGACAGCCGCCAGCTGTGCCACAGCATCCGCCAGCGCGGCAAACTGGACCCGATCTACATCGAACGTGGCGTCGACCTGGCGCCGCTGGTCAAGCCACTGCTGCGCGCTGGCGACATCCTGATCTGCCAGGGTGCCGGTGACGTCGGCGGCCTGGCCCCGCAATTGATGAAAAGCCCGCTGTTCGCTGGCGCCAAGCAGGAGAAGTCGAAATGACCAGCGCCTACGAAAAACTGCACTCGACCCTGGACGTCAAGGCGTTCGGCCGTGTTGCCGTGCTGTACGGCGGCAAGAGTGCCGAGCGTGAAGTGTCGCTCAAGTCTGGCGCCGCGGTGATCGACGCGCTGACCACCGCCGGTGTCGACGTGGTCGCCATCGACGTGGGTGACGACCTGCTCGAGCGCCTGCAAAGCGAGAAGATCGACCGCGCCTTCATCATCCTCCACGGCCGTGGCGGTGAAGACGGCAGCATGCAAGGCCTGCTCGAGTGCCTGGGCATCCCCTACACCGGCAGCGGCATCCTTGCCTCGGCACTGGCCATGGACAAGCTGCGCACCAAGCAGGTATGGCAGAGCCTGGGCATTCCGACCCCGCGCCACGCCGTGCTGGCCAGCGAGAGCGATTGTTTGCAGGCCGCCACGGAACTGGGCTTCCCGCTGATCGTCAAACCCGCCCATGAAGGTTCCAGCATCGGCATGGCCAAGGTGAACAGCGCCCAGGAACTGGTCGCCGCCTGGCAGGATGCCGCCCGATACGATTCCCAGGTACTGGTGGAGCAGTGGATCCACGGCCCGGAGTACACCGTCGCGGTATTGCGCGGCCAGGTGCTGCCTCCGATCGCCCTGGGTACGCCGCACGTGTTCTACGACTATGACGCCAAGTACATCGCCAACGATACCCAGTACCGCATTCCGTGCGGCCTGGACAGCGTCAAGGAACAGGAACTGATCGACCTGACCGCGCGTGCCTGCGATGCCATCGGCATCGAAGGCTGGGGGCGGCTGGACGTGATGCAGGACGAGCAGGGCCGGTTCTGGCTGCTCGAAGTCAACACCGCACCCGGCATGACCGACCATAGCCTGGTGCCCATGGCGGCCCGCGCGGCCGGCCTGGACTTCCAGCAACTGGTGCTGGCGATCCTGGCCGAAAGCGTGGCAACGCGAGGTTAACGACCATGCAAGGCGCAATGATACGTCAGCAGCAACCCGTTACCGGCCGTAGCAAGCCGGTGCCGCGTGGTGCCAGCCGGCTGGTGGCCGACGAGCCCGTATCGGCGCGCCTGCCGCGGCCAAGCCTGGGTGGCCTGAAGCGTCTGCTGTGGCCGGTGGTGCTGGTGGCAGCCGGTTTTGGTGCCTACGAGGGCGCCATTCGGCTGATGCCGTACGCCGACCGGCCAATCACCAAGATCGACGTGCAGGGCGACCTCAGCTACATCAGCCAGCAGTCGGTGCAGCAGCGGATCGCGCCCTACGTGGCGGCGAGCTTCTTCAGTGTCGACCTGCCGGCGATGCGTGCAGAGCTCGAACAGATGCCGTGGATTGCCCATGCCGAAGTGCGTCGGGTGTGGCCCGACGAGGTGGTGATCCGCCTGGAAGAACAGTTGCCGGTGGCACGCTGGGGTGACGAAGCCTTGCTCAACAACCAGGGCCAGGCCTTCACCCCGCGCGAGCTGGCCAACTACGAGCACCTGCCGCAGCTGGCCGGGCCGCAGCGTGCTCAGCAACAAGTCATGCAGCAGTATCAGGTACTGAGCCAGATGCTGCGCCCCCTGGGCTTTTCCATCGCTCGCCTGGAGCTGCGCGAGCGAGGCAGCTGGTTCCTGACCACGGGCGCGAGCAGCGCCGGGCCGGGCATCGAGCTGCTGCTGGGGCGCGACCATCTGGTGGAGAAGATGCGCCGTTTCATTGCCATTTACGACAAGACACTCAAAGACCAGATCACCACTATCGCCCGCATTGATCTGCGTTACTCCAACGGACTTGCCGTTGGTTGGCGGGAACCGATTGCACCGACGACGGCCCAACCCGCCGTTGCGAAGAATTAGAGAGAGGCAGGACCATGGCAAACGCGCATAGCGGAAAAATGATCGTCGGGCTGGACATCGGCACCTCCAAGGTGGTGGCGCTGGTGGGCGAAGTGGGCGAGGACGGCACCCTGGAAATCGTCGGGATCGGCACCCATCCGTCCCGTGGCCTGAAAAAAGGCGTGGTGGTGAACATCGAGTCCACCGTGCAGTCGATCCAGCGCGCCGTGGAAGAGGCGCAGCTGATGGCTGGCTGCCGCATCCACTCGGCCTTCGTCGGCGTGGCCGGCAACCACATCCGCAGCCTGAACTCCCACGGCATCGTCGCCATTCGCGACCGCGAGGTCAGCCTGGCCGACCTGGAGCGCGTACTCGACGCCGCCCAGGCGGTGGCCATTCCGGCCGACCAGCGCGTGCTGCACACCCTGCCGCAGGACTACGTGATCGACAACCAGGAAGGCGTGCGCGAGCCGCTGGGCATGTCGGGCGTACGCCTGGAAGCCAAGGTCCACGTGGTCACCTGCGCAGTCAACGCGGCGCAGAACATCGAGAAGTGCGTGCGCCGCTGCGGCCTGGAAATCGACGACATCATCCTCGAGCAGCTGGCCTCGGCCTACTCGGTGCTGACCGACGATGAAAAAGAGCTGGGCGTGTGCCTGGTGGACATCGGTGGTGGCACCACCGACATCGCCATCTTCACCGAGGGCGCGATCCGTCACACCGCGGTGATCCCGATTGCCGGCGACCAGGTGACCAACGACATCGCCATGGCTCTGCGTACCCCTACCCAGTACGCCGAGGAAATCAAGATCCGCTACGCCTGCGCCCTGGCCAAACTGGCTGGCGCCGGCGAGACCATCAAGGTGCCGAGCGTGGGCGATCGCCCACCGCGCGAGCTGTCGCGCCAGGCCCTGGCCGAGGTGGTGGAGCCACGTTACGACGAGCTCTTCACCCTGATCCAGGCCGAACTGCGCCGCAGCGGCTACGAGGACCTGGTGCCGGCCGGCATCGTCCTCACCGGCGGCACCGCGAAGATGGAAGGCGCCGTGGAACTGGCCGAGGAAATCTTCCACATGCCGGTACGCCTGGGCGTACCGCACAGCGTTCGGGGGCTTAGCGACGTGGTTCGCAACCCGATCTATTCCACCGGCGTGGGCTTGCTCACCTACGGCCTGCAGAAGCAGACCGAAGACCTGCCCCTGACCGGTAACAGCAGCAACAACAGCTATGGCGATGAACCGAAGGCTCCAGTGCTTGAACGCTTCAAGCGCTGGGTCCAGGGCAACTTCTAAGTTTCAAAGCAGTAGTGGTAGGCGCGACAACTAGAGAACTGTAAGGAGAGGGAAAATGTTCGAGCTCGTAGACAACGTCCCGCAAAGCCCGGTCATCAAAGTGATCGGTGTTGGCGGTGGTGGCGGCAACGCCGTCAACCACATGGTCAAGAGCAGCATCGAAGGCGTGGAATTCATCTGCGCCAACACCGATGCTCAGGCGCTGAAAAACATCGGCGCGCGCACCATCCTGCAATTGGGCACTGGCGTGACCAAGGGCCTGGGTGCCGGTGCCAATCCGGAAGTCGGCCGCCAGGCCGCGCTGGAAGACCGTGAGCGCATCGCTGAAGTGCTGCAGGGCACCAACATGGTGTTCATCACCACTGGCATGGGCGGCGGTACCGGTACCGGTGCTGCACCGATCATCGCCGAAGTGGCCAAGGAAATGGGCATTCTCACCGTTGCCGTGGTGACCCGCCCGTTCCCGTTCGAAGGCCGCAAGCGCATGCAGATCGCCGATGAAGGCATCCGCATGCTGGCCGAAAGCGTCGACTCGTTGATCACCATCCCCAACGAGAAGCTGCTGACCATCCTGGGCAAGGATGCCAGCCTGCTGTCCGCTTTCGCCAAGGCTGACGACGTGCTGGCCGGTGCCGTGCGCGGTATCTCCGATATCATCAAGCGCCCGGGCATGATCAACGTCGACTTCGCGGACGTGCGTACCGTGATGGGTGAAATGGGCATGGCCATGATGGGTACTGGCTGCGCCAGCGGCCCGAACCGTGCGCGTGAAGCCACCGAGGCAGCGATCCGCAACCCGCTGCTGGAAGACGTCAACCTGCAGGGCGCCCGCGGCATCCTGGTGAACATCACCGCAGGCCCTGACCTGTCGCTGGGCGAGTACTCCGACGTGGGTAGCATCATCGAAGCCTTCGCCTCCGACCACGCCATGGTCAAGGTCGGCACCGTGATCGACCCGGACATGCGTGACGAGCTGCACGTGACCGTAGTGGCCACTGGCCTGGGCGCGCGCATCGAGAAGCCTGTGAAGGTGGTCGACAACACCCTGCAGACTGCCCAGCAGGCGTACGAGGCTTCCAACCCGGCGCCGGTTCGCCAGGAGCAGCCTGCGGTCAACTACCGTGACCTGGAGCGCCCGACCGTCATGCGCAACCAGGCCCATGCAGGGGCTGCTGCAGCCGCTAAACTGAACCCTCAGGATGACCTGGACTACCTTGATATCCCGGCATTCCTGCGTCGTCAGGCTGATTAATGGAATTTATCAGGGGTATAAAGGTGATTGGTATTCATCAAAGGTTGGGTCTGTTATCATCCCCAGCCTTTGTTGATACCTGTTCGCAATTTGCGCTGAAGCGGCCAATGCCATGATTAAACAACGCACCCTGAAGAATACCATCCGTGCCACAGGTGTCGGTCTGCACTCCGGGGAGAAGGTTTACCTGACCCTCAAGCCTGCACCTGTTGACACCGGCATCGTCTTCCGCCGCGCCGACCTCGACCCTGTGGTCGAAATCCCGGCGCGCGCGGCCAACGTCGGCGAGACAACCATGTCGACGACGCTGGTCAACGGTGACGTCAAGGTCGATACGGTCGAGCACCTGCTCTCCGCCATGGCGGGCCTGGGCATCGATAACGCCTACGTCGAGCTCTCCGCCTCGGAAGTGCCGATCATGGATGGCAGCGCCGGACCCTTTGTATTCCTGATTCAGTCTGCCGGCCTGGAAGAACAGGACGCAGCCAAGAAGTTCATCCGCATCCTGCGTGAGGTAACCGTGGAAGAGGGCGACAAGCGCGCCACGTTCCTGCCTTTCGACGGTTTCAAGGTGAGCTTCGAGATCGACTTCGATCATCCGGTACTTCGCAACCGGACCCAGAGCGCCAGCGTCGACTTTTCCAGCACGTCGTTCGTGAAGGAAGTCAGCCGCGCGCGCACTTTTGGTTTCATGCGTGACATCGAGTACCTGCGCAAGCATAACCTTGCGCTGGGTGGCAGTGTCGAGAACGCCATCGTGGTCGATGAGGACGGCGTGCTCAACGAAGACGGCCTTCGTTACGAAGACGAATTCGTCAAGCACAAGATCCTCGACGCCATCGGCGACCTTTACCTGCTGGGCAACAGCCTGATCGGCGAGTTCAAGGGCTACAAGTCCGGCCACGCGCTGAACAACCAGCTGTTGCGCAAGCTGATTGCCGAAACCGATGCCTGGGAAGTGGTCACTTTCGAAGATGCCAGCACGGCACCGATCTCCTACATGCGCCCTGTTGCGGCCGTGTAAGTTCGAACACTCTCTAGTTCATTAAGGCCACCTTCGGGTGGCCTTTTTTATGGCTGACGCATGCTGCCCGGCAGGTCCGGCCATTCGCGGGCACGCCCGCTCCCACAGGGTGGACTGCCCCTGGCGCGGCACAGGACCTGTGGGAGCGGGCGTGCCCGCGAATGGCCTGCGCAGCAGTCCCGAAGGTGTCAGCGCTTGTTATGGGCGTGAGCTGCCAGCCGTTCCAGTGCTGCGCGCAGCCTGGGGTCGGTGATGCCTTCGGCGGTGTCGCGCAGGTTCTCGGCGGCATTGTTCGACAGCTCTGCCGCATGGCCGCCGCGCTTGGCTGGCACCAGCGGGGGCTGGACCTTGTACAGGATGCGCCTGAGGTTGGCGAATGCCTCCATGGCCTGTAACGCCGACATCAGGCGTTTTTGCTGATAGCGCAGGCGGGTTGCCCAATGGCCGTCGGTTACCACCAGCAACAAGGTGCCATCGCGCCACGACGCGACATGGCAGTGCTCGCGGGCGGCCGGTTGCAGCTGGCTTTCCAGCAGGCGCTGCAGGTGCTCCAGGCGTTCGGCCTGATTCAGCAACAGGCGCAGCGGGCGCACCTGACGGAGCAGGGCCGAGGGCGGCTGGGCGGGGGAGGGTTTGTAGGCCATGGATATATGCATGAGGTTACAAGATCGGCAGTTTAACACCTCTGTAGCCTGCGCCGGCTTCTTCGCGGGCTTGCCCGCTCCCACAGGTATTACGCAACACTCGAGACCTGCGGTGATCCTGTGGGAGCGGGCAAGCCCGCGAAGAGGCCGGCACAGGCAACCAAGGACAGGACTCATTCTTGACACCTTTCATCTTGCCGAACCTTGAACTCGGGGAAAATGCCCCTATCTAAAACCAGCCCCCGCCAAAACGCTGTACAAGCATCGTGGCAATCCACCACTTTCCTCACCATCGTTTCCGGGTAGAATGCTCGTTCGCATGCGGCCTCAGGGCTGCACGGGCGACTCATGGGGCCGCCCTCCATCCCTACGTGTGGAAGATCCTGCCGATATGTTTGCGCCTTTGTTAAAGAAACTTTTTGGAAGCAAGAACGAGCGTGAAGTCAAACGCATGCTCAAGACGGTGAACATCGTCAATGCTCTCGAAGAGAAGATGGTGGCCCTCTCCGACGAGCAACTGCGGGGCAAGACCGCAGAGTTCAAGGAGCGCCTGGCCAAAGGCGAGACACTGGACCAATTACTGCCTGAAGCCTTCGCCGTGGCCCGCGAGGCCGGCAAGCGCGTGATGGGCATGCGCCACTTCGACGTGCAGCTGATCGGCGGCATGACCCTGCACGAGGGCATGATCGCAGAAATGCGTACCGGTGAAGGCAAGACCTTGGTCGGTACCCTGGCCGTGTACCTCAACGCACTGTCCGGCAAGGGCGTGCACGTGGTCACTGTCAACGACTACCTGGCCCGCCGTGACGCCAACTGGATGCGCCCGCTGTACGAGTTCCTCGGCCTGTCGGTCGGCATCGTCTCGGCCTTCCAGCCGCCGGAAGAAAAGCGCGCCGCCTACGCGTCCGACATCACCTACGGCACCAACAACGAATTCGGCTTCGACTACCTGCGCGACAACATGGCGTTCAGCCAGGAAGAGAAGTTCCAGCGTGAACTGAACTTCGCCGTGATCGACGAAGTCGACTCCATCCTCATCGACGAAGCGCGTACCCCGCTGATCATCTCCGGCCAGGCCGAGGACAGCTCCAAGCTGTACATCGAGATCAACCGCCTGATCCCGCGCCTGACGCAGCACATCGAGGAAGTGGAAGGCCAGGTCACCCAGGAAGGCCACTTCACGATCGACGAGAAGAGCCGCCAGGTCGAACTGAACGAAGCCGGTCACCAGTACATCGAGGAAATGCTCACCCAGGCCGGGCTGCTGGCCGAGGGCGAGAGCCTGTACTCGGCGCATAACCTGAGCCTGCTGACCCACGTCTACGCCGGCCTGCGCGCGCACAAACTGTTCCACCGCAACGTCGAGTACATCATCCAGGACGGCCAGGTCCTGCTGATCGACGAACACACCGGCCGTACCATGCCCGGCCGTCGTCTGTCCGAAGGCCTGCACCAGGCCATCGAAGCAAAAGAAAACCTGAATATCCAGGCCGAGAGCCAGACCCTGGCTTCGACCACCTTCCAGAACTACTTCCGCCTGTACACCAAGCTGTCCGGCATGACCGGTACCGCCGACACCGAAGCGTTCGAGTTCCAGTCCATCTACGGGCTCAACGTGATGGTCATCCCGCCGAACAAGCCGTTGGCGCGTAAAGACTTCAACGACCTGGTGTACCTGACCGCCGACGAGAAGTACGCCGCGATCATCGCCGACATCAAGGAAAGCATGACCCAGGGCCGCCCGGTGCTGGTAGGTACGGCGACCATCGAAACCTCCGAGCACATGTCCAACCTCCTGAAGAAGGAAGGTATCGACCACAAGGTGCTCAACGCCAAGTACCACGAGAAGGAAGCCGAGATCATCGCGCAAGCCGGTGCGCCAGGTGCCCTGACCATCGCCACCAACATGGCTGGCCGTGGTACCGACATCCTGCTGGGCGGCAACTGGGAAGCCGAAGTGGCCGCCCTGGAAAACCCGACCGCCGAGCAGATCGCCCAGATCAAGGCCGACTGGCAGAAGCGTCACCAGCAAGTGATCGAGTCGGGTGGCCTGCACGTGATCGCCTCCGAGCGCCACGAATCGCGCCGTATCGACAACCAGCTGCGTGGCCGTTCCGGCCGTCAGGGGGACCCGGGCTCCAGCCGCTTCTACCTGTCGCTGGAAGACAGCCTGATGCGTATCTTCGCCTCTGACCGGGTGAAGAACTTCATGAAGGCACTGGGCATGCAGTCGGGCGAAGCCATCGAGCACCGCATGGTCACCAACGCCATCGAGAAGGCCCAGCGCAAGGTCGAAGGCCGCAACTTCGACATCCGCAAGCAGCTGCTGGAATACGACGACGTGGCCAACGAGCAGCGCAAGGTGATCTACCACATGCGCAACAGCCTGCTGGCCGCCGAGAACATCGGCGACACCATCGTCGAATTCCGCAAGGAAGTACTGGACGCTACCATCAGCCAGCACATTCCGCCGCAGTCGCTGCCAGAGCAGTGGGACGTGGCTGGCCTGGAAGCTTCGCTGGCCAGCGATTTCGCCATGAAGCTGCCGATCCAGCAGTGGCTCGACGAGGACGATCACCTCTACGAAGAGACCCTGCGCGAGAAGCTGCTGAACGAAATAACCACCGCGTACACCGAGAAGGAAGACCAGGCCGGTATCGAAGCCCTGCGTACCTTCGAGAAGCAGATTCTGCTGCGCGTGCTGGACGACCTGTGGAAAGACCACCTGTCGACCATGGACCACCTGCGTCACGGTATTCACCTGCGTGGTTACGCGCAGAAGAACCCGAAACAGGAGTACAAGCGCGAATCCTTCAGCCTGTTCCAGGAGCTGCTCGAGTCGATCAAGCGCGACACCATTCGTGTGCTGTCGCACGTTCAGGTACGCCGCGAAGACCCGGCCGAAGAGGAAGCCCGCCTGCGCCGCGAGGCCGAGGAACTGGCCAGCCGCATGCAGTTCCAGCACGCCGCTGCTCCGGGGCTGGAAAGCGAACAACTGAGCGAGGAGGGCGCCGAAGTGGCCGTCGCCTCGGCACCGGTGCGCAACGACCAGAAGCTGGGCCGCAACGAGCCGTGCTGGTGTGGTTCGGGCAAGAAGTTCAAGCATTGCCACGGGCAGATCGAGTGATCTGACCTGAATGGGGCCGCGTTGCGGCCCTGTCGCGACACAAGGCCGCTCCCACAGGGATAGCGCACAGCCGCAACGCTGCGCCGTCCTATGTGGGAGCGGCCTTGTGTCGCGATGGGGCGCGAAGCGGCCCCGCTTTTCGATATCAACCGTATTTTCTAGGAGCGCTCTAATGGCTGTTGGTCTTGGTCCTTTGCCCACCCTGCACCCGGTTCCGGGTTTTGAACTCGGCATCGCTTCTGCCGGCATCAAGCGCCCTGGTCGCAAGGATGTGGTGGTCATGCGCTGTGCCGAAGGCTCCAGCGTGGCGGGCGTGTTCACCCTCAATGCCTTCTGCGCAGCGCCGGTGATCCTGTCCAAGCAGCGTGTGCAGGGCACCGTGCGCTATCTGCTGACCAACACCGGTAATGCCAACGCCGGCACTGGCGCGCCGGGCCTGGCCGCTGCCGAGCGCACCTGCGCCAAGCTGGCCGAACTGGCCGGCGTACCGGCCGAGTCGGTGCTGCCGTTCTCCACCGGTGTAATCGGCGAGCCGCTGCCGGTCGAGAAGATCGAAGGCGCGCTGCAGGCCGCCCTCGACAACCTGTCGGAAAACCACTGGGCCGAAGCCGCCACCGGCATCATGACCACCGACACCCTGCCCAAGGGTGCCAGCCGCCAGTTCCAGCACGATGGCGTGACCGTTACCGTCACCGGCATCAGCAAAGGTGCAGGCATGATCCGCCCGAACATGGCCACCATGCTCGGCTACATCGCCACCGACGCCAAGGTGGCACCAGCGGTGCTCAAGGACCTGATGCTGGACGGCGCCAACAAGTCGTTCAACCGCATCACCATCGATGGCGACACCTCGACCAACGACTGCTGCATGCTGATCGCTACCGGCAAGGCCAACCTGCCGGAAGTCACCGAAGCCAGCGGCGCACTGTTCGAAGCGTTGAAGAAGGCGGTGTTCGAAGTGTGCATGGAAGTGGCCCAGGCCATCGTCCGTGACGGCGAAGGCGCCACCAAGTTCGTGACCGTGCAGGTCAACGGCGGTGGCAACCACCAGGAGTGCCTGGACGTCGGCTATGCCGTGGCCCACTCGCCGCTGATCAAGACGGCGCTGTTCGCCTCCGACCCGAACTGGGGTCGTATCCTCGCCGCCGTTGGCCGTGCCGGCGTACCGGAGCTGGATGTGAGCCTGATCGATGTGTACCTGGACAGCGTGTGCATTGCCAGCAAAGGCGGCCGCAGCCCGAGCTACACCGAAGACCAGGGCGCCAAGGTAATGGCCCAGGAAGAGATCACCATCCGTATCGAGCTGGGCCGTGGCCAGTGCAGCGAAACCATCTGGACCACCGACCTGTCCCACGAGTACGTGAAAATCAACGCCGAGTACCGTACCTGATGTAGTTGGGGCCGCGTTGCGGCCCTTTCGCGACACAAGGCCGCTCCCACAACGACCTGCATACACCGTCCGATGTGGGAGCGGCCTTGCGTCGCGATGGGCTGCAGAGCAGCCCCAAAATTCCCAAACGATGGAGCCGAACCATGAGCTATCACCTGATCATCGGCGACAAGCTGTATTCCTCCTGGTCGCTGCGCGGCGCCCTGGCCCTCGAACTGGCTGGCGTGCCCTACGAAGAAACCCTGATCAAACTCAACCAGCCTGACACCCGTCAGCGCCTCCTCGCTTTCTCTGCCACCGGCAAGGTACCGCTGCTCAAGACCGAGCACGGTGTGATCGCCGACTCGCTGGCCATTGCCGAATACCTCAACGAACGCCACCCCGAGGCCCAGCTATGGCCTGCCGACGTGGCAGCCCGGGCCCAGGCCCGTTCGGCCTGCGCGCAGATGCACAGCGGCTTCTTCGCCCTGCGCGGCGCCATGCCGTTCGACCTGTCGCGCGACCAGGCACTGGACAGCGTGGCGCTGGAGGTTCAAATCGATATCGACCGTATCGTTGCACTGTGGTCGGAATGCCGCCTGGCGGCCAAGGACAGCGGCCCGTTCCTGTTCGGCAAGCCGAGCCTGGCCGATGCCTTCTTCGCCCCGGTGGCGGTGCGCCTGCGCACCTACCGCGTGGAAGTGCCTGCCGAGGCGGCGGCCTATATCGAAACCATTTACCAGTGGCCGGCCTTCCTGGCCTGGCAGCAGGCTGGCCTGGCGGAGCGTGAAGGGTGAAACGGATTCATGTGGTAGCCGCCGTCATTCGTGGTACTGACGGCCGGATTCTGATTGCCCGCCGTGCCGATACCCAGCACCAGGGTGGCCTTTGGGAATTCCCGGGCGGCAAGGTGGAAGCGGGTGAAAGCGTCGAGGCGGCGTTGGCCCGGGAGCTGCGCGAGGAGCTGGGCATCGAGGTGAGCCGTTCGCGTGCGTTGATCAAGGTCAGCCACGACTACCCGGACAAGCAGGTGCTGCTGGACGTGCGCGAAGTCGAGGCGTTCACCGGCGAGCCGCATGGCGCCGAGGGCCAGCCACTGGAATGGGTTGCCCCGCGCGATTTGCCCCAGTACGAATTCCCCGAGGCCAACAAACCGATCGTTGCGGCCGCACGCCTGCCGGACCAGTACCTGATCACCCCCGATGGCCTGGAAGTGCCGCAGATGCTCAAGGGCATTCAGAAGGCGGTGGCCAGCGGCATTCGCCTGATCCAGCTGCGAGCCCCGGACATGTACGACCCCAAGTACCGCGATGTGGCGGTGGATGCGGTCGGGCTGTGCGCGGGCAAGGCGCAGCTGATGCTCAAGGGGCCGCTGGAATGGCTGGGTGATTTCCCTGCCGCGGGTTGGCACCTGACGGCTGCACAACTGCGCAAGTATGCCGCCAACGGCCGGCCGTTCCCCAAGGAGCGCTGGCTGGCGGCGTCCTGCCACAGCGCCGAAGAGCTGGCGTTGGCGGAGCAGATGGGTGTGGACTTCGTTACCTTGTCGCCGGTGCAGGCGACCCAGACTCATCCCGAGGCGGTGCCTTTGGGGTGGGATGAGGCGCAGCGGTTGATTGCCGGGTTCAACAAACCGGTCTATCTGCTGGGTGGGGTAGGGCCGGGTGAGCGTGAGCAGGCCTGGGAAGCGGGGGCGCAGGGGGTTGCCGGGATTCGGGCGTTCTGGCCTGAGATTTGAGTTGCCTGTATTTGGGGCCGCTTTGCGGCCCATCGCCGGCAAGCCAGTTCCCACAGGTACAGCGATGCCTTCAGGGCTTGTGGTGATCCTCTGGGAGCAACTGTCTTGCCTGTCAGGGCCCTATCGCCGGCAAGCCAGCTCCCACAGGTGCAGCGATGCCTTCAGGGCTTGTGATGATCCTGTGGGAGCTGGCTTGCCGGCGATGGGCTGCGCAGCAGCCCCAAAAATATCAGCCCTGCGGCTTCTCGGCAGGCTGCCACAAAACCTCAGCAACCCCCTGCCGCCGCCCGATGATCCGCGCCGCCACGAACAGCAGGTCGGATAACCGGTTGATATACGCCAACCCAACCCCCGCCAACGGCTCCAGCGCATTCAGCTGCTGGCACCGCCGCTCTGCACTGCGCGCCAGGCTGCGGCACACATGCGCCTGCGCCACCAACGCCGAGCCACTGGGCAAGATAAAGTTCTTCAACGGCCCCAGCTCTTCGTTCCACCTGTCGATCGCCGCTTCCAGCCGTTCCACTTCCGCCAGGTTCAACGCCTGATAACTGGGCATCGCCAGCTCGCCGCCCAGGTCGAACAAGCGGTGCTGGCAGGGCGCCAATACCGCACTCACTTCATCCAGCCCTTGTTCGGCCAGCCCCGCCAGTAGCAAGCCTAACTGGCTGTTCAGGCTGTCCACCTCGCCAATCGCCTCGATCCGTGGGTGGTCCTTGGGAACACGGCGCCCGTCGCCCAGGCCGGTTTCCCCCTGGTCGCCAGTGCGGGTGTAGATCTTCGACAGGCGGTAGCCCATGTTACTTCTCCGTTTTCGCCGGCTCCGCCGTTGCCGGCTGGCCGAGGGGCAGGCGCAGGGTAAAGCAGGTGCCCTGGCCGGGCGTGGACTGCACTTCCATCTGCCCCTTGTGGTTGTTGGTGATGATGAAGTACGAGACCGACAGGCCCAGCCCGGTGCCCTGGCCGATTTCCTTGGTGGTGAAGAACGGCTCGAAGGTGCGCTTGCGCACCCCCTCGGGCATGCCGATGCCGTTGTCCTCGACCTGGATTTCTGCCCATGGCGGGTTCAGGCGGGTACGCAGGGTGATGCGCCCGGGCTCGCTCGGCTGTGGCCGCTGGTGGATGGCCTGGGCGGCGTTTTTCAACAGGTTGAGCAGCACCTGCTCCAGCTCGTTGGCGGTGCACGGTACCGGCCCCAGTTCGGGGTCGAACTGGCGCACGATGGCCTGGCCCTTGAAGTCGAAACCGATGGCCAGGTCGAAGTCGTTGCTGGCGATCTCCAGCGCCTGGTCGATCAGTGCCGGCAGGTCGCACGGCGCCAGCTGGCGATTGCTGCGGCGGCTGAAGCTGAGCATGTGGGTGACGATCTTCGCCGCCCGGGCACCGGCCTGCTGGATGCCGTCGAGCAATTGCGGCACTTCGCGGCTTTCCAGATAGCGGTTGACCATGGGCAGGTCGATGCCCAGTTCTTCGGCCTGTTCCAGGTTGCGCGGCAGCTCGGGTGACAGCCGCCGGCGGATGTTCTGCACGTTATGCAGGATCGCGCCCAGCGGGTTGTTGATCTCGTGGGCCATGCCGGCGGCCAGGCCACCGACCGAAAGCATCTTCTCCGATTGCACCATCATTTCTTCCAGCGACAGGCGCTGGGTGATGTCGTCGATGCGGATGACCACGCCACGGCCGCCGCCACCGGTCAGCGGGTAGAAGGTCAGGGCATAGTGGCGCAGGTCGTCGCCCTTGGGCCAGGTGACCCGCTCGATCTTCGCAACGCGGTGTTTTTCCACGGTTTCCTTCAGCTGCGGCAGGAACGGCTTGAGCGGTTCGAAGGCGATGAAGATCGGCTGGTTCAGCGCTTCATCCAGTGGCGTGCCGGAAAGCACCGTGGCTTCGTGGTTCCACTGGGTCACGTAGAGCTGTTCGTCGAGGGCGATCAGCGCCGAGGGCATCGAGTCGATGATGCTGTTGAGGTAGTTCTGGAAGCCGGTGAGCTTTTTCTCGATCTTGCTGCGCACCTGCACTTCCAGCTCCAGCTTGCGGTTGGTGTGGCGGGTTTCCTCGGCCAGGCCCTGGGCCTGGTCATAGGCCTCCTGAAACTCGTCGCGGGTGCGCTTGAGCTGCTGTTCGCGGGCTTCGATACGCGAGAGCATGGTATTGAACGCTTCGGCCAGGCTGCCGATTTCATCGTCGTTGCCGCGCTGCGCACGCAGGGCATAGCTCTCTTCGCGGGTGACCTGGCGGCTGAGCTCTTCGAGCTGGTTGATCGGCTGGGTGATCAGGCGTTTGATCTGCCGGGCGATGACGATCCACAGCAGGATACTGAACACCAGGATGCCCAGGCTGGCGCTGAGGGTACCGGTGTAGAACGCCGTGGGCAGTTCGCTGCTGGCCACCAGCAGCAGGTGCGCTGGCGGGTTGGCGTCACGTGGCATGCGGATCAGCTGGGTGCTGCGAAACTCCATCAGGCGCCAGCCGTCGATGTCGCGAAAGCGCTTGGGCAGAGCCAGTGGTTCGCCGTGCTGCAACTGCGCCAGGATGCGGCCATCGCCACCATAGACGGCGGCGGCGCGCAGCGGTGTGTAGCTGTCCAGTTCCTTGAGCAGGGCGCTGGCGGTGTCCGGCGCATCGCCGGCGCGTGCCGCCAGCTGTGGGTTGGCCACCAGCCGGCCGATGGTGTGCAGCGCCTGCGGTGCCATGCTCTCCTGGGTGATCCAGTAGGCAGCGCTGATGAAGGTGAGGTTGGCCACCAGCAAGATGGTCACCAGCAGCACCAGCAGGGCCGCCAGCAGCTTCTGCCCGACCGGGAGGTTTTCCAGGCGTTGGCGCAAGGTCATGGGCAAGGCAATGTCCGTATCCGGTTGTAAGGGCTGCGTCAGTCGCAGGGCAAGCCACGCACGCGCAGGTTATCGACCAGGCGCTGCAGCAGGTGTTCCAGCTGCGGCAGCTGCAAGCCATGACGGCCAGCGGCGCGACAGGCGTGGCCAAGCAGGTAGTGCACCTCGGTGCGCCGGCCCGCGCGTACATCCTGGTACATGGAAGAGTAGTTGGCCGCGGTGGCAAGGATCACCCGTTGCACCTCTTCGTCCAGCCCGTCTGCCGCTTGCGGCTGGCCGCAGCGGCGCAGCAGCTGGGCCAGCTCGGCGCACAGGGCGTCCACTTCGCCCAGGTGCCCCAGCAGCCCGCCGTTCTGGCAGTCGTGCAGCACGGTCAGCGGGTTGATGGCGCAATTGAGCGCCAGCTTGCGCCACAGGCGGGTGAGGATATCCACCGTCCATTCGGCAGGGATGCCGGCCTGGTGCAGGTCATCGAACCAGGGCGGGGTCGTCGGGTTGCGTGGGTCACCCAACCAATTGAAACCGTGGCCGGCAAAGCGTACCTGCCAGTCACCCTCGCGGAACGCCCCTTCGGTACTGGAGGCGAAAATGCAGCGCACGTGCGGCACCAGGTCGGCGACTTCGTCCTGGCTACCCAGGCCGTTCTGCAACAGCAGCACCTCGGCGCCCTCGACCAGACGCGGTGCCACGCCGGCGATAGCCGGGGCGGCGTCGTAAGCCTTGCAGGCCACCAGCAGGCGATGGATCGGACCAGGTGCCTGCGCGGTTTCGGCGGGGATGGCGTAGTGGCGGGGCTGGTCCTGTTCGACCAGGGTCAGGCCGCCGGCCTGCTGGTAGGCCTGCAGCCGCTGCCCGTCACGCAGGATCAGGCGCACTGCCTTGCCCGCGCGCGCCAGGCGGCAAGCCCACAGGCTGCCCAGGCTACCGGCGCCGAGAATGTGCCAGGTGCTGCTCATATGCGTTTCGCAACCCGTTATAATGAGCCCGCATTTTAACCGTCAAACCCAGCGCGCTCCATCTTCAGCCTGAGCGCGCTTTTATTTTGGGAGAACAACCATGCCTTCGTTCGACGTGGTATCGGAACTGGACAAGCACGAAGTGCAGAACGCGGTCGACAACGCCATCAAGGACCTGGACCGCCGCTACGACCTCAAGGGCAAGGGCACCTTCGAGTTCAAGGACAAAGAGCAGACCGTGATGCTCACCGCCGAGGAAGAGTTCCAGCTCGAAGCGATGCTGGAAATCCTGCGCCTGGCGCTGGTCAAGCGCAAGATCGACGTGAAGTGCCTGGAAACCAAGGACCCGTACGCCTCGGGCAAGGAAAAGAAACAGGAAGCCAAGTTCCGCGAAGGCATCGACAAGGACCTGGCGAAGAAGATCGTCGCCACCATCAAGGATGCCAAGCTGAAAGTGCAGGCCGCGATCCAGGGCGAGCAGGTACGCGTTACCGGTAAAAAGCGTGACGACCTGCAGGAAGCCATTGCCCTGCTGCGTACCAAGGAATTCGACATGCCGCTGCAGTTCAACAACTTCCGCGACTGATCGCAGGGCTGTCCGGAACCCCGATGGCGTAATGATGTCCATGGGGGCCAAGGCCGCCGAACCGACGGCGGCCTGCTATACGTGTACATGCCGTTCGGCATCAGGAGATGAATATGGATTTGAACGCTGAAGTCGATCAGCTGGTCCGCCAATCGCAGACCTGGGTCCCCTTGATCATGGAATACGGCAGCCGCCTGCTGCTGGCACTGCTGACCTTGGCGATCGGCTGGTGGCTTACCAACGTGGTCAGTGATCGACTCGCCAGGCTGGTGGGTTTGCGCGTACAAGACCCGGCACTGCAGGGCTTCATCCGCACCCTGGCCAACATCATCCTCAAGGTCATGCTGGCGATCAGCGTTGCCTCGATGATCGGCATCGAGACCACTTCGTTCGTGGCTGCGATTGGTGGTGCCACGCTGGCAATCGGCCTGGCGTTGCAGGGCAGCCTGGCAAACTTCGCCGGTGGTGTGCTGATCCTGCTGTTCCGCCCGTTCCGCATCGGTGACTGGATCGAGGCACAAGGCGTGGCCGGCACCGTCGACAGCATCCAGATTTTCCACACCGTGTTGCGTACCGGTGACAACAAGACCGTGATCATGCCCAACGGCAGCCTGTCCAACGGCATCATCACCAACACCAATCGCCAGCCTACGCGCAAGGTGGTGTTCGACGTGGGCGTGGACTACGAGGCCGACCTGCAGAAGGCCCGCAATGTGCTGCTGGAGCTGGCGCAGGACCCGCGTGTGCTGCCCGACCCGGCGCCGCAGGCGGTGGTCGCGACCCTGGGCGACAGCTCGATCACCGTGTCGTTGCGCTTGTGGACCAAGACTGCCGATTACTGGGATGTGATGTTCATGCTCAACGAGCATGCGCGTGACCGGTTGAAGGCCGAAGGGATCGACATTCCGTTCCCGCAGCGGGTGATTCGCGTGGTGCAGGAGACTGCAGCGCAGTAATACGGCACAAAGCCGGGGCCGCTACGCGCCCCATCGCCGGCAAGCCAGCTCCCACAGGGTCATCGCAGTCCTCAGGCCTGTGTTACACCTGTGGGAGCTGGGTTGCCGGCGATGGGGCTCGTAGCGGCCCCGGCTTTTTTACACTTGTTCACAGCAATACCCCGCCATTTCTGGCATATAGCCTGACCCCACCTGCCACACCCGATACGCCATCATGAAACCACTGCTGTACATCACCCCCCTGCGCGCCTTGCTGTTCGGCCTGACCCTGGCCCTGTTCGAGCTGCTTACCTACCTGGCCAGCGACGCCGTCATGCCGGCCATGCCGGTGGTGGTCGGCGACCTGAACGCCAGCCCCGAATACATTCCCCATGCCCTCAACCTGTACCTGCTGGGGGGCGTGGTGCTGCAATGGCTGATCGGCCCGCTCGCCGACCGCTATGGCCGGCGCCCGTTGCTGCTGATGGGCTGCGCGTTCTTCGGCCTGGCCTGCCTGGCCACCTTCTGGGTTCACGACATCGGTCTGTTCAACTTGCTGCGCCTGCTGCAGGGCATCGGCCTGGGCTTTGTGGTCACGGTCAGCTACCCGGCCCTGAACGAAGCCTTCAGTGAAGCGGATGCCGTGCGCATGATGGCCCTGCTGGCCAATATCGCCTTGCTCTCGCCATTGCTCGGGCCGTTGGTGGGCACCTTGCTGCTGCAGTGGCTGGACTGGCGCTGGCTGTTCGTGGCCTTCGCCATCGGCGCAGTGCTGGCCTGGCTGCTGCTGTACCGGCTGATGCCGGAAACGCTTGGCGTGGAGCGCCGTGACGGCTCGCGCCTGGCGTTCACGCCGATCCACCTGCTGCCGCTGCTGGCCGGCTACGGCCAGTTGCTGGCCAACCGCCGCTTTGTCGCTGGCAGCGCGGCGCTGGGCCTGGTCGGCCTGCCGCTGATTGGCTGGATCGGCCTGTCACCGGTACTGCTGATCCACGATGAGGGGCTGAGCACCATGGCGTACGCCTTGTGGCAGTTGCCGGTGTTTGGCGGGCTGATCCTAGGCAACCTGATCATCAACCGCATCGCTGACCGCTATCCACTGCCGGCGCTGGTGCGTGGTGCATTGTGGCCATACCTGGCCGGCCTGTGCCTGATGGTGGTGGCGACCTGGTACTGGCCGAGCGTGACCAGTGTGGTGGCGGGCATGTCGCTGTACGCGCTGGGGTTGGGCGTGGCCAACGCGGTGCTGTATCGCATGACGCTGTTCGCCAGCGAGCAGAGCAAAGGCCTGGTTTCGGCCATGCTGGGGATGATCACCATTGCCCTGCTGGGGCTGGGTGGGGCGCTGCTGGCGATGATAGGTGCCGGGGCCAGCTTGCTGCACTTTGCCCTGGCGGCGGGTGTGGCGGGGGCCTTGGCGTTGTGGCCGCTGTGGTTCGTGGTGGGTGGGCGAGCCGACGCTGTTACCCAGTAATTCTGAACCGGCCTCTTCGCGGGCTTGCCCGCTCCCACAGGTAAAGCACTGCCCTTGAGTGCTGTGCAGTCCCTGTGGGAGCGGGCAAGCCCGCGAAGAGGCCGGTTCAGGCAATACAAATCCGTCAGGGCCGCTCGGCCGCCGAACCTTCCGCTGCCACCGGTTTGCCCGGCCCGGCCTCCTGGCGCCACTGCAGGGCAATCAGGATCAGGGTCGGCACGCCCAGCAGGGCAGTGATCAGGAAGAAGTCGTGGTAACCGAACTTCTCCACCATGACCCCCGAATAACCCCCGATCAGCCTTGGTAGCAGCAGCATGATCGAGCTGAGCAACGCATACTGGGTAGCCGAGAACTTCAGGTTGGTCAGGCTCGACAGGTAAGCGACGAAGGCCGAGGTGGCCAGGCCGGAGCTGAAATTGTCCAGCGAGATGGTCACCACCAGCATTTGCAGGTTAGGGCCCATGTCGGCCAGCATCAGGAACAGGATGTTGGTGGCGGCTGAAGCTGCGCCACCGATGAACAGGATCGGCATGATGCCGAAGCGCACGATCAGCAGGCCGCCGACCCCGGCACCGACCAGGGTCATGATCAGGCCGAAGATCTTGCTGACGCTGGCGATCTGGTCCTTGGTGAAGCCCATGTCGATGTAGAACACGTTGGCCATCACGCCCATGACCGTGTCCGACATGCGATAGGTAGCGATCAGGCCGAGCAACAGCAAGGCTTGCCAGCGGTAGCGGGCGATGAAGTCGTTGACCGGGGTCAGCACCGGCGCCAGGCCGCGACGGCCCAGGCTCGACAGGCACGCCCAGGTCAGCAGCACGTACAGGATCAGGCGCAGGAAGGCGCGGTCTTCCAGCAGCAGGTCAAGGGGCGTGGCATCACCAGAGATGACGCTGGACCAGCCGGTATTGAACATCTGGGTAAAGCTGGCTGGTACCGACACCAGCAGGATGATCAGCACGAACACCGAGGCCAACTGGTGCACCAGCCCGTAGCGCGCCGCCGACAGCTGGGTGCGCATGGGGACGGGCGGCTCGCGCATGATCAGGGTGGTGAACACGGCGGGCAGCATCATCACCGCGAACATGACGTAGGTGCCGGCCCAGGCCTTGTGCAGGTAGCTGAAGCCGGTGGAGCCGAACCACTCGGCGAAGAACAGTGCACCAGCCGTGGCCAGCAGGGCGGCCACCCGGTAGCCGGCCATATAGCTGGCGGCGAGCGCGGCCTGGCGCTGGTCGTCGGCGATTTCCAGCCGGTAGGCATCGACGGCGATGTCCTGGGTGGCCGAAGCGAAGGCCACCAGCACCGCCAGGGCGATCAGCCATGACAGGTGCTGCTGCGGGTCGCACAGGCTCATGCCGACCAGCCCGATCACTACCAGCGCTTGCGACAATAGCAGCCACGAACGGCGGCGTCCCAGGCTGCCGAGCAGCGGCAGGCGCCATTGGTCCAGCAGTGGCGACCATACCCACTTGAAGGCATAGGCCAGGCCGATAAGGCTGGCGTAACCAATGGTCTCGCGGGCCACGCCGGCTTCGCGCAGCCACACGGAAAGGGTGGAAAACACCAGCATGTAGGGCAGGCCGGCGGCGAAGCCGAGCAGCAAAAGTACCAAGGTTGACGGGCTGGCATAGGCAGCAAGCGCAGCGCGCCAGGTTTTACGGGGCATGGGCCAACATCTGCCTCAAATTTGCGAAAACAAAGCGCGCACTCTAACCGCTGTGCTCCATCGGGCGCCAGCCATGGCGCGTCATATCCACACGATTGTTGGTTACATTCACACCCTCCGCGCGCAGCCGCGCCCTTTGTTCATCCCCCGACGGGGTACCCAGTGCCAGGCTCAGCCGGCCACCAGCGCCAAGCACCCGGTGCCAGGGCAGGCGAGTATCTGCTGGCAGTTGCCCAAGGGTGCGTCCGACCCAGCGTGCTGCCCGACCAAGCCCAGCCAGCTCGGCCAGTTGGCCATAACTGACCACCTTGCCGGCCGGCACCTGGCCGAGTACCGAATACAGCGCCGTTCGTCGGCCCTCGGCGGATTCCAGGGCATGCTCATATCCGTCAGACATCAGGCCCCCACTGGGCTGCAGATGAAACCGGACCGGCGGTCTGGCAAATGAGAGTTGAACTCAACGGCATGCTCCCGGTCTTTCCTTGCTCTGGTCGTGGTTATCTGGATAATGCCCGGCTTTTTTCGTCAAATCGAACCCGAAGTCCGCAAACAATAGCCCGCTTATGTATTCTAGATCCTTGTTATGCCTGCTTGCTGTTTCCCTGTGCGCCTCCCCGGTGTTCGCCGATACCGTGTGGATGAAGAACGGTGACCGGCTCAGCGGCAAGATCAAAGTCTTCGATGGCGGCAAGCTGCTGCTGGAAACCCCGTATGGCGGTTCCATCGCCCTGGACTGGAAAGAAGTCCAGACCCTGGAGAGCGACCAGGAGATGCTGGTCAAGCAGGACGCCTACAGCGGTGAGCGTGCCAAGTCGCTGAAAGCCGCCGAGCCCGGCAAGGTGACCCTGGCCAATGGCGATGCGCCGAAGACCGTTGAACTGGCCAGCATCGAGCAGATCATGAAGCCCAAGCCGCTGGTGGAAGACTTCGTGTGGAAGGGCAACGTCGACGTGGCGCTGGACTACAAGCGCGCCGAGAACGACACCGACGACTATGACGTCGGTTTCAAGACCAGCGCCCGCCATGGCCGCTGGCGGCACAACGCCGAAGGCGAATACAACCGCGAGACCAAGGACGACGTCACCACCACCGACAACTGGAGTGCCGAGTACGCGCTGGACCGCTTCCTCACCGAGAAGTGGTTCTGGCAGGGGCGCATGGAGTACAAGCGCGACCGCGTCGAAGACCTGGCCCGCCAGCGCACCGTGGGTACCGGCCCGGGTTACCAGTTCTGGGACGACGAACTGGGCGCGTTCTCGCTGGGGTCGCTGATCAACCGCACCGACTTCGAATACCAGGATGGCGCCAAGGACAACTTCTATTCTGCGGCAGTGAAGTGGGATTACACCCGCTACCTGATTGGCAAGAACGTGCAGTTGTTCACCAACGGCGAGTTCGCCAAGCCACTGGGTGGCGTTGCCGACTACGCGCTGGATGCCGAGGTCGGCCTGCGCTACAAGGTCACCGAGTGGGCCTCGCTCAACCTCAAGGCGGAGAAGGACATCATCACCGGTACCCGTGAGAGTGACCTGGACAAGACCCGCTATACCGCAGGCTTTGGCGTTACCTGGTAATGATCCGGTCGCAACCTCTTGTAGGAGCAGCCTTGTGCTGCGAAAGGGCCCGCCCGGCAAGTGGTTTTCTGTGAGACTGACGGCCTCTTCGCAGCACAAGGCTGCTCCTACAGGCGAAAGGGCTGCGCAGCAGCCCCATTGGCACTGCAACTGATAATGCTATCTTGTGGCCACCCAGTCCGCCGCCAGGAGTTCCCCCAAGTGAGTACCAAAGCCATTCGCCCCGCCCGGGAGCTACTGCTCAAGGAATACCGCGGCGTGCTCTCGACCCATTCCAGGTCGATGCCCGGCTACCCCTTCGGTTCGGTCGTGCCGTACTGCCTGGACGCTCAGGGCAACCCGCTGATCCTGATCAGCCGCATCGCCCAGCACACCCACAACCTGCAGAAAGACCCCAAGTGCTCGCTGCTGGTCGGTGAGCGCGAGGCCGAGGACGTGCAAGCCGTGGGGCGCCTGACGGTAATGGCCGAAGCGCACCAGCTGGTGGACGAGGCCGCCATCGACGCTGCCGCCGAACGCTACTACCGCTATTTCCCGGACGCCGCCAACTACCACAAGGCCCACGACTTCGACTTCTGGGTGTTGCAACCTGTACGCCACCGCTACATCGGCGGCTTCGGCGCGATCCACTGGCTCGACCAGGTGACCCTGGCCAACCCGTTCGCCGGCAAGGCCGAAGCGAGCATGGTCGAGCACATGAACAACGACCACGCCAACGCCATCGCCCATTATGTGGAGCTGACCGGTTTGCCACGCCATGCGCCGGCGCAAATGGTCGGGGTGGACAGTGAAGGCATGCACCTGCGTATCGGCCAGGCGGTGTACTGGTTGCCTTTCCCTGATGCTTGCAACACGCCGACACAAGTCCGCGAAGCCCTGGTACTGCTGGCCCGCGCCGACCAGTGGCCGGTTGCGACGGCAGTCGAGGGTTGAAAAGCCGAGCGCACGCATCCATCTGTTGGTCTTACAGGAAGGTTCTCTTCCGACGAGGAATGCTTTGATGCGTGCTTTTCTACTGCTGTTTCTCCTGTTTCCCGTGCTGGAGCTGTTCGTCTTCGTGAAGGTCAGTGCCGCTATCGGTTTCTTCCCGGCGCTGTTGCTGATCATTGCCGGCTCCGCGCTGGGTGTGCTGGTAATGCGCGTGGCCGGGCTGGCCACCGCGCTGCGCGCCCGTGAAAGCCTGCAGCGTGGCGAGTTGCCTGCCGAGGACATGTTCCAGGGCATGATGCTGGCCGTGGGTGGCGGCCTGCTGTTGCTGCCAGGTTTCATCAGCGACGTGCTGGGCCTGCTGTGCCTGCTGCCATTCACCCGTCATCTGGCCGCACGCAAGATGCGCGAGCGTGCCGAGGCGCAGGCCATGCGCCAGCGCGCATTCCAGGACGACCCGTTCCAGGCACAGCCGCGTGATGGCGGGCACCGTCCGAACGTGATCGAAGGCGAATACGAGCGCCGCGACAAGTAACAACCGGGGGCCGCTTTGCGGCCCTTTCGCGACACTAGGCCGCTCCCACAAGGCATGCACACCTCCTGTGGGAGCGGCCTCGTGTCGCGAAAGGGGCGCGCAGCGGCCCCAGCTTTTTGCGGGGCCAAGGCGCTAATGAAAAATTTTCTGAAACAAGCCTTGTAATTGAATATGGCGGCCTCATGTAGTGGTCACCGCAAGGTTTCTGGTGGCAACACCAGGCATAACTCAGGTGGTTCGCCCATTGCGGGCCACCCCCGGCAACGCCGGACAGCATCAACCCGCCGGTGTCACACCGGCCGATGAAAACCACTATTTGGGAGAGATCGACAATGAAGCTTCGTCCTCTGCATGACCGCGTAGTCATCCGTCGCAGCGAAGAAGAATCGAAAACCGCTGGCGGTATCGTCCTGCCAGGTTCGGCCGCTGAAAAACCAAACCGCGGCGAAGTCGTCGCCGTTGGCACCGGTCGCATCCTGGACAACGGCGAAGTTCGTGCGCTGGCCGTGAAAGTGGGTGACAAAGTGGTTTTCGGCCCTTACTCGGGCAGCAACACCGTGAAAGTCGATGGCGAAGACCTGCTGGTCATGGCCGAGAACGAAATCCTCGCCGTTATCGAAGGCTGATTTCCTGACTTCCCGTTACTCCAAAGAATTTCAAGGATTAAACGATCATGGCTGCTAAAGACGTAAAATTCGGCGATTCCGCTCGTAAGAAAATGCTGGTTGGTGTCAACGTTCTGGCTGACGCGGTAAAAGCGACCCTGGGCCCGAAAGGCCGCAACGTGGTACTGGCCAAGAGCTTCGGCGCTCCGACCATCACCAAGGACGGCGTCTCCGTCGCCAAAGAAATCGAGCTGAAAGACGCTTTCGAAAACATGGGCGCCCAGCTGGTCAAGGAAGTGGCTTCCAAGGCCAACGACGCTGCCGGTGACGGCACCACCACCGCTACCGTTCTGGCTCAGGCCATCGTCAACGAAGGCCTGAAAGCCGTCGCTGCCGGCATGAACCCGATGGACCTGAAGCGCGGCATCGACAAGGCCACCGCCGCCGTTGTCGCCGAGCTGAAGAACCTGTCCAAGCCATGCGCCGACTCCAAGGCCATCGCCCAGGTAGGTACCATCTCCGCCAACTCCGACAACTCCATCGGTGAAATCATCGCCGAAGCCATGGAAAAAGTCGGTAAAGAAGGCGTGATTACCGTTGAAGAAGGCTCGGGCCTGGAAAACGAACTGTCGGTCGTGGAAGGCATGCAGTTCGACCGTGGCTACCTGTCGCCGTACTTCGTCAACAAGCCGGACACCATGGTAGCCGAGCTGGAAGGCCCGCTGCTGCTGCTGGTCGACAAGAAGATCTCCAACATCCGTGAGCTGCTGCCCGTTCTGGAAGCCGTTGCCAAGGCCGGCCGCCCACTGCTGATCGTTGCCGAGGACGTTGAAGGCGAAGCCCTGGCTACCCTGGTAGTCAACAACATGCGCGGCATCGTCAAGGTTGCTGCGGTCAAGGCGCCGGGCTTCGGCGACCGCCGCAAGGCCATGCTGCAGGACATCGCCGTCCTGACTGGCGGCCAGGTCATCTCCGAAGAAATCGGCCTGTCCCTGGAAACCGCTACCCTGGAGCACCTGGGTAACGCCAAGCGCGTCATCCTGTCCAAGGAAAACACCACCATCATCGACGGCGCTGGCGCCGACGGCGAGATCGAAGCGCGCGTCAAGCAGATCCGTGCCCAGATCGAAGAAACTTCCTCGGACTACGACCGTGAGAAGCTGCAAGAGCGTCTGGCCAAGCTGGCTGGCGGTGTTGCCGTGATCAAGGTCGGTGCCGGCACCGAAGTTGAAATGAAAGAGAAGAAAGCCCGCGTTGAAGACGCCCTGCACGCCACCCGTGCAGCCGTTGAAGAAGGCGTGGTGCCTGGCGGTGGTGTGGCCCTGGTTCGCTCCCTGGCTGCCATTGCCAACCTCAAAGGCGACAACGAAGACCAGAACGTCGGTATCGCCCTGCTGCGTCGCGCTGTTGAAGCGCCGCTGCGCCAGATCACTGCCAACGCCGGCGACGAGCCAAGCGTTGTCGCTGACAAGGTCAAGCAAGGTTCGGGCAACTTCGGTTACAACGCTGCTACCGGCGAATACGGCGACATGATCGAGATGGGCATCCTCGACCCAGCCAAGGTCACCCGTTCGGCGCTGCAAGCTGCTGCTTCGATCGGCGGTCTGATGATCACCACCGAAGCCATGGTTGCCGACCTGCCGGAAGACAAGCCAGCTGCTGGCATGCCTGACATGGGCGGCATGGGTGGCATGGGCGGCATGATGTAAGCCAGCCTTACCCCCTGCACCATCAAAAAGCCCCGGTTCGCGAGAACCGGGGCTTTTTTGTTTTCTTGTTGGGGCCATTGGGGCTGCTGCGCAGCCCATCGCCGGCAAGCCAGCTCCCACAGGATTGCGCCAACCTTGGGTCAGCGCACTGTACCTGTGGGAGCTGGCTTGCCGGCGAAAGGGCCGCGAAGCGGCCCCGTCTGTCAGGCGACGCTGCGCTCGACGGCTGGCGCTTCAGCCATGCCCCGACGGTACAGAACCAGGTAATACGACCCCAACCCGATCAACCAGCAGAACACCGCCGTCCACACGTTATGCGACAGGAAGTGGGCCCCCTGCATCATCCGTCCCAGTGAAAGCACCGACCCGGCCACGAAGGCCACCGCCAAGGCCACCCGCGCCAGCCGCGGCTTGCGATCACGCAACATGAAGAACAGACCGAACAGGCAGAACCCGGTTGCCGCATGCCCGCCTGGCCAGCAGAGCCCGGGCTTGTCGGTCGCCGGCCGCGGTTCCAGCAGCTTGCTGTAGGTTTCGGTGCCGCCAAACTGGGTCAGGCTCCACGGGCACTGCACCTGGGTGACCTTTTTCAGTGGCGTGACAAACGCCGTCGACAGGCCCAGCGCCAGCACCAGGCAACCCAGCTCACGGCGCCAGCCGAACAGGCGCTTTACAAAGAAACTGGCGGCAAAGGTCAGTAGCGACAGCACGCCCAGCAGGATCACCACTTGCTTGACCCGGTCATGCAGGATGTTCTCCAGCCAATAGCTGTGGCGGCCGATGAACTGCCCGGCGGCAGGGTCGAAGAACAGGTTGGCAATGTCCATGTCGACCGAGGTCAGTTCCAGCAGGATCAAGCCCAGCGCGGTCGCCAAGGGGAGCCCCAGGTAAAGCCAGAAATTGATCGGGCGAGGGCGGTTTGGTTGCTGCATGACGGCTCCAGGGCGCGAAAAAGATCGGGCATTGTCGGCCGCCCGCTATCCTGTGTCCGTGAAGGATCAGTGAAAAAACCGTCAAGCGCGGTGAATTTTCCCCAGGGCTGGCACCCCGCCGGCATAGGCCTTAAGCTGCGCCTGCCGCGCACCACAGCGAGAAGCGCCGCACAGGAGAAACCGATGCGCATTCTTTTGGTTGAAGACAACCGCGATATCCTGGCCAATCTGGCCGATTACCTGGGCATGAAGGGCTATACCGTCGACTGCGCCCAGGATGGCCTGTCCGGCCTGCACCTGGCTGCCACCGAGCACTACGACCTGATCGTGCTCGACATCATGCTGCCCGGCATCGACGGCTACACCCTGTGCAAGCGCCTGCGCGAAGACGCTCGCCGTGACACGCCGGTGATCATGCTCACTGCCCGCGACCAACTGGATGACCGCCTGCAAGGCTTCCGCTCTGGTGCCGACGATTACCTGCTCAAGCCTTTCGCCCTGTCGGAGCTGGCCGCACGCATCGAAGCGGTGCTGCGTCGTGCCCAGGGCGGCGGGCGGCGTACCCTGCAGGTGGCTGACCTGAGCTACGACCTGGACACCCTGGAAGTTTCCCGCCAGGGCCGCCTGCTCAAGCTCAACCCGGTCGGCCTCAAGCTGCTGGCGGTGCTGATGCAGAAAAGCCCGCACGTGTTGCGCCGCGAAGTGCTGGAAGAAGCCCTGTGGGGCGATGATTGCCCCGACAGCGACAGCCTGCGCAGCCACGTGCACCAGCTGCGCCAGGTGATCGACAAGCCGTTTGAAAAACCGCTGCTGCATACCGTCCATGGCGTCGGCTATCGCCTCGCCGAGGGCCGTGATGGAGTTTAAGCAAAGCCTTGCCCAGCGCATCATCATCGCCTTTGCCCTGATGAGTGCGCTGGTGGCCGGGGCCTTCGCCTTCGGCATCGTCGGCACTGTGCACCTGGTCGAAGAACGGCTGATTTCCACGGTATTGGGCGGCGACTTGCAGCGCCTGCTGCGCATGGACAGCGTCAGCGACTGGAGCCACCGGCCCCGCCCCGACCAGCTGTTCTACTTCAGCGGCGGGCGTGACGATTTCGAACTGCCCAAAGACTTGCGCCACCTCGACCGAGGCTTCCATGAGGTGTTCCGCGACCAGCTGTCGTACCACGCCATGGTCGAGATCGTCGACGGTCGCCGATACGTGCTGTTGCAGGACCAGAGCGACTTCGAGGAACGCGAACGGCTGCTGTTCGCGGTGGTGGTGGTAGGCTTCGTGCTCAGTCTGGTGCTGGCGGTCATTCTCGGCTGGCTGGTGGCGCGCCGGGTGATGGCACCGGTGATCCGCCTGGCACGTCAGGTACGCCACCGCGACCAGTTGCTGGGCCTGGCCCCGCCCCTGGCGCCGGACTATGCCGCGGACGAAGTCGGCCAACTGGCGGTAGCCTTCGACGATACCTTGGGCCGCCTGCGCGATGCGCTGACCCGCGAACGGTTGTTCACCAGCGACGTCAGCCACGAGCTGCGCACGCCGTTGATGGTGCTGGCCACCTCGTGCGAACTGCTGATGGAAAACCCGACGCTGGACGCCCGCTCGCGTAGCCAGGTGGAGCGTGTGGCGCGGGCCACGGAAGAAATGCGCGAACTGGTCAAGACCTTCCTGATGCTGGCCCGGGCACAGCGCGACGAGGGCGCGGTGGCTTCGCGGGCTACCCTTCGCGAAGTGGCTGACGAACTGGTCGGCGTTTGGCGCGACACTATCGAGCAGAAGGGCCTGGCGCTGTATTTCGATGGCCGCGTCAGTGCCAGCCCGGTGCTGTACAACGCCACCTTCCTGCAGTCGGTGATGGGCAACCTGCTGCGCAATGCCGCGCACTACACCGATAGCGGCTATATCCGCCTGAGCCTGGAAGCCAATGGCTTCAGCGTGGAGGACAGTGGCGTGGGTATCCCGGAAGAACAGCGCGAGGCCATGTTCCGGCCGTTCGTGCGCGGCGATGAGCGGCGCGGCGAGGGGCTGGGCCTGGGCCTGTCGCTGGTACAGCGGATCTGCGACGACCAGGGTTGGCAGGTCACCCTGACCTCAACCTTGCCGCACGGCTGCCGTTTCAGGGTGGACCTGAGCAATACCGCAGCCAAGGGCGACCCGGAGGCTTTGGCCGAGTAATCACTTGTAACAGGTCATTTGGCGCTCAACATATTTTTCACATGAGCATGACCTGATTCCTACGCTTGCTTACCTAATGTGGGCGGAATGGAGTCAGGAGATGCCCAATGCGTAGCCCCATCAAGCTTGAATTTTCCGAGAAGTACGACAAAGAACATGCCCGCGAGTACTTTCTCAAGCACCAGGACGGCCTGGCGCGGCGCCTTTCCCACAAGCGTGATGAGCAACTGGCGCGTCGCGCCTTGGCATTGGCAGGTGAACCTGGCCTGGTCCTCGACCTGCCATGTGGTGCGGGCCGCTTCTGGCCGTTGCTGGCAGAAAAGCCCAACCGTGTGATCATCGGCGCCGACAACTCCGAGGCGATGATCGAGACAGCCTGTACCGCGCAAGCGCCAGAGGTGGTGGCACGGGTACGTCCTTTGCAAACTTCCGCGTTTGCCATCGACTTGCCAGACAACTCGGTGGACAGCATTTTCTGCATGCGCCTGTTCCACCACATTGGCGAAGCGGCGCACAGAAAGACCATTCTTTCGGAATTTCAGCGTGTTAGCCGTGATAGTGTGATCCTGTCACTGTGGGTGGACGGTAACTTCAAGGCCTGGCGCCGGAAAAAGCTGGAGCAGCGCCGCAGCGCCAGAAAGGGCGACCAGGACAATTACCAGAACCGTTTTGTGTTACCGGCCGACACGGTCGAAGAAGAATTCCGAGCCGCCGGCTTCAGAATCCAGGAACGCCTCGACTTCCTGCCGTTCTATGCCATGTGGCGGGTCTATGTATTGCGTAAGGGGTAGTATTTGATGGCTGTAGCCCAGAGAGGGGAGTCGCGGTTCGATTTTTACTGGCGCCAGCAGGGCGAGTGGGTCGAGGAGCCTAACCAGCGCCGCGGTGGCGAGAGTGGTGTGCAACGCCTCAACGATGGTAACGGCAAGCTGCTGTATGCCAAGCGTCAGGTCGGGCATATCTACCGTAGCCTGCTGCACCCTTTCGGCCGGCCGACCGTGTTGCGTGAGCTCGATGCGTTGAACAGCTTCGAGCAACTGGGCGTGCGTGTGCCGCGCATCGTCTTCTGTGGCGCCGAGCGTGGTGCCGACCACCAGTGGCGTGCGCTGCTGGTCAGCGAAGCACTCGATGGCTTCGTCGAACTTGACACCTGGCATGCCGAAGGTGCCCGCGAGCGTTACCCACAGGTGGTGCATGAGCGCATGCTCAAGGACCTGGCGGACAACCTGGCGCGCATGCACCTGGGGCACTGGCAGCACGGCTGCCTGTACGGCAAGCACGTGTTCATCAAGGTGGTGGGTGAGGGCGAACAGGCCCGGGTCGAGGTTGCCCTGCTGGACCTGGAAAAATGCCGGCGGCGCATCAGCTGTCAGCGCGCAGCGGGCAATGACCTGCGCCAGCTGCGCCGCCACTCGTCGCTCAATGACGCAGAATGGCAAACCCTGCTCTACTTTTACCAGATGGCGTTTGGCAGCGCTGTCAAAGGGTTAGGGCAATGAAACTAGAAATAGCTCGAGCTTTGTTCCTGGTAGCTGGCCTGGCGGTGACCACCGTGGCGGTGGCGGCCTGGGAGGAGCCGAGGCCGACAGTGTTCAGCAAGGCCGAACTGGCCGACCAGTGCGCGTTGCCGCGGGATGTGAAACCGCAGCAACAGGCCAAGGTCGCGCCGGATCAGGACCTGCTGCTGTTCCTGTTCGGCATGCGCCAGGGGTTGCGGCCGTTCGGTTGAACCCGGTGTGAGCTAGAAATGCCAGAGGCCCCGCAATCGCGGGGCCTCTGGCATTTTTGCATCTGCCTTGCCGGCCTCTTCGCGGGCTTGCCTGCTCCCACAGGTACTGCACAGGATCCGAACCTGACGCTGTACCTGTGGGAGCGGGCGAGCCCGCGAAGAGGCCGGATCAGGCTACAGCGTGCTCCCTGGCTTTCGCCTTGTGCGCCAGCAAGGTGTAGATGCATGGCAACACAAACAGGGTAAACAGCGTGCCGATCGACATACCGGTGGCAATCACCGTGCCGATGTCAAAGCGGCTGACCGCCCCCGCCCCGGTTGCCAGAATCAGCGGCACCATGCCGAATACCATCGCAGCCGTGGTCATCAGCACCGGGCGCAGGCGAATCGCCGCGGCTTCCTCGATCGCCTCACGCACGCTCAGGCCGCGTTCCTCACGCAGCTGGTTGGCGAACTCGACAATGAGGATGCCGTGCTTGCTGATCAGCCCGATCAGCGTCACCAGCCCGACCTGGGTGTAGATGTTCATGCTCGATACGCCAAGGAACAGAGGCAGCAGCGCGCCACAGATCGACAACGGCACCGTCACCAGAATCACCAGCGGGTCGCGGAAGCTTTCGAATTGCGCCGCCAGCACCAGGAAGATGATTGCCAACGCCAGGCCGAAGGTTACCCACAGTGCGCTGCCTTCCTGCACGTACTGGCGGGCCACGCCGGCGTAGTCGAAGGCGAAGTCTTCCGGCGCCTCTTCGCGGGCGATGGCCTGCACGGTCTGCAGCGCCTCGCCGAGGCTGACCATGGGCACACCCTGGATGATTGCCGAGTTCAGTTGCTGGAACTGGTTGAGCTGGCGCGGTCGGGCGCGGTCGCTGAGGGTGATCAGGGTGGATAGCGGCAGCAGCTGGCCCTGGTCGTTCTTCACGTAGTAGTTGTTCAGCCAGCCGGGGTTGTCGCGGTACGGCCGCTCGACCTGGGCGATCACTTTGTAACTGCGGCCTTCGAGGGTGAAACGGTTGATCTCCGCCTCGCCCAGCAAGGTCGCCAGGGTGCTGCCCAAGGTGTCCATCGACACGCCCATCTGCGCCGCCTTGGCCCGGTCGATATCCACCACCACTTCGGGCTTGTCGAAGGCCAGGTCAATGTCGAGGAAGGCGAACTTGCCGGATTCCTGGGCGCGAGCCTTGATGCGCTGGGCCACATCCAGCAGGGCCGGGTAGTCGCCAGCGCTGTTGATCACGAACTGGAATGGCAGGCCCTCGCCGGTGCCGGGCAGCGACGGCAGGTTGAAGCCGAAGATCTGCAGGCCGCTGATTTCCTCGAGCTTGCTCTGCACCAGCGGCAGCAGTTCCATCTGCGTGCGCTCGCGCTCGTTCCAGGGCTTGAGCAGGAAGCCGCCGATGCCGGTCTGCACGCCGTTGAAACCGTTGATCTGGAACGACGAGTAATACTCGGGGAATGCCTTGAACAGCGGGGTGAATTCGTCGGTGTAGGCGTTGAGGTAATCAAGGTTGGCCGGCTGCGGCGAACTGCTCATCATGAAGATCACGCCCTGGTCCTCGTTGGGCGCCAGTTCGTTCTGGGTGAACTTCAGCAGTACCGGAATCAGGCACAGGATGATAACGGCAAACACCAGCACGACCGGCCGGCTGTCGAGGGTGGCGTGCAACAGACGCTGGTAGCGCACCTTCAGGCGTTCGAACAGCACGTCCAGGCGGTGGGCCAGGCCGCTGGGGTTCTGCTCCTGGCGCAACAGCAGCGCGCACATCATCGGTGACAGGGTGAGGGCGACGATGCCGGAGATGATCACCGCACCGGCCAAGGTCAGCGCAAACTCCTTGAACAGTGCGCCGGTAAGCCCGGTCAGGAAGCCGATCGGCGCGTACACTGCCGCCAGGGTGATGGTCATCGACACCACCGGCATGGCGATTTCGCGCGCACCCTCGAGGGCCGCGTCGAACGGCGACTTGCCTTCCTCCATGTGCCGGTGGATGTTCTCTACCACGACGATCGCATCGTCCACCACCAGCCCGATGGCCAGCACCATGGCCAGCAGGGTCAGCAGGTTGAGCGAGTAACCCATCATCTGCATGAAGAACAGCACGCCGATCATCGACAGCGGGATGGTCACCACCGGGATCAGCACCGAACGCAGGGCACCGAGGAACAGAAACACCACGACGATGACGATCAGCACGGCTTCACCGAGGGTCTTGATCACTTCGTCGATGGAGGCCTGGATGAACAGCGTGGCGTCGTAGGCGATCGATACCTTCAGCGCCGAGGGCAGCTGGCTTTCCAGCTCGGGCATGATGCGCCGCACCTCCTTGATGACGTCCAGCGGGTTGGCGGCTGGCGTGGCCTTGATGCCGATGTATACCGATGGGGTGCCGTCGAACGAGCTGACCGTGTCGTAGTTTTCTGCCCCCATCTCGACCCGTGCCACGTCGCCCAACAGCACGCGGCTGTCACCGTTGATCTTGACCGGCAGGGCGGCGAACGCCTCGGCCGACTTCAGTTCGGTGCTGGCGTTGATGCTGGTGACCACGTATTCGCCTTTTACCTCGCCGGCGGCAGAGAGGAAGTTGTAGCGCCGCACGGCGTTGGTCACATCGGTGGCCGACAGGCCGAAGCCTGCCAGTTTCACCGGGTCGATCCAGATGCGCATGGCGAACACCTGGTTGCCGAGGATCTCCGCTTCGGCCATGCCTGGCAGGGTTGCCAGCTTGGGCTGGATCACCCGCGACAGGTAGTCGGTGATTTGCGGGTTGCTCATCTCCTTGCTGTAAAAACTGATGTACATCAGTGCCGAGGCATCGGCGGCTTCCTTGCTCAGTACCGGGTCTTCCGAGTCCTGCGGCAGCTTGTTGCGCACTTCGTTGGCCTTGGCCAGCAGCTCGGTGAACAGCCGGTCGCTGTCAGCGCCGATGCGTGCGTAGATGGAGATGATCGAGAAATTCTGCCGGCTCACCGAGGTCATGTAGTCGATGCCTTCGGCGCTGGCCAGGCTTTGCTGCAGCGGCTGGGTGATATAGCCCTGGATGGTCTCGGCGTTGGCACCGGGGTAGGCGGTGGTTACCGTGATCAGGGCGTTTTCCATTTGCGGGTACTGGCGGATCTGCAGCTTGTTCCAGGCCTGGAAGCCCAGCAGCAGGATCAGCAGGCTGACCACGCTGGCCAGCACCGGGCGACGGATGAACGGGTCGGTGAACGCCATGCCAGCCTCCTGTCAGTCCTTGCCCGGCGCGCCCTGGGCGGGCTTGAGGGCTTTGTCCTGGCCGATGCGGATCGCGGCGCCGGGGGTGAGCTTCAGTTGGCCGGCGGTGACCACCTGTTCCCCGGCCTGCAGCCCCTTGCTGACCACCACCACGCCGTCACGGCGCTCGCCGGTCTGTACCGTGCGCTGTTCTGCGGTGAGCTGCGGCTGGCCCTTGTCGTCGTTTACCGGCTTGCCGTCCTTGTCCTTTTTCGGCGTGGCGACATACACCGAGTTGCCATACAGGGTGTAGGTGATGGCGCTTTCCGGCACGACTACTTGTGGCTGCGGGTTGGGCAGCAGGATCAGCAGGCTGGCGAACATGCCCGGCAGCAACTTGCCGTCCGGGTTGGCCATGGTCGCGCGCACCAGCAGGTTGCGGGTGGTTTCCTCGACCTTGGGGTTGATGGCGCTGAGGCTCGCGGGGAAGGTCTGGCCCGGGTAGGCGGCCACCTGCACCAGCACCTGCTGGCCCAGGCTCAGGCGCGGCAGGGCTTGTTCCGGTACGTTGAAGTCGACGTACAGGCTGGAGGTGTCCTGCAGGGTGGCGATCACCGTGCCGGCAGCCAGATAGTCGCCGACGTCCACCTGGCGAATGCCGATGGTGCCGCTGAACGGGGCGCTGATGCTTTTCTTGGTCTTCGATGCCTTGAGCTGGTCGACCACCGCCTGGTTACGCCGGTACTGGGCGGTGAGGCGGTCGAATTCGCCGCGGGAAATGGCCGAGTCACCAACCAGCTGGCTGCCACGGCCGAAATCGACCTTGGCCAGGCCGAGGTCGGCCTGGGCGGTGCCAAGCAGGGCGGTTTCCTGGTCGTCGTTGAGTTGCAGCAGCAGTTGCCCGGCCTTGACCTGCTGGCCCGAGTCGAAGTGCAGCGCCTTGACGATGCCTTCCACCTCCAGGCTCAGTTCCACGCCCTGTAGCGCCTTGAGGCTGCCGACAGCGGGCAGGCGCTCTTGCCACGGGCGCTGTTCGGCCAAGGCGGCCGCCACGGTGATGGGCGGCTTGGGGGCGGTGAAGATCTGGATCTGCTGGTAGATCGAAAAGGCTTTGTAGCCCCCCAGGGCCAGCACGATCAGCAGAACCACGGCCAACATGGTGAGCATGCGGCGGCGCAGCATAGGTCCGGTTCCTTGGATGCGGTTGTTATTCGTTTAGACACGACAACGGGCGATCCTGCCCACGTGGTTGGGGGAATTATCGACTGTTTTTTGCGGGACGGGGAGTGAAATGCCTGTGCTGGCCTCTTCGCGGGCACGCCCGCTCCCACAGGAACCGCGCAGTCAGCGGGTTACGCGGTCCCTTATAGAAAAAATCAGACCAGATGCAGGTGGTTGTCCCAGAACCCGGACGGCAGGTTCATCGGTTGCCCGACCAGTTCGGCCTTGCGGCAATCATAGAACCGGCAACGGCCCTGCCCGGAGGTGACGACGAAGCCGTCCTGCACCGCGCCCACCCCCGCGCAATCGGGCATCGGTGCATCCAGCCGCACCGCGCCGCTGTCCAGGTCCCATATGAACAGGCGGTTGGCCCTTGGCGCGGTCAGCGCTACCAGCCGCAGCTCGCTGTGGATAGCCACGCTGGCGGTGTACTGGGCCATGGCCTGCAACTGCCGCTGCGGCACCGGGAAAGCTTTGAACGGTTCGCCCGGGCGCTTGATCGCCAGCAGTTCGGCGGTTTCATCGGCATCGCCCATGAACTGCTGGCAGGCGGCGATGGTGCCATCACTGCCCACCGCCAGGTGGCGCACGCTGTTCATCTGCTGGGCCAGGGTTTCCTTGCTCAGCAGGGTGCCGTCGCGCTGCATCAGCACCAGGCTCGGTTCCATGGCGTCGAGGTTCATCTCCACCCGGCTTTCGGCTTCGGTGCGGATACCACCGTTGGCCACGACCAGCGTCTCGCCGTCCGGCAACCAGGCCACTTCGTGCGGGCCGATGCCGTGGGTCGGAATTTCGCCGCTGTGCACCAGGCGCTCGCCTTCGAAGCGGTACACGCCGAGTACGCCACGCCCCGGGTCGGTAGTGTCGTTCTCGGTGGCATACAGCCATTCGCCACTCTTGTGAATGACCGCGTGGCCGTAGAAGTGCCGGTTCGGCTGCGAGGTGACGGTCTGCAGCAAGCGCCCGTCGCGCAGGTCGACCAGGTAGCTTTCGGTGCCGGGACGGCGGGCGACGAACAGGGCGATCGGCAGGTGCGGGTGATGGATGATGGCATGGCAACGTTGGGCAACCTGGGTGCTGAACACCTGGGTGCCGTCCAGGCGGAACCCGACCGCATAGTGCTTGCCGTCGCCGTCGTCACGCGCCGACAGCAGCAGGGGCTCGCTGCCTTTGTTGCGGAACAGGCTCCAGCCGCCCAGGGTGAGGGCGCTGAGCAATACGCTACCGAGTTTGAGGGCCTGGCGTCGCAGCATGATCAGTCACCGTCGTTGGCATTGAAGCCCAGCTGGATGTTCAACGCCTTGGCCAGCTCGCCTTCGTGCAGGCGGTGGACGGCATTGAGGCTGTCGTAGATCTGGTTCAGGGTTTGCTGACCGGCGTCGTCGGCCAGCAGCTCGCCCAGGGTTTTCTGGTTGTCGGCCAGCAGCTTGAGCGAGGCAGCGTAGGCGGCGTCGATCTTGTCCGCCAGGGCTTTCTGGTCGCTGGACAGCAAGCCGCGCAGGCCCTGGTTGTCGACCCCGACCCAGACGGCTTCGGCGGCCTTGAGGCTGGCCTCCAGGCTCTTCAGCGAGCTGTGGCTGCGCCAGGCTTCGGCCTGCAGTGGCTGCGGGATACCCTTGCTCTGACGGCCCATCGGCGCACCGAGCTTTTTCTTCAGGCTGTCCAGGGCGGTGACCTGGGCGCGCAGCAGGTCGGCGATGGCCTCGTGGGAGTCGGCGTAGCGCTGGTTGGGGAACTTGGTCATCTGCGAGAGCATGCCGTCGGTGCTGTTCCAGCCCTTGAGGATCTCTTCGGCCAGGGCCTTCTGGTGTTCACCGATGGCCACCAGCAACGGGCAGTAGCGGGCTTTCTGCTCGGCAGTGGCGATGTCCGGCTTGCTGTCGAACAGGATGTACTCGTAGGCCGACAGGCCACGTACCACCACGCTGGCCTTGCCCAGGGCCGCGGCATCGACCGGCTGGTCGGCGTTGACCAGTTGTTCGACCTGGCGGCCGACCAGGTTCTTCTTGTCGGGCCAGAACTGTACCTGCCAGGCGCGGTTGCCTTCGGCCAGCGGGCCGACCAGCAGCGGTTGCAACTCGGCCCAGGCCTTTTGCGCGTTGAGGAAGTCGGCGCGAGCCTTGTCCAGGGTTTCCTTGCCTTCGCAGTAGGCCAGCGCGCTGGCGGCCAAGGTGCGGTCTGCTTCGACCCAGCGGCTGTAGGTGGGCAGGATCACCTGTTTGGCGATGGCAGCGGAGGTCACGGCTTGCGGGTCCTGCGGTGAGCAGGCGCCGAGGGCGAGTGCGGCGAGGCTGGTGAACAACAGTTTGGGTCGGAACATGCCCGGCTCCTTTGCGCTTTTTAAAGTGAGTTCAGGAACGCCAGCAACGCGGCACGCTGCTCGGCATTGAAAGTGAGTACGAAGTTGCGTGCCGCCTCGGCCTCGCCACCGTGCCAGAGCACGGCTTCGAGCAGGTTGCGGGCTCGGCCATCGTGCAGGAACTGGCTGTGGCCACTGACCGTTTCGCTCAGGCCGATGCCCCACAGTGGCGGGGTGCGCCAGTCCTGGCCGTTGGCGGCGAATTCGGTGCGCTCGTCGGCCAGGCCCGGGCCCATGTCATGCAACAGCAGGTCGCTGTAGGGGCGGATCAGCTGGTTGGCCAGCTCCGGCTCGGCGGCATTGGCGGCGGTGGTGAACTGCGGCGTGTGGCAGCCCTGGCAGCCGGCCTGGTAGAACAGGTTCTTGCCCGCCAGCACCTGCGGCGAGCCTACGTCGCGGCGGGCCGGCACGGCCAGGTTGCGGGTGTAGAAGGTGACCAGCCGCAGGATGTTGTCGCTGACTTCCTTCTCGCCATCGGCACCGTCGCCGTTGGGCGCGGCCAGGCAGTCGGCCTGCGCCGGGGTGCAGTCATCGTTGGGCTGCAGGGTGGTGGTCAGGCCCATGTCGCCGGCAAAGGCGTGCACGTTCTGCTGGTTGACGTTGGGCTGCCCGGCCTTCCAGCCGAAGCGGCCGACCACGGTCTTGCCCTGTGCGTCGTCCCACACCCGGTTGGCCCGGCCGCGGATGCCGTCGCGGTTGCGGTCGTCGGGGTCTTCGTTGGCCAGCAGGTCGGCTTCGGGGATGGCTTCGAGCAGGCCCAGGCCGATCATCGGCGGCGCCACCCGTGCCGAAAAGCGCGTGTCAGGGTGCATCACGCCATAGCCAAGCTGGGTGATCTGCAGGGCTGGCTTGCGCAACTCGACCTGGTGGCCGTCCTCGAACGACACCGTCTCGCTGGTGTAGCTCACCCGCACCTTGCCTTCCGGCGTCACGCCGGGGATGGCCATGTCCTGCAACTGGGTGCCATAGACTGGCTCCGGCACCACGCCGAGGCGTTCGACCACCTTGGCCAGGTAGGGCTGGTCGGGGATCGACAGGCGTACCAGCATCGATACGGCGTTGCTGTCGCCGGGCTCTGGCGGGTGACCGCGGCCGTCGCGCACGTGGCAGTTCTGGCAGGCATTGGTGTTGAACAGCGGGCCCAGGCCGTCACGGGCGGTGGTGGTGGACGGGGCGATCACCCAGGGGTTGCGGAAGAAACTGTTGCCGACGGCGAAGTCCAGGCGCCGCTCGGGCGAGAGGTTGGCCGAGGGCAGGGAATAGGCATTACGGTCAGTGCGCTGCACGGTGGCTTTGCCGCCCGACAGCGCTTCGCCAGGCTCGGCCTGGGTGAAACGCGGGGCGTCGTCACAGGCGGCGAGGGCAAAGGCCAGCAGCAGCGGGGAGAGTCGGGGCAGCGACAAGGACATCGAGAATCCTGGGCGTGAGCGAAAAACCGGCGTGCAAGCTTAGCAGGGTGATGAAGTTTGAATAAGAGCAATTTGCAATTGCTGGATGAAATCGGTGTCAGTTGGCCATGTCGGCATGCTCGGTCTCTTGTGGGAGCGGCCTTGTGTCGCGAAAGGGCTGCAAAGCAGCCCCAGGATCTCGGCACCGATGCAAACAGTGCCGGGGGCCGCTTTGCGGCCCTTTCGCGACACAAGGCCGCTCCCACAAAGGTGCGTGTTGCCTGAACGAAAAAGGCGACCCGAAGGCCGCCTTTTTCAGAACCGCTACAGCAGGGTCAGAACTCGTGATCTGCGGTATCCGGGTTCAGGTTGGCGATGCCCAGCTTGCCCGCGGCCTGCTCGATCGCACCGGTCTGCTTGACCAGGGCGGCGATGGCGTCACGCACGATCTGGTTGCCGGCGGCGTTGTCGGCAGCGATCAGCTGGTCGTAGTGCTCGCCCTTGAGGGCGTGGTCTACGATCACCTGGATCTTGGCTTCGGTGGCTTCCAGGTCGGCCTTGAGGGTGGCGTCGGTGGCCGGGTCTACCTTGGCCACCAGCGACGACAGGCTCGGGCCGGTCACTTTGCTGCCGTCCGGGCGAGTGTACTCGCCCAGGTAGACGTTGCGGATGCCCTTGGCGTCGTAGAAGTGCGAGTAGTGGGTGTTGTCGCTGAAGCAGTCGTGCTCGTCTTCCGGCGAGTTGGCTTCCAGCGAAACCTTCATGCGCTCGCCAGCCAGTTCACCCAGCGACAGGCTGCCCATGCCGAACAGCATCTTGCGCAGGCCGTCGTTGACCGACTCGGCTTCCAGCTTGGCGCGGTAGTTGTCGGCCACGTTCGGTGCCCAGTTGCCGACCATCTCTTCGAGGTCCTTGACCAGCAGGTCGGTGACTGCCTTCAGGTAGGCACGGCGGCGGTCGTTGTGGCCGCCGGTGGCGCCGTTGCCTTCCAGGTAGTCCGAGGCCGGACGGTTGCCCGCGCCTGGGCCGGTGCCGTTGAGGTCCTGGCCCCACAGCAGGAACTCGATGGCGTGGTAGCCGGTGGCGACGTTGGCTTCGGAACCGCCCAGCTCGTTCAGGCTGGCCAGCTTCTCGGGGGTGATGTCCTTGACGTCGATTTTTTCTTCGCCCACCTGGATTTCGGTGTTGGCGATGATGTTGGCGTTGGCCGCCGGGTTGCCCAGGGCGTGCTCGTAGCTCTTGTCGACGTAGTCGATCAGGCCTTCGTCCAGCGGCCAGGCGTTCACCTGGCCTTCCCAGTCGTCGATGATGGTGTTGCCGAAGCGGAAGGCTTCGCTCTGCAGGTACGGAACGCGCGAAGCGACCCAGGCTTCCCTGGCGGCCTTCAGGGTTTCGTCGTTGGGTTTGGCCAGGAACGCGTCGACTGCGCTCTGCAGGGCCTTGGCGGTGCTCAGCGAGTCGCTGTACACGGCGTAGACCAGCTCGGCGTAATGTTTGACCACGGCTTTGCCGGCCGCTTCGTCGACAGCCCCGGGCGCTACAGCGGTGGTGCTGGCAGCAGCAGGTGCCTGGGCTTGCGGCGCGGCGGCCTTGTCGTCCTTGCCTTCACCGCAACCGGCGAGAGCGATGGCAATGGCCAGCAGACTGGCGGAGGCCAGAGGCATTCGAATCATTGTTGGTTTTCCTGCGTCGTGTGGTTGGACCAAGGGGGAGACCGTGCGCCGTGGCACGCGAAACGGCAACATCATGCGAAAGATTTGCATTTGCTGTAAAGGGGCGGGCGTGCAAATCGTGTAAATGCCGGTCACGGCCTGTAACCGGGCAGGCGGCTTAGAACATCGAAACCTGGTTGCGCTGTGCCTGCTTGAGGAAGTTGGTCAGCTCTCGGGCCGACAGCGGCTTGCTGTAGTGGTAGCCCTGGCCTTCGTGGCAGCCCTGGGCGACGATGTAGGTTTCCTGTTCGGCGGTTTCCACGCCTTCAGCGATCACCTGCATCCCCAGGCTCTTGCCCAGCTGGATGATGGCGCGAACGATGGTGGCGTCGTCATCGTCGTCCAGCAGGTCCTGGACGAAGCTCTTGTCGATCTTGATCTTGTCCAGCGGCAGCGATTTCAGGTAGCTGAGCGACGAATAGCCGGTGCCGAAGTCGTCGATGGCAATCAGTGCCCCGGAGCGGCGCAGGCTCAGCAGGTGCTGGGCGGCGGTGCTGATGTCTTCCATCAGGCCGGTCTCGGTGACTTCCAGTTCCAGGCTGCGTGGCGGCAGGCGGTAGGCCTGCAGCAGGTTGTTGACCACCCGCGGCAGTTCGTTGTGGTGCAGCTGCACGGTGGACAGGTTGACTGCCATGCGCAGGTCGCTGAAGCCCATGTCATGCCATTCGCGCAGCTGCCGGCAGGCCTGGTCGAGCACCCATTCGCCGATGCTGATGATGCTGCCGTTCTGTTCGGCGAGGGGAATGAACTGGTCCGGCGGCACCATGCCCAGTTCCGGATGCTGCCAGCGCAGCAGTGCCTCGACACCGACCACGCTGTGGTCGCGGTAACTGATCTGCGGCTGGTACACCAGGTACAGCTGGTTGCGCGCCAGCGCTTCGCGCAAGTCCTTTTCCAGCTCGCGACGGCGGCGCATCTCACTGTCGACGCTGGCGATGTAGAACTGGTAGCGGTTGCGCGAACGGGCCTTGGCCAGGGTCATGGTCTGTTCGGCTTTTTGCAGCAGCTTCTCGGTGCTGTCACCGTCCTCCGGGAACAGGGTGATGCCGATGGTGGCGCGCAGGCGGATCTGCTGGTGGTGGTCGAGGTCGAACGGCACTTCCAGGTCGTCGAGGATGCTCTGCGCCAGTTCGGCCGCCTCGTAGGGCTGCTCGATATTGGCCTGCACCAGGGCGAACTGGTCACCACCCAGCCGAGCCAGGGCGCCCAGGCGGCCACTGTGGGCGCGCAGGCGGTCGGCCAGGGCCAGCAACAATTGGTCGCCGACCTGGTAGCTGAACTGCTCGTTGATGCCCTTGAAGTCGTCCAGGCCGACGCATAGCACCGCCACGCGGTGTTGCAGACGGCGGCCGTCGACGAGGATCTTGTCCAGTTGCTGCTGCAGCTGCTGGCGGTTGGGCAGGCCGGTGAGGAAGTCGTACTGGGCCATGCGTTGCAGGCTGTTCTCTGCTTCGTGGCGCAGGTGGGTGTTGCGCTCGATCGAGGCCAGCAGCTGGTTGGCGGTATTTACCCACAGGCCCAGCTCGTTCTTTTCGTGGCCCTTGAGCAGCGGCAGCTGGTGCTGGCTGGGGCGGTCGGGGTTGATCTGGGTGAGGTGCTCGATGATCTTCGACAGCGGTTTGGTCAACAGCCAGTGGTAGACCAGGTACAGCACCAGGCCCATGGCCAGGGCCCGCAGCACGCCGGAAATGAAGATGATTACGGCGTTGATCAGGAAGTCTTCGCCGTAGGACGACGTGTCGAGGGTAATGCTCAGGTCGCCGTAGTATTCGCTGTAGGGGCCGCGGCCGACCAGTTGCGTGGTGTAGGTACGTTCCTGGCCGAGGATAAGGTCGGTCAGCCAGCGCATGGACATGTCCTGCAGCGGGCGGGACTTTTCTGCCAGCATGGTTTCGTTGGGGTGGCCGATGGAGGCCATGCGTACCGATTCGTCCTGGAACAGGCCTTCCATCACCTGCATGCCCATTTCGCGGTCGAGGCTATATACCGCCTGGGTCGAGGGGTCGCGGAACATGTCGAGGATGCGCTGGGCATCATTGTTCACGGCCTGGCGGGTCTTGTAGGTGTCGTAGACGATTTGCGCGCAGCTGAGCACGACACCGACCGCCAGCGCCGACAGCAGCACGACCCTGAGCAACTTGACCGACAAGCTGTTCCGCAATTCCAGCTTCAATGGGGTTTCCTTAATCCACGCGCATGGCATCATTTTGCCATCAACGATGACGATACACTACCGGCCGACCATGAGTAGTGTATCGGTTGCCTGACCCCGCAACTTGAATGCGCTGTCAATCTTCCAGAGGTTTGATGTTAGCGTGCTATGCGGGCTGAGCAAGCGTTTGCTGGTGGGTTGCAGGTGAATCTTTGCTGACCCCTTCGCGGGCACGCCCGCTCCCACAGGTAGGGCGCCGTCTGTGGGCCTGATGCTATCCCTGTGGGGGCGGGCGTGCTCGCGAAGAGGCCGTTACAGGCATAAAAAAACCCGGCACCGGGCCGGGTTTTTCGTTCAGGGCTGAATGACTCAGGCCTTGAAGGTCTTGCCTTCGAACTGTTCGGCAACGAAGGCCCAGTTGACCAGGTTCCAGAATGCCTCGACGTACTTCGGACGCAGGTTGCGGTAGTCGATGTAGTAGGCGTGTTCCCAGACGTCGCAGGTCAGCAGCGGGGTGTCGCCGCTGGTCAGCGGGCAGCCGGCGCCGATGGTGCTGGCCAGGGCCAGGGAACCGTCAGCCTTCTTCACCAGCCAGCCCCAGCCGGAGCCGAAGGTGCCAACCGAAGTCTTGGTGAACTCTTCCTTGAACTTGTCGAAGGAACCGAAAGCGGCGTTGATGGCGTCAGCCAGGGCACCGGTCGGCTGGCCACCGGCGTTGGGTGCCAGGCAGTTCCAGTAGAAGGTGTGGTTCCAGACTTGAGCGGCGTTGTTGAAGATGCCGCCCGAAGAGCTCTTGACGATCTCTTCCAGGGTCTTGCCTTCGAATTCGGTGCCTGGGACCAGGTTGTTCAGGTTCACGACATAGGTGTTGTGGTGCTTGTCGTGGTGATACTCCAGGGTTTCCTTGGAGATGTGCGGCTGCAGGGCATCGTGGGCGTACGGCAGCGGCGGCAATTCAAAAGCCATGGTAGATCTCCTGATTCAGGTCTGTTTGCGGTTTGCGCAAGGCCGATCACGGGCGGCCCGATGAGCGTCTGCGAGTTTGTACTCTTTGCGACGCAAGGGCTGGATCATAGCACCGGGTCCGGCGCATAACCACGCAACAAACATAGGGAATAGAGGTTCCGGAGCGGGTGGGGTGTGCCGACCGGTGGCGTCAGCTATTGCCTGCAAGGGCCCTATCGCCGGCAAGCCGGCTCCCACAGGGATATCACCGACCTCAGGCCTGGTGATATCCCTGTGGGAGCCGGCTTGCCGGCGATAGGGCCCTTGATGTCAGTTGAAGATCAACTGCGCCGCCACTGCAAACATCATCACCGCCACCATCAGGTCGAGCATGCGCCAGGTCGCCGGCCGGGCCAGCCACGGTGCCAGCCACGCCGCGCCGATCGCCAGGGTCGAGAACCACAGCAGCGAGGCACTGGCGGCGCCGGCCACATAGGCACCAGGTGCGGTCTGCTGGGCGCCGAGCGAGCCGATCAGCAACACCGTGTCGAGGTACACGTGCGGGTTCAGCAGGGTCACCGCCAAGGCACTGAGCAGCACCGCGCGGCGCGAGCGCATGCCCTGGCCTTGCTGGTGCTGCAGGCTCTGCGTGGAGAAGGCGCTGCGCAAAGCCTTGGCGCCGTACCAGACCAGGAGCACCGCCCCGCCCCAGCGCGCCACCGCCAGCAAGGTCGGGTTGTGCGCCAGCACGGTGGCCAGGCCGAACACCCCGGCAGCCACCAGGATGGCGTCACAGACGATGCACAGTGCCGCCACCGGCAAATGATGCTCGCGGCGCAAGCTCTGGGCGAGGACGAAGGCGTTCTGTGCACCGATGGCCATGATCAGGCCGAAGGCCACGAGCATGCCGTTGAGATAGCTTTGCCACATGGCGTGCTCTCCAAAGAGTCCAAAAGATGCTGGCCATTGTGATGAACCGCGCTGTATAAGAAAAACAAATAGAGCTGATCCGTCATTAGGAAAATCGATGTTCGACTACAAGCTGCTGGCCGCCCTGGCCGCCGTGATCGAGCAGGGTGGTTTCGAACGCGCGGCGCAGGTGCTGGGTTTGTCGCAGTCGGCCATCTCCCAGCGCATCAAGCTGCTCGAGGCGCGGGTCGGCCAGCCGGTGCTGGTGCGTGCCACGCCGCCCAGCCCGACCGAGGTCGGCCGCCAGTTGCTCAACCATGTGCAGCAGGTGCGCCTGCTCGAACGCGACCTGCAGCGCCAGGTGCCGGCGCTGGACGAGGAGGGCATGCCAGAGCGCCTGCGCATCGCCCTCAACGCCGACAGCCTGGCCACCTGGTGGGCCGGTGCGGTGGGCAACTTCTGCGCACAGCAGAATGTGCTGACCGACCTGGTGGTGGAAGACCAGGAAGTGGGCCTCAAGCGCATGCGTGCGGGCGAAGTGGCGGCCTGCCTGTGTGGCAGCGAGCGGCCGGTGGCCGGGGCGCGCAGCCTGCCACTGGGCGCCATGCGCTACCGGGCGCTGGCCAGCCCCGGGTTCATGGCGCGGCATTTTCCGCAGGGCTTTACCGCCAGCCGCCTGGCCCGTACCCCGGCGATCGTGTACGGCCCGGACGACTTCCTGCAACACCGCTACCTGGCATCGCTGGGCATCGCGGATGGGTTTCTGCACCATTTGTGCCCGTCGTCCGAAGGGTTCCTGCGCATGACCGAAGCCGGCCTGGGCTGGGGCCTGGTGCCCGAACTGCAGGCTCGCGAGCAACTGGCCAGCGGCCAGTTGGTGGAAATCTGCAGCGATACCCCCATCGACGTGCCGCTGTACTGGCATCATTGGCGCAATGGCGGGCAACTGCTCGCGCAACTGACCGACCACCTGCGGCACACCGCACGGCAATGGCTGGTGCCCTTGTAGCCACGGCTGGCGTCAGTTGCATCTGAAATCTGGCAAGACGGAGTCTTACATGCGAATTCTGGTCACCGGCGCGAGTGGCTTCATTGGCGGGCGCTTTGCGCGCTTTGCCCTGGAGCAGGGCCTGGACGTGCGGGTCAGCGGCCGTCGTGCCGAAGGGGTCGAGCACCTGGTCAAGCGCGGCGCCCAGTTCATCCCCGGCGACCTGGGTGATGCCGAGCTGGCCCGACGCCTGTGCCAGGGCGTCGAGGCCGTGGTGCACTGCGCTGGCGCCGTGGGCAACTGGGGGCGCTACCAGGACTTCCACCAAGGCAACGTGGTGGTCACCGAAAACGTGGTCGAGGGCTGTCTGAAGGAACACGTACGCCGTCTGGTGCACCTGTCATCGCCGTCGATCTACTTCAATGGCCGCTCGCGCCTGGATATCCGTGAAGACCAGGTGCCGCGCCGCTTCCACGATCACTACGGGCAGACCAAGTACATGGCCGAGCAGAAAGTGTTCGGTGCCCAGGAGTTCGGCCTCGAGGTGCTGGCGCTGCGCCCGCGCTTCGTCACCGGTGCCGGCGATGCCAGTATCTTCCCGCGGCTGATGCAGATGCAGCGCAAGGGGCGTGTGGCGATTATCGGCAACGGCCTGAACAAGGTCGATTTCACCAGCGTGCACAACCTCAATGAAGCGCTGCTCAGCGCCTTGTTCGCCGACGACCGGGCGCTGGGCCAGGCCTACAACATCAGCAACGGCCAGCCACTGCCGTTGTGGGACGTGGTCAACTACGTGATGCGCCAGATGCAACTGCCGCAGGTCACCCGTTACCGCTCCTACGGCCTGGCCTACAGCCTGGCCGCGCTGAACGAGGCGGCCTGCATGTTGTGGCCGGGGCGCCCGCAACCGACCCTGTCGCGCCTGGGGATGCAGGTGATGAGCCGCGATTTCACCCTGGATATCAGCCGCGCCCGGCAGTACCTGGACTACCAGCCCAAGGTCAGCCTGTGGACGGCGCTGGATGAATTCTGTGCCTGGTGGAAGCATCAGCCGCCGGGGCAGTGAAACCGACGCGCCGACGATGGACATCAACGCGCCACGCTGGCGGTTTATACTCGTGCCTCTTTGCGACTACCGCGGTTGAATGTATCCATGCGTAACCATGCTCACGATGACTACGATGACGTGCCTACCTTGCGGGCGGGCACCCATGACGATGACGAACTGATGCCGGCGCACGTGGTGCGCAGCCGCCAGAAAGCCGCTCGCGGTGCCAGCACGGCGCCACTGTGGGCATTGCTCGGGGCCTCGTTCATCGCCTTGGCGGGCCTTGGCTGGTGGAGCTTCCAGCAGATTTCGCTGATGGAGCAGCAGTTGGTGGCGACCCAGGAAAGCTTTGCCCGCATCAGCGAAGAGGCGGCCGGGCGCCTGCAGGCGATCAGCGGCAAGGTGGCGGCCAGCGAATCCGGAGCGACCACAAACAGCGAGGCGTTGAAGCTGCAGCTGCGCCAGCTGCAGAAAGGTGTGGCCGGGCAGACCGGCGACCTGGGCAAGCGCCTGGAGCAGGTGCTGGCCGATACCCGTGAGCAGCAGAAGGCGGTGACCGAGCTGCAAAGCCAGTTGCAGGCGCAGCTGAAGGCGGTGAATGGCGAGCTGGCCGCGTTGCGCTCGGGCCAGGTCGATGGTGGCAAGCTGGATACCCAGTTCAAGGGCCTGAACGAACAGATTGCTGCGCTGAAAGCCGCGCAGGTGGATGGCGCCAGGCTGGACGGGCAGCTCAAGAGCCTGGGCAGCGAGGTGGCGGCGCTGAAGAAGCAGGGTAACCCGAGCGCGGCCATCCAGGACCTGGAGCAGGACATCCTGGTGCTCAAGAGCCAGCTCGACAACCGCCCGGCAGCTTCGTCAGCGGGTGGTGCTTCGGTGCAGGAGTTCGATGCGTTCCGGGCGCAGACGACCCGCAACCTGAATACCCTGCAGAGCCAGATCCAGAACCTGCAGCAGCAGATCAATGCCCGGCCCTGAGATCAACTGAGCCTTCTTCGCGGGCGCGCCCGCTCCCACAGTGGTCAGCACAATCTTCAAGCTTGTCGCTGTCCCTGTGGGAGCGGGCGTGCCCGCGAATGGCCCTCAGTTACAACCGCGGATAGTCGATATACCCCACCGGCCCCTTGGCATAGAAGGTCTCCGGCCGCGCCTCGTTCAACGGCGCATCCGCTGCCAGCCGTGCCGGCAGGTCAGGGTTGGCGATGAACGGCACGCCAAACGCCACCGCATCGGCCTTGCCGCTGGCCAGGGCCGCATTGGCACTGGCCTTGTCAAACCGCTCATTGACGATATACGCGCCACCGAACGCTTCCTTGATCAGCGGGCCGATGCTGTCATCGGCTTCCTTTTCCCGCGAGCAGATGAACGCAATGCCGCGCTTGCCCAGTTCGCGGGCCACGTAGGTAAAGGTTTCGGCGCGGTCTGCGTCGCCCATGTCATGGATATCGGCACGCGGTGACAGGTGCACGCCTACACGGCTCGCGCCCCATACCTCGATGGCCGCATCGGTCACTTCCAGCAGCAGCCGCGCACGGTTTTCCAGCGAGCCGCCGTAGCGGTCGGTGCGCTGGTTGGTGCTGCTCTGCAGGAACTGGTCGAGCAGGTAGCCGTTGGCACCGTGGATCTCCACCCCATCGAAACCGGCAGCCTTGGCATTCTCGGCACCGCTGCGGTAGGCCTCGACGATGTCGATGATTTCTTCGCTTTCCAGCGCACGCGGGGTGGGGTAGTCGCTGAGCGGGCGTACCAGGCTTACATGGCCCTTGGGCTGGATCGCGCTAGGTGCCACCGGCAGCTCGCCGTTCAGGTAGCTGGGGTGGGAAATGCGGCCAACGTGCCACAGTTGCAGGAAGATGCGCCCGCCAGCGGCATGCACGGCCTTGGTTACATTGTTCCAGCCACGCACCTGTTCGTCGTTCCAGATACCGGGGGTATCCGGGTAGCCGACGCCCATGGCGCTGACCGAGGTCGCCTCGCTGAGAATCAGCCCGGCGCTGGCGCGCTGCACGTAGTACTCGGCCATCAGCGCGTTGGGTACGCGGCCTTCGTCGGCCCGGCAGCGGGTGAGCGGGGCCATGATGATGCGGTTGGGCAGTTGCAGGTCGCCCAGGGTGATCGGATCGAAAAGCGTGGTCATGACGGTTACCTGCCTGTTCAGAGTGCTTGGCGCAGTTGTTCGAGAAACGCCTGGATGGTGGTTTCGTTGCGTTTGAAGAAGTGCCACTGGCCGATCTTCTGGCTGCTGATCAGCCCGGCGCGTTGCAGTGTGGCCAGGTGGGCGGAAACGGTTGACTGCGAGAGGCCGCAGCGCTGGTCGATCTGCCCGGCACACACACCGTTCTCGGTGCTGTGGTACTGGTCGGGAAATTGCGTTGCCGGGTCCTTCAGCCAACTGAGGATTTCTCGCCTGACCGGGTGGGCCAGTGCTTTTATGATTTCGTCGAGATCGAGAGGCATGGGTTGAGGCTCGTTGTAGCGGTATATCGCGATGGAGCGAAATGTAAATCGTGGTTTCCCGATATACAAATACGAAGAGGTTCTGAACTGAGCACGAATCGTTATATCGCGTTATAACGATATGCGGGCTGGCGGTGCTAGACTGCGCTCATGAACTACCTTGCACACCTGCACCTGGGCGGCCCGGCGCCGCAACAACTGCTTGGCAGCCTGTATGGCGATTTCGTCAAAGGTTCGCTGGAAGGGCGTTTTCCGCCTGCGCTGGAGGCGGCGATCCGGCTGCACCGGCATATCGACAGCTATACCGACCAGCATCCGTTGGTGATGGCGGCACTGGCGCGTTTTCCGCGGGAGCGGCGGCGCTTTGCCGGTATTGTTCTGGATGTGTTTTTCGACCATTGCCTGGCGCGGCATTGGCGGGATTATGCCGAGCAGCCGCTGGAGCAGTTCACCGGGGATTTTTATCGGGTGTTGCTGGCGGAGCCCGAGTTGCCGGGGCGGCTGGCGCGGATTGCGCCGTTCATGGCGGCGGATGACTGGCTGGGGGCGTATGGCGACTTTGCCACGCTGGAGCAGGTGTTCAACGGCATTGCCCGGCGCTTGTCGCGGCCGGAAGGGATGGTTGGGGTGATGGGGGAGCTGGAGCGGCTGTATGAGCCGCTGATGGCGGACTTCAGGGAGTTTTACCCACAGTTGCAGGCATTTGCGGCGGCGGGGCGGATGCCTGACAGCTAGTGCTGCGCTGGCGTCTTCGCGGGCTTGCCCGCTCCCACAGGTAGGGCGCAGTTCTGAGGATATGCGCGGACCCTGTGGGAGCGGGCAAGCCCGCGAAAAGGCCGGTACTGGCAGTGCAAGAATTCAGGCAGCCCGCGCCTGCCGCCGTGGCGCCAGCTCAACGTCTTCAACCCCGAACAACGCCAGGTGAATCGCCTGCTGCGCCTGCAACGCCAGCACCGCTCGTTCCTTGCCCACACTGCCGATCGGCTGCAGCAGCTGAATGCAAACCTCTCCCCGCGGCTGGGCAAACAGGCGCATCAGGTGTGATACAAGGTCATCATCACCAATGAACGGCGCAATCGGGTCGATCTGGCCAGCGCGCAGGTACTGGATGGCCACCGGCTGCACCGTCACGCCGCGGTCGATCGCGCCAGCCAGCAGGCGGCCGTGGAAGGTGCGCAGGGTACGGCCACTGGTAGTGGTGCCTTCCGGGAAAATCAGCAGCGGCCGGGCCAGGCCCAGTTGCCCGGCGATCTGCTCGCGCAGGCGCTGGCTGTCGCCCCCGCCACGGCGGATGAACAGGGTGCCGGCCTTCTCCGCCAGCCAGCCGGCCAGCGGCCAGTGACGCACTTCGGCCTTGGACAGGAACGACAGCGGCAGCAACATGCCGAGCAGGGGGATATCGGTCCAGGAGACATGGTTGCTGACCCATAGCATCGGCCGCTGCGGCAGCTCACCGACCACCCGCACCTCGAAGGGCAAGGCAGCGACCAGGCGCTTCATGAACAGGCAGGACCAGCGTTGGCGGCGCTCGAGGGGCGCTTTGAACCCCAGGCGCTCGCCCAGGGCGATCACGCTGGCCATCAGCATGCCCAGCAGCAGTACCAGCAGCAGTCGAGTCAGGCGGGCCATTACCCGCAGCTTCGGCATCAGACCGCTGCCTTGAAGTGGCGGGCGTAGCGTGGGCACAGTTCGTCGCGCTTGAGCAGGATGAACACGTCGGCCACCTGGAAGTCTTCGTCCCAGCACGGCTCGCCGCAGATCTTCGCGCCCAGGCGCATGTACGCTTTGAGCAGCGGTGGCATTTCGGCGATGACGTTGTTGGGCAGGGCCAGGTTGGGCAACGGGTTCTTTGGCTCGGCGCGCAGGTGCTCGGTGCACAGGTAGCGCTCACGCAGGCGCTGCATCACTGCGTGGGCCTGTACCCCGCCATCCTGCATGGGGATGCTGGCGCAACCCATCAGGTAGCTGTAGCGGCCTTCGTTGAGCACTTCAGCCAGTTCGCCCCAGAGCACGGCGATGGTGCCGCCGTTGCGGTAGTCGGGAGCTACGCAGGTGCGGCCCAGCTCCAGGATCGGCCCCTGCAGCTGCAACAGCCCATGCAGGCTGAACTCTTCTTCGCTATAGAAGCGGCCCAGGCTGCTGGCGGCCTGATGGTCCAGCAGGCGGGTGGTGGCAACCAGCTCGCCAGTGCTCAGGTCGCGTACGCCAATGTGGCGGCAGTGCACGTCGTAGTCGTCCATGTCCAGGCCTTGCTCGGCTCCTTTGAGCCTGGCCTTGAATTCGGCGCTGAACACTTTGTAGCGCAGGGCCTGGGCTTCCTGCAGGGCCGCGGCGCCAACCAGGCGTTCGGCTTGCAGACGGCGTTCGGTGCTGTTGTCGCCAGCGTGAGCGATCCGAGTCATTACGAGTCTCCATAAGCCAGCCATGAAGGGTTGCGGCCGGTCGGCTTTGTTGTGCAAAGTCAGCCTAGGTAGATGGGGTGTCACCCCTGTGAATCTTTGGTGATGCTTGCGTGACACCCCCTGAGCCTCAACTGAAAGCCCCTCAACAAGGAGCCGACCGATGGCCTGGCTGCAACGACTCAACGACCCGCTTCGCCAAGCGCTGGCGGGCACCCTGGGCGAAACCTATGCCGCGCTGCTCGAACGCCTTGGCCCGGTCGCCCCGTTCGAACTGGCGGTGCTCGGCGGGCGCGCGATGACCACCCCGGGCCTGGCCTTCCTGGTCGGCTACCAGGCCGCCTTGCGCGTGCTGTGGCCCAGTGCTCCTCCCAGCCTTGGTGCCCTGTGTGCTACCGAACGGCGCAGCGTGCGGCCGGCGGACATGCGCACGCGCCTGGACGGCTTGAGGCTGACCGGCAGCAAGGACTTCGTCACTGCAGGCCTGGAGGCGGAATGGTTGCTGGTGGCGGCACGCAGCGAGGCGGCAGGCGCGGCGCCGCAGTTGAACCTGGCGGTGGTCTACCCTGGGGAGCCAGGAGTGACGCTGGAAGCACTGCCGACCTTGCCGCTGATGCCGGAGGTGGGGCATGGGGGACTGGTACTTGAGCAGGCGGCGTGCGAGTTGCTGGCCGGTGATGGTTGGGATGCCTATGTGAAGCCGTTCCGCTCGCTGGAGGACTTGTATGTGCTTGCGGCGTTGACGGCCTGGCTGTATGGCGTGGGGCAGGAGTGCGCCTGGCCGCAGGCCCTGCGCCTGCAACTGCTTGGGCTGCTGGCCGGGTGTGCCGAGGGTAGCCGGCAGTGTGCCGATAGCGTTGGTTGCCACCTGTTGCTGGGGGGATTGTTCGCGCAGTTCCAGGCGCTGAGAGGGGAGATCGATGCCGCGTTGGCGGCGGGGCCGGCACAGTGGGCGCAGATCTGGCAGCGTGACCAGGGGGTGATGGCGCTGGCGGCGGCGGCGCGGGAGAAGCGGCTGAACAAGGCTTGGGTTGCTGCAGGATTGTCATGAATGCCTGTCAGATTTGTGTGATCCGATGAATCCTGGGGCCGCTTTGCGGCCCTTTCGCGACACAAGGCCGCTCCCACAAAAGCAAGAGCAGCGCTGTTCCCTGTGGGAGCGGCCTTGTGTCGCGAAAGGGCTGCGCAGCAGCCCCAAAATTGCGAGCCTGAAACGGGATGCTGAAAAGTCTTCTGCTGCTTTTTTGCATGGCTACGGGAACCGCCAAAGCCGAGGTCTGGCCAACTCCGGACTGGCCAATCGACAACACCCCCCTCGACTGGCAAGCCGTCGATGCCTACGCCTTCCCCGCACGCCCCTCCGCCGAGCGCAGCGGCATCCGCACCGACGCCCTGCTGATCATCCGCGACGGGCGCATCCTCCACGAACGCTACGCCGAGCCCACCAGCGCCGCCACTGCCCACCTCACCTGGTCGATCAGCAAAAGCGTACTGGCCACGCTATTGGGCGTAGCCCAAGGCGAAGGCCGCTTCCAGTTGCAGGACCCGGTCAGCCGCTTCTATCCGGCCATGCAGGCCCACCCTGGCGTGCGCATGGCCGACCTGCTGCATTGGGCCAGCGGCCTGGATTGGCAGGAAGACTATGAATACGCCCCGCTCAAGTCATCAGTGGTTGCCATGCTGTATACCCGTGGCCGCGAGGACATGGCGGCCTTTGCGGCAGCGCGGGAAGCGGTGGTCAGCCCGGGCCAGCGGTTTCGCTATTCCAGTGGCGACAGCAACCTGCTGGCCGCCGCACTGCATGGCATGCTCGATGCCGGTCAGTACCACGACTACCCCTGGCAGGCGCTGTTCACCCCTTTGGCGATCGACAGCGCGATATGGGAGCGTGACCGGGCAGGTACCTACGTGGGCTCGTCCTACCTGTACCTTAGCGCTCGCGACCTGGCGCGCATCGGCCTGCTGATGCAGCGCGATGGGCGCTGGCAGGATCGGCAATTGCTGCCCAAGCCCTGGGTGGCCTTCAACCGCACGGTGTTTGCCGAAGCCGCAGCACTGCCCGGCGAGGCCAACCCCGGTGGCCACTGGTGGCTCAACCAGCCGCTGGCCGACGCTGCACGGCCTTGGCCGAGTGCGCCGGCAGACACCTATGCAGCCCTTGGCCACTGGGGCCAGGCGCTGTACGTGCTGCCCACGCAAAAGCTGGTGATCGTGCGTTATGCCGATGATCGCGACGGCAGCTACCAGCACGACGAGCTGCTCAAGCGGATACTCGCAGTGCTGGCCGGGGAGGGGGCATGAAGCGGGTGTTGCTGGTGGTGTTGCTGGGGGTGGTGTACTGGGCCTGGCAGGAGCGCCAGGCGCTGGCGGACTTTCCTGGCATTCTTTCGGCCTACTCAGCCAAAGAATATTGCTCCTGCCGCTTTGTCATGGGTTTCCAGCCGGCGTATTGCCAAGGCTACGTGAAGCAATGGCTGCCGCTGAGCCTGCTGGAAGAAGACAGCCAACAGCGACAGGTCACCGCCGCAGGCCTGGGCCGACGCAACCAGGCTGCCTGGCAAGGCCCACGCGAGGGCTGCCGCTTGCTGCCGTGAAGGCGGGCGGGTAAGGTTGGCGGCCTGGTTTCACGAGATCTGTCATGTTCAAGCTGCCCCGCCTGCTGCCCGCCTTGTTGCTGGCTTTTTGCCTGCCCGCCCACGCCAACTGGCACCTTGATGGCGAGTCTTCGCGCCTTTCTTTCATTACCGGCAAGAACGGTAACAGCGCCGAAGTGCACCGCTTTCTGGTGCTGCATGGCACGGTCGACCGCAAGGGCGTGGCCGGGCTGAGCATCGAGATGGATTCGGTGAGCAGTGGCATTCCGCTGCGGGACGAACGCATGCGTGAGGACCTGTTCGAGGTCGAGCGCTTTGCCGAAGCCAAGGTGCAGGCGCAACTGGACCTGCGGCCGATCAACGACCTGGCCAACGGTGCCCAGATCGAACTGCGCCTGCCGCTGACCGTGACCCTGCATGGCCAGTCGCACAGCTACAACGCCTTGCTGCTGGCCACCCGCCTGGACGAGCGACGCTTCCAGGTGGTGACCCTTGAGCCTCTGGTGCTGCGCGCCGAGGATTTCGGCCTGCTGCCAGGCCTGCAACGCCTGCGCAAGTTCGCCGGGCTCACGTCCATCAACCCGTCGGTGCCGGTTAGCGCGGTGCTGATCTTTACCGCCCGCTGACATGCCGGGGCCGGTCTTTCCCTGGCGGGATGGCAACCAGTTCGAACTGCTGATCGACGGCCCCGAGTTTTTTCCGCGCATGCTCCTGGCGATCGTGCGCGCGGAGTTCCAGGTCGACCTGGAGCTGTACCTGGTCGAGGCCGGTGACTGCGCGGATGCGGTGGTCGAAGCGCTGGAGCAGGCTGCCCGACGCGGCGTGCGGGTGCGCTGCCTGTTCGACGACTACGGCTCGCTGGCGTTCAACAGCACGTTGCGTCAGCGCCTGCTGGACGCCGGCGTATACCTGCGCTGGTACAACCGCCTGCGCTGGAAGCGTGGCCTGCGCAACCTGTACCGCGATCACCGCAAGTTGCTGCTGGTGGACGAGCGCTGGGCAGTGGTGGGCGGCACGGGCGTCACCGACGAGTTCTGGACGCCGGGCGAGGCGACCAGCGAATGGCACGAGGTGATGGTGCAGATGCAGGGGCCAGTGGTCAGCGACTGGCAGTTGCTGTTCGATCGCCAGTGGCACGCCAACAACCGTCGTACCGCCTGGCGCCCGGCCGAGGGCTTTGGCCTGCCACGCCTGCCCAAGGTGCCTGCGCAGGGGCAGGGCATGGGCCGGGTAGCCTATGCCGACGCCCGCCAGCACCAGGACATCCTGCATTCGCTGGTGCGGGCGATCAACAGCGGCAAGCAGCGAGTGTGGCTGGCTACGCCTTACTTCCTGCCGACCTGGAGCGTGCGCCGGTCGCTGCGCCGGGCTGCCGGCAAGGGGGTCGATGTGCGCCTGCTGCTGACCGGGCCACGCACCGATCACCCCTCGGTACGTTATGCCGGGCACCGCTATTACCCCCGTTTGCTGCGCGCCGGGGTACGCATCTACGAGTACCAGCCGTGTTTCCTGCACCTGAAGATGGTACTGATCGACGACTGGGTGAGTATCGGCTCGTGCAACTTCGATCACTGGAACCTGCGTTTCAACCTCGAGGCCAATATCGAGGCACTCGACCCGCCGCTGACGGCTGCCGTGCAGGCCAGTTTCGAGCGTGATTTCGCCTTGAGCGAGGTGGTCGACCTGAGCCACTGGAACGCCCGGCCGCTGTGGCGCCGGATCAAGCAGCGGTTGTGGGGGTGGCTGGACCGGTTGGTGGTCAACTTGCTCGACCGTCGCGACTGAGACCGGCTATCGTGCAGTGACTGTCTCAAGGCAATCGAAGGAGTGGGTGCGATGACGGCGAAGAAAATTCTCATGCTGGTTGGTGACTACGTCGAAGATTACGAGGTCATGGTGCCGTTTCAGGCGCTGAGCATGGTCGGGCACACGGTGCATGCGGTATGCCCGGAAAAGCTCGCGGGGCAGACCGTGCGTACCGCGATTCATGATTTCGAGGGGGAACAGACCTACAGCGAGAAGCCTGGGCATAACTTTGCCCTGAATTATGACTTTGTGCGGGTGCGGGCCGAGAGTTACGACGCGCTGCTGATCCCGGGTGGCCGCGCCCCGGAGTACCTGCGCCTGGATGAGCGGGTGCTGGAGCTGGTGCGGGCGTTCGACGCGGCTGGCAAGCCGATTGCGGCGGTGTGCCATGGCGCACAGTTGCTGGCGGCGGCTGGCGTGCTGGAAGGGCGCGAATGCAGCGCGTACCCGGCCTGTGCACCGGAAGTGCGCCTGGCAGGTGGCAAGTTCATCGATATCGCCGTGGACCAGGCGCATGTGGATGGCAACCTGGTGACTGCACCGGCATGGCCGGCGCACCCGGCGTGGCTGGCGGCATTCCTCAAGGTGCTGGGTACCCGCATCTCCTGACCGGGCCTCTTCGCGGGCATGCCCGCTCCCACATGTACGCGGGTGCGCGCTAGTCGTGTGGGATCCCTGTGGGAGCGGGCGTGCCCGCGAAGAGGCCAGTACAGGCCATACACCCTGATCAGGCCACCTGCTCAACCCAGTCATTGAGGTTGTAGTAGTTGGTCACCCGGGCAATCTTCCCGCAATGAATATAGAAGAACGCCCCCGCCGGCAGCACATAGGTCTGCCCGTTGGCCGCCGGCAACCCTTCGTCATCGGCCAGATATTCCCCGTGCACGGTGAACTCCGCCGCCGCGCGGCTGCCGTCGGCGTTCTGCATCACCACGATATCGGCCAGGCGCTCGCGGTAGCAGCGGTTCATCTTGTCCATGAACGCGGCAAACCGGGCCTTGCCCATCTGCCGCTCGCCCTGGTTGATGTCGTGGATCACATCCTCGCTGAGCAGGGCGAGAAAGGCTGGCATGTCTGCGGCGTTGAAGGCGGCGTAGTACGCGTTTACCAGTTCGGTAGCGGTCATGGAACAATACCTGTCGTGGAGGGAAAAGGCGGGTCGTTGCTCCGGATGATAGGGTTTCCCCTCAAGCCCGGCTTAGCCGAGCGCGTCATCCACATCGACAAAACGACCGCCAAGCATGGAAATACGCCTGTTGCACGGCGCCGCTATCGCGCCTTACATCGATGACCTCGCTCGCCTGCGCCTTACCGTGTTCCGCGAGTTTCCCTACCTTTATGACGGTACCCCCGAGTACGAGGCCGACTACCTGGCCACCTATGCCCGCTCGGGGCGCAGCCTGGTGGTGCTGGCACTGGACGACGGCAAGGTCGTTGGCGCCTCCACCGGCCTGCCGCTGGTGGATGTCGCCGCCGAGTTCCAGCAGCCGTTCCTGGCCCAGGGGCGCGACCCGGCCAGCGTGTACTACTTTGGTGAATCGGTGGTACTGCCCGAGTACCGTGGCCGGGGCCTGGGGGTGCGCTTTTTCATCGAGCGCGAGTCCTACGCGCACAAGCTGGCCGAGTTCGACTACTGCGCGTTCTGCGCGGTCGAGCGGCCAGGCGTGCATCCACGGCGGCCAGCGGACTACAAGCCATTGCACGGTTTTTGGCGAAACCGCGGCTTCCTGCACGACCCGTCGCTGCGCACCCGCTACGCCTGGCGCGACCTGGACGAGCAGGAAAGCTCCGACAAGCTGATGTCGTTCTGGCTAAAGGAACTGCCGATATGATCCGCCTGGCGGCCTGCCAGTACGCCATCGAGCTGCATGAAACCTGGGAGGCCTACGCCGACCACCTGCAAGGCCTGTGCGCCGAAGCGGTGGAGGCGGGGGCACGCCTGCTGCTGTTGCCGGAATACGCCGGGCTGGTGCTCAGCGGGCAGTTGCCGGCTGAGCAGCGGGGCGACCTGAAGGCTTCGATTGCCGGTATCCAGCCGCTGGTCGAACCGTGGTTGGCGTTGTGCGAGGGGCTTGCCCGGCGCTGGGGGATCTACCTGCAACCTGGCAGCCTGCCGGTGCTCGACGGCGATGGCCGCTACCGCAACCGTGCCTGGCTGTTCGGCCCCAAGGGCGTGCTGGGTTACCAGGACAAGCTGATGATGACCCGCTTCGAGCGGGAACAGTGGGGCATCGCTGCCGGCCAAGGGCTGCAGGTGTTCGACACCGAACTGGGGCGCCTGGGCATCCTGATCTGCTACGACAACGAATTTCCGATGCTGGCGCGGCGCCTGGCCGAGGGTGGTGCCGACCTGATCCTGGCGCCGAGCTGTACCGACACCGAGGCGGGTTACCACCGGGTGCGAATTGGCGCGCAGGCGCGGGCGCTGGAGAACCAGCTTGCGGTGTTGCAGAGCCCTACGGTCGGGCTGGCGCCCTGGTCGCCGGCGCTGGACGAGAATATCGGCCGGGCAGGGCTGTTCGTGCCGCCGGATCACGGGATGCCGGGGGATGGGGTGGTGGCGCTGAGTGAAGCGCTGAGACCGGTTTGCAGCCAGTGGCTGGTGTGCGAGGTGGATCTGGAAGAGGTGCGGCGGGTGAGGCGGGAAGGGCAGGTATTTACCCGCAGGGACTGGCCGGAGCAGTTTGACAGAATCCTGTGAAAACAGTGGCGGCCTCTTCGCGGGCTTGCCCGCTCCCACAGTTACAGCGCAAGCCTGAGGGCTACGCGTTTACCTGTGGGAGCGGGCAAGCCCGCGAAGAAGCCGCCGCAGTTACATCAGGCTTACTTCACTTCGACTGCCAGGCTCTGGGCAATCTTGTTCTGCCACAGCGCAGGGCCAGTGATGTGTACCGACTCACCGTTGCTGTCCACGGCGACGGTCACCGGCATGTCCTTGACCTCGAACTCGTAGATCGCCTCCATGCCCAGCTCGGCGAAGGCCAGGACCTTCGACTTGCGGATGGCCTGGGCCACCAGGTAGGCGGCGCCGCCGACGGCCATCAGGTACACGGCCTTGTTGTCCTTGATCGCTTCGATGGCGGCAGGGCCGCGCTCGGACTTGCCGATCATGCCCAGCAGGCCAGTCTGCTCGAGGATCTGGCGGGTGAACTTGTCCATGCGGGTAGCGGTGGTCGGGCCGGCTGGGCCTACCACTTCGTCACCGACCGGGTCGACCGGGCCGACGTAGTAGATGAAGCGGCCTTTCAGGTCCACCGGCAGCTCTTCGCCACGGTTGAGCATTTCGACCATGCGCTTGTGCGCGGCATCGCGGCCGGTCAGCATCTTGCCGTTGAGCAGGATGGTTTCGCCCGGCTTCCAGCTGGCGACTTCTTCCGGGGTGATGGCGTCGAGGTTGACGCGGCGGGCGCTTGGGCCGGCTTCCCAGACGATTTCCGGGTAGGCGTCCAGCGACGGCGCTTCCAGCTCGGCCGGGCCGGAGCCATCGAGCACGAAGTGGGCGTGGCGGGTGGCGGCGCAGTTGGGGATCATGCACACCGGCAGCGAAGCGGCGTGGGTCGGGTAGTCCATGATCTTGACGTCGAGCACGGTGGTCAGGCCACCCAGGCCCTGGGCGCCGATGCCCAGCTGGTTGACCTTCTCGAACAGCTCCAGGCGGATTTCTTCCAGGCGGTTCTGCGGGCCACGGGCTTTCAGTTCGTGGATGTCGATGGACTCCATCAACACTTCCTTGGCCATCACGGCGGCCTTTTCGGCGGTACCGCCGATGCCGATGCCGAGCATGCCAGGCGGGCACCAGCCAGCGCCCATGGTCGGGACGGTCTTCAGCACCCAGTCGACGATCGAGTCGGACGGGTTGAGCATGGCCATCTTCGACTTGTTCTCCGAGCCGCCGCCCTTGGCTGCGACATCGACCTCGACCTTGTCGCCGGGGACGATGGAGTAGTGGATCACTGCCGGGGTGTTGTCCTTGGTGTTCTTGCGGGCACCGGCCGGGTCGGCCAGGATCGACGCGCGCAGGACGTTTTCAGGCAGGTTGTAGGCGCGACGCACACCCTCGTTGATCATGTCGTCGACGCTCAGGGTGGCGCCGTCCCAGCGCACGTCCATGCCCACGCGCACGAACACGGTGACGATACCGGTGTCCTGGCAGATCGGGCGGTGGCCGGTGGCGCACATGCGCGAGTTGATCAGGATCTGGGCGATGGAATCGCGCGCAGCAGGCGATTCTTCACGCAGATAGGCCTCGTGCATGGCCTGGATGAAATCGACGGGGTGGTAATACGAGATGAATTGCAGGGCGTCGGCGACGCTCTGAATCAGGTCGTCTTGCTTGATCACGGTCATGCAGCGCGCTCCTCTTAAAGACGGGAACATTCATTACGGCGCTCGACGGTGCCGACCAGCGTGTCGAAGCGCCTTGCAAGGCGCCGGCAGGTCGGGCCGACGGAAAAAGGCGCGGCAGTATAGCGCGCATCCGTGCCGGGCACACCTGCGGCCGGTCTGGACCATGGTCGGCAGGGGTTGGGCATCCTTTTTGCTGCCGGGTTGCGCGGCTGGCCGTAAAATCGATTGGGGCTGCTGCGCAGCCCTTTCGCGACACAAGGCCGCTCCCACATGGGCCGGTGTACGCCGTGCCTTTGTGGGAGCGGCCTTGTGTCGCGAAAGGGTCGCAAAGCGCCCCCCAACAATCCAAAGCTGGAAGAGATAGCAGAACATGCCCGAACTTTGCGTGGGCGAGCGCCGCTGGGCGGTGCCGACCGGCAGCAACCTGCTCGATGCCTTGAATGAAGCCGGGCTCAACGTGCCTTACAGCTGCCGCGCCGGCAGTTGTCATGCTTGCCTGGTGCACTGCCTGGCGGGCCAACCGCTGGATGCCATGCCCGATGCCCTGGCGCAGGACAAGCATGCCCAAGGCTGGCGCCTGGCCTGCCAGTGCCGGATAGTCGAGGACCTGCGCATTGCGCTGTTCGACCCGCTGCAGGATGGTGTGCCGGCGCAGGTCTGCGCACTGGACTGGTTCGGCGATGTGCTGCGCGTGCGGCTACGGCCCGAGCGGGCAATACGTTACCAGGCGGGGCAGCATGTGGTGCTGTGGCGTGGCGTGGTAGCACGGCCCTACTCCTTGGCCAGCCTGCCGGGCGAAGATGACTTCCTGGAGTTTCATATCGACTGCCAGCGCCCCGGCGCCTTTTGTGACAAGGCCCGTGGCTTGCAGCTGGGTGATATGTTGCGCCTGGGCGAGCTCAGGGGCGGCGCCTTGCATTACGACCCGGACTGGCAGCAGCGGCCGCTGTGGTTGCTGGCGGCGGGGACCGGGCTGGCGCCGTTGTGGGGCATCTTGCGCGAGGCGCTGCGGCAGGGGCACCAGGGGGAAATCAGGGTCATGCATGTGGCGCGCGAGGGCGTTGGGCATTATCTGGCTGAGGCGTTGCGAGAGTTCGCGGGTGTGAAAGTCGAGTTGGTACTGGCAGAGCAGCTGGACGAGGCGCTGGACGGGTTGCGACCTTCATCGCGGCAGACGGTGGCGCTGCTGTGTGGGGCGCCGGGGAGTGTCGAGCGGTTTGCCCGGCGATTGTTCATTGCCGGGGTGCCGCGGGGGCAGGTGTTTGCCGATGTGTTCGTCGAGCATGCCTGAGTGAGCAGGGGAGGGCTTTGCCCTCCTTTCGCGACACAAGGCCGCTCCCACAATGTGGGAGCGGGCGTGCCCGCGAAGGGCCGCAAAGCGGCCCCGTTTGGAGCAGATCAACCGACCAGCGGATCACCCACATGCAGGATCTTCATGCCATTGGTGCCACCGATGGTGTGGTAGCTGTCACCTTTGGTCAGGATCACCCAGTCACCTTGCTCCACCAGGCCACGCTTGAGCAGTTCGTCGACCGCTGCCTGGCTCACCTTGTCGGCCGGCAGCGAGGCCGGGTCGAAGGCAATCGGGTAGACGCCACGGAACATGTTTGCACGGGCCTGGGTAGCACGGTGCGGCGACAGGGCGAAGATCGGCACGTGCGAACGCAGGCGCGACATGATCAGCGGGGTGTAGCCACTCTCGGTCAGGGCGATGATCGCCTTCACGCCCGGGAAGTGGTTGGCGGTGTACATGGCCGCCAGGGCGATGCTTTCGTCGCAACGCTCGAAGGTGGTGTGCAGGCGGTGGCTGGACTTCTGGCTGGTCGGGTGCTTTTCGGCACCCAGGCAGATGCGGGCCATGGCCTGGACGGCTTCGATCGGGTAGGCGCCGGCGGCGCTTTCGGCCGACAGCATCACCGCATCGGTGTTGTCCAGCACGGCGTTGGCCACGTCGGACACTTCGGCGCGGGTCGGCATCGGGTTCTGGATCATCGACTCCATCATCTGGGTCGCCACGATCACCGCCTTGTTGTTGCGGCGGGCGTGCTGGATGATCTTCTTCTGGATGGCGATCAGCTCGGCGTCGCCGATTTCCACGCCCAGGTCGCCACGGGCGACCATGACGGCGTCGGAGGCGAGGATCAGCTTGTCGAGGGTCTCGTCGTCGGCAACGGCTTCGGCACGCTCGATCTTGGCCACCAGCCAGGCACTGCCACCGGCTTCGTCACGCAGCTTGCGCGCGTATTCCATGTCGCTGGCGTCACGCGGGAAGGACACGGCCAGGTAGTCCAGGTCCATTTCCGCGGCCAGCTTGATGTCGGCCTTGTCTTTTTCGGTCAGGGCCGGTGCGGTCAGGCCGCCACCTTTACGGTTGATGCCTTTGTGGTCCGACAGCGGGCCACCGATGATCACCACGCAGTGCAGGGCATCTGCGGTGGCGGTCTCGACGCGCATGACCACGCGGCCATCGTCGAGCAGCAATTCGTCACCAACGCCGCAGTCCTTGACCAGGTCGGGGTAGTCGATACCGACGATGTCCTGGTTGCCTTCGGTCAGCGGGTGGGCGGTGGAGAAGGTGAACTTGTCACCGATCTTCAGTTCGATGCGCTTGTTGGCGAACTTGGCGATGCGGATCTTCGGACCCTGCAGGTCGCCCAGCAGTGCAACATGGCGGCCGTTCTTGGCGGCGATGTCTCGGATCAGGCGCGCCCGGGCCTTGTGCTCGTCCGGAGTGCCGTGGGAGAAGTTCAGGCGTGCCACGTCCAGGCCGGCGAGGATCAGCTGTTCGATCACTTCCGGCGAGTTGCTGGCGGGGCCAAGGGTGGCGACGATTTTGGTACGGCGGATGCTCATGCACAGACTCCTATAGTGAAGCGCAGCGAAAGGCTACTCCTCAATTACGCTGTAGTCATTGTTCCGTTGCACTACCTGCGACCAGGGCAGGGTGGCATTTGAACGGGCAGGGTATCCTTGCAAAAGGGTGTGAAGATTTGCCGGCAAAGGCCGATACACTGGCATCAAAGGAGACCCCCATGCGAGCCCTGATCGTTTTAGCCCTGGCGGCCAGCGCCGTCGGCTGCACCCGCTGGTCCATGGACCACCACCTGAACAATGCCTACCGCGCCTACGACCGTGGCGATTGCGCACGGGTCATGCTCGAGCTGTCCCAGGTCGACCGCACCAGCCGTGCGCGACCGTTCATCCACCCCGAAGTGGCGCTGCTGCGCGGCCAGTGCCTGGAGCGCCAGGCCTTGTACGTGGATGCCGCGCAGACCTACCAGTACCTGATCCAGCAGTACCCGGGCAATGAGTATGCCTATCGCGCCCAGGCACGCCTGCAGACCCTGGACAAGCTCGGCCATTTGCGCGGCACCGAGGCCGCCGTGGCCAGCCCGGTGAGTGCCGCACCTTGGCGTTAACGCCAAGGTGTGATTAATTTCACGGGATTTGCCGCGCGCGCTGCGCTAATCTGTAACTCAGCTGTTACAACAACCGCCAGTTCCACGTATTCCTGGCATCGGATACGGACTGCACCTGCGATCATGTTCAACAAGCGCCACATCGAACGCCATCAGCTGCCTTGTGTTCTCAAGGTGTTCAACCGCTTGACCGGTCAGGCTATCGGCCAGTTGGGCAACGCCTCCGAAGACGGGCTGATGCTGATCAGCCAGCTGCCTGTACTGGTAGGGCCCGACTACGAACTGCAATTGCGCCTGCCGCTCGTCGGTGGCGGGCATCAGTTCGTCAACCTCACCGCCAGTTGCCTGTGGTGCCGCGAAGACCAGACGCCCGGGCACTACGATTCGGGCTTCATGCTGCTGCAGACACCGCGCGAATACGACGAATTCGTCAGCTCGTTGCGGGACTATTTCAGTTTCCGTCCTGCCAACGCTTCCGTCTGAGCCTGCTGAGCCCCACCCGCACAGCTCGCTGGAGTCGCGCCGCAATCGCGCTAGAATCGGGTCGACCTCGATACAGGACGACCCCGTGACCTCCAGCATTTTCTGGCACGACTACGAAACCACCGGCATCAACCCGCGCTGCGACCGGCCGCTGCAGGTGGCCGGCGTGCGCACCGACTTCGACCTCAACGAAATCGACGAGCCGATCAGCCTTTATTGCCGGCCCTCCGACGATATCCTGCCGCACCCGGCCGCTTGCCTGGTGACCGGCATCACGCCGCAACTGCTGGCCGAGCAGGGCCTGTGCGAAGCCGAGTTCATGACCCGGGTGCACGCACAGCTGGCGCACCCAGGCACCTGTGGTGCCGGCTACAACACCCTGCGTTTCGACGACGAAGTGACACGCTACAGCCTGTACCGTAACTTTTTCGACCCTTATGCCCGAGAGTGGCAGGGCGGCAATAGCCGCTGGGACTTGATCGACATCGTGCGCACGGCCTATGCATTGCGCCCGGACGGCATCCACTGGCCGCAACAGGACGGGCGCACCAGCCTGCGCCTGGAGCTGCTGAGCAAGGCCAATGGCATCGACCATGGGCATGCCCACGAAGCGCTTTCCGACGTGCGGGCCACCATCGCCCTGGCCCGTCTGATCCGGCAGAAACAGCCCAAGTTGTATGACTGGCTGTTCCAGTTGCGCAGCAAGCATAAAGTGATGGAGCAGATCCGGTTGTTGCAGCCACTGGTGCATATATCCGGGCGTTTTTCGGCGGCACGCAATTACATTGGTGTCGTATTGCCATTAGCCTGGCACCCGCGTAATCGCAATGCATTGATTGTGTGCGACCTGCATCAGGAAACCCTACCGTTACTACGGGAAAGTGCTGAAGTTCTACGGCAGCGTTTGTATACCCGCCATGAAGAACTGACCGAGGGCGAATTACCGGTGCCGCTCAAACTGGTGCAGATCAATCGCTGCCCGGTACTGGCGCCACTCTCGGTATTGCGCCCGGTGGATCAACAACGGTTGGGCCTGGACTTGACGTTGTTACAAATGCGCGGCGAAGAATTGGCCAGGCAACAAGCGCAATGGCAAGACAAGCTGGAACACATCTACGGCAAGGAAGACTTCGTCCCGAGTGAAGACCCGGAACAACAGTTGTATGACGGTTTTCTGGGGGACCGTGACCGCCGCTTATGCGAGCAAGTTCGCGCACTGGAACCGGCGCAGTTGGGCCGTGGGCAGTGGATGTTCGATGACCCGCGCTTGCCTGAACTGTTGTTCCGCTATCGGGCGCGCAACTTCCCCGAGACCCTGACCGCTGAAGAGCGGCAACGCTGGTTCAGTTTCTGCCAGCAACGCCTGAGCGACCCGCAGTGGGGAGCGCCGAATACGCTGGGCGACTTCGAACAGGCGCGGCAGCAGGCCTGGGAGCGCGCCGACGAGGCGGGGCGGCGTGTGCTGGAGGCCTGGCAGGTGCACGCCCGGCAATTGCAGGCACAGTTTGCAGTTGGCTGAGCGCCGACCCAGATACCGACAAACGAAAACGCCGGCAATGTGCCGGCGTTTTCGTTGCGATAAGCAAAAGGCGTATGCGGACAATCAGTCCAGCAGGGTTGCCCAGCTTTCAACCACATCGCCACCCCACTTGGCTTTCCACTCTTTCAGGGTCTTGTGGTTGCCGCCTTTGGTTTCGATCACTTCATTGTTGTGCGGGTTCTTGTATTGCTTGACCTTGCGCGCACGCTTGGTGGCGGTAGTCTTGACCGCACCACGCGGTGCCTTGCTCAGTTTCGAATCCGGGTCGAGCAGGGCAATCACGTCGCGCAGCGACTTGGAGTACTCGCCCATCAGTGTGCGCAGTTTGCCTTCGAACTCCAGTTCTTTCTTCAGCTTGTCATCCTGCGACAGGTTGGCCAGGCGGGCCTGAAGTTCCTTGATGGCTTCTTCGGTAGCGCGGTACTCGTTGATCAGGGACATGGAGTGTTCCTTAATGCGTGACAGAAATGTGTGGGCCAATAATAGACAGGCGATACTCGCAAGTAAACATATTGTTGGGCAATGAACTGTTAATTAAGCTGTGACAATATTTCTCTGCGTGAACAAAAATTTACAATTAACCTCGCATTTCCTCATGTCTGTCAGCGCGGGACGGCATTGCATCTCGCCAACACCCTGGGCCACGGCTGCAGCGATCAATACTGCCTTTTTCCTGGCGGGCCGCTAGAATGAGCGCCTTTGCGAAGTTCTGGAGTCTCATTCATGCGCACCTATCGTCTGGTGATCGCCTGCCCCGACCGTGTTGGCATCGTGGCGAAAGTCAGTAATTTCCTGGCCTTGTACAATGGCTGGATCAACGAAGCCAGCCACCACTCCGATGAGCAGAGCGGTTGGTTCTTCATGCGCCATGAAATCCGCGCCGAATCGCTGCCGTTCGGTATCGAAGCCTTCCGCGAGGCGTTTGCGCCGATCGCCGAAGAGTTCTCCATGACCTGGCGCATTACCGACTCGGCGCAGAAAAAACGCGTGGTGCTGATGGCCAGCCGCGAGTCGCACTGCCTGGCCGACCTGCTGCACCGCTGGCACACCGATGAGCTGGACTGCGAGATCCCTTGCGTGATCTCCAACCACAACGACCTGCGCAGCATGGTCGAGTGGCACGGTATTCCGTTCTTCCATGTACCGGTCGACCCCAAGGACAAAGCCCCGGCCTTTGCCGAAGTGTCGCGCCTGGTGCAGGAGCACGCCGCCGACGTGGTGGTGCTGGCCCGCTACATGCAGATCCTGCCGCCGCAACTGTGCCAGGACTATGCTGAAAAGGTGATCAACATCCACCACAGCTTCCTGCCGTCGTTCGTCGGCGCCAAGCCGTATCACCAGGCTGCCCTGCGTGGTGTGAAGCTGATCGGCGCGACCTGCCACTATGTCACCGAAGAGCTGGACGCCGGCCCGATCATCGAGCAGGACGTGGTGCGTGTCAGCCATGCCGACAGCATCGACGACATGGTCCGCTTTGGCCGTGATGTGGAGAAGATGGTGCTGGCCCGTGGCCTGCGTTATCACCTGGAAGACCGGGTGCTGGTGCATGGTAACAAGACTGTGGTGTTTGACTGACAGGTCCGGTTGCCTGTGAGATCTTGGGGCTGCTGCGCAGCCCTTTCGCGACGCAAGGCCGCTCCCACAAGGGTATGGTGTACCCCGTTCCATGTGGGAGCGGCCTTGTGTCGCGAAAGGGGCGCGAAGCGCCCCCGGCAATCCTGAGGGATACACAATGGCCAAGACCCGCAACAACCCCACCGCCTCACCCCCGCCCACCCTCGGCGAAGGCTGCCTGGCCCGCTACGACCCCGAAGCCCTGACCGACACCGACGGCACCGACTTCCCCGGTGCCGCCGAACTGTGGCAGCAGCTCAACCCGCCTGACGCCGCCAGCGCTCCAGCAACGGGCGCCCCAGCAGGCACACGAACACCGGCCCACCCGCCAGCAGATAAAAGTAGTAAGTGACGGCCCGCCATATCAGGACCGCCGCAGCCGCGGTCGAACTGCCCACCAGGGGTGTCAACAGGCTGGCCGACGTCAGCTCTGCGGCACCGGCACCGCCAGGCAGCAGGCTGAACTGGCCGGCACTGAGCGACAGCATCTGCACCAGAAAGCTGGGTATCCACGCCAGGTCTACCCCCAACCCCCTCAAGACCAGGTACAACACGCTGTAGCGCAGGCCCCAATGGGCGCAGGTCAGGGTGAACACCAGGGTCAGCGTGCGCTTGGGCAGGCGCCAGGTCTGCGCCAGCGCGTTGATGAAATGCAGCAGTTTGCGTGCCCAGCGGCGTTTGCGCTGGCGGCTCATGCCCAGATGGCGCAGCAACCTGCCGTTCACACGCATCACCGTGCGCCGGTAGCGCAGCAGGCCGATCACCCCGGCCAGTGCCGTGCACAGCAGCAACGCGCTACCCAGCAACATGCTTTCCTGGCTGCGCCCCAGGCTGTGAAACAGCGCATAGCCGGCAATTGCCAGCATCGCGCAGAAGAAGAACACCAGGTCGTTCAGCTGGTCCATGGCAAACACCGCGCCGCTGCGCGCCGGGCCGATACGGTCGCGTGCCAGCAGGGCCATCAGGGTCAACGGGCCGCCGCTGCCGCCGGGGGTGGTACAGATGGCGAACTCGGTGGCCATCACCACACCCAGGCTGCGCATGCGCCCAAGCCTTGCACCTTGCTGGCCGAGCAGCAGGCGCAGGCGAATGGCGTTGATGACCCAGCACAGCAGGATCATGCCCAGCAGGGTCAGCATCAGGCTGGGGGCGAAGCGCTGCAGCCTCGGTAGCAGCTCGCTGCCTCCGAGCAGGGCCGGCACCAGCACGGCGCCGAGCAGTGCCAGGCCCAGCCAGGCCAGGCGGTTCATGCGCTGGCCTGGCGGTCGAGCCAGGTGGACTTGGTCAGCGGCTCGCGGCCCTGTGCCAGTAGCGTGTGCAAGGTGTTCAGCCAATAGTCGCGGGACGCGCGATGGCGCATGTCTACCGGGTGCAGGCCCAGGCGCAGCGTGTGGGCATCCCGCCAGCGCCGGCATTGCCAGTCGCACAACACCCGCGACAGGCCGCGGCGCCAGGCGCTGCGGGCACTCCAGACCAGCCCTGGGGCCTTGATTGCGGTGAAGTCCGGCAGGCGGTACAGGTGCTGCGGTGTGCTGGTGTAGCGCAGCGGCAGTTGGCGCAGTGCCTGGCGGGTGCCTTCGCTCATCAGCCATGCCGGTGCGACGAAGCCGGCCACTGGCCAGCCCTGCTGGGCGAACAGGGCCAGGCCTTGTTCCAGACGTTGCAGGGCTTGCTGCTGGTCGAGGGTGTAGAACTCGCCTTCATGGGTGTAAAGGCGGCGCATGAAGTACTCGGCGGGTGTGCGCGGTGGCGGGCCGTTGTCGGCATGGTAGAAGCCGTGCAGGGCAAGCTCGTCACCCTGGGCCAGGCGCCGTTCGAGCAAGCGGCAGAAGGTAGGCGAGCGCTGCAGCGGGTTGCGGTGGTGGAAGTCCGGCACCACCAGCCAGGTCATGGGAATGCCGCCGATGGCGTCAACGGCCTGGACGAAGGGCTCGTAGTCGGGCCAGGTCTCGGGCGCGACATCGTGCAGCACCAGCATCAGGCTGCGTGTGGCCGGCAGTGGCTCAGCCATGGGCGCGGACCTGCGGCTGGTGGCCAAGCACGGCCTGGTAGTGCAGCAGCAGGCCGGCGACCACGTGGTCCCACGAATACTGCTGCTCGGCATGGCGCCGGGCCTGTGCCCCGAGCTTGCGCACGCCGGCCTCGAACGCCTCTTGCACGGCCGTCGCCATGGCCTGACCATCGTTGGGGCGGCACAGGCGCCCGCACTGGTCGTTGACGATTTCGCCGAAAGCACCGGCGCGCACGGCCACCACCGGCGTGGCGCTGGCCATCGCTTCGAGAATGACCAGGCCGAAGGTTTCCTGGTCACCTGCGTGCACCAGCAGGTCGGCGCTGGCCATCAAGCGGGCAACTTCCGGCGCCGGGCAGAAGTGATCGATCACACTGACGTTGTGCGGCACGTTGGCGGGCATGTTCGAACCCACCAGCAGCAAGTGGTAGGGGTGGCCCAGGCGCTGCATGCAGTCGAGCAGCACCGGCAGGTTCTTTTCCCGCGAGCCACGGCCAGCATAGATCAGCAGGCGAGTGGTGTCGGCAATACCCAGTTCGGCACGCAACTGCGGGTCGCGCTGGCTGGGGTGGAAGGTGGCCAGGTCGACGCCCAGGCGTTGCACGTGCACGTCGCGCACCCCCAGGCGGCGCAGTTTGTCGGCCATGACCTGGCTGGGGGCCAGGACCCGGTCGAAATTGCCGTACAGCTTGCTGACATAGGCCTCCACATTGGGGGTGAACCAGTTGCCCATGCGGTTGCTGACCAGCAGCGGCAGATCGGAATGGTAGAAGCCGATCACTGGCACATCGAGCTTGCGTCGTGCCTCCAGTGCCGCCCAGGCGGTCAGGTAGGGGTCGCCGACTTCGATCAGGTCGGGCTTGAGCTTGCGCAGCACGTTGCACCAGGGCGCCAGGCGTACCGGGAAGCGGTAGCCGTTGCCAAACGGCAGCGGTGGTGCGGGCACCTGGTAGATACCATCGGCGTGCTGCGCACTGGCACCGGGTATCAGCAAGCTGTGGCGCACGCCCTGGATGGCGTCGAGGCGGTGGTGTTTGGCATCAAGATAGGTACGTACGCCGCCGCTGGCTGGGGCGTAGAACATGGTGATGTCGGCGATGTGCACGATCAGCATCCCTCCGGGATCGTCTTCGGGTCCGTCATCCGGCGCTAGCGGGCCGGCGATGACGCGCCTAAAGGTTGACCTGTCAGAAGGATAGTTTGTTCGATCGAGGTTGGGCGGGGCGGGGGAAGGCGGGGGAGCGGGGCGGGCTTCTTCGCGGGCTTGCCCGCTCCCACAGGCATTACACAGGCCTCAGGGGCTGTGCAGTTCCTGTGGGAGCAGGCGACGCGGATTGAGATCAGATGCGGAAGCTGCCCACCAGCTGCTTCAGGCGGCCGGCCTGCTGCTCCAGGTCGGAGCAGGCGCGCAGGGTGGCCTGCAGGTTTTCCACGCCTTCCTGGTTGAGCATGTTGATCTCGTTGATATCCATGTTGATCGCCTCGACCACGGCGGTCTGCTCTTCGGTGGCGGTGGCCACCGACTGGTTCATGCCGTCGATTTCGCCGATGCGTACGGTAACGCTGTCCAGCCGCTCACCGGCCTGGTTGGCGATCTGCATGCTGTCCTGGCTGTGACGCTGGCTCTGGTCCATGGTCTCGACCGACTCGCGGGCGCCGACCTGCAGTTCTTCGATCATGGTCTGCACTTGCTGCGCCGACTCCTGGGTGCGATGCGCCAGGTTGCGTACTTCATCGGCGACCACGGCAAAACCACGCCCGGCTTCACCGGCACGGGCCGCTTCGATGGCCGCGTTCAGCGCCAGCAGGTTGGTCTGCTGGGAAATGCTGGTGATCACCTCGAGGATCTGGCCGATGTTGACGGTCTTGCTGTTCAACGTCTCGATGTGCGCGCTGGAGGTGACGATCAGATCCGACAGGCGGTTCATCGCCGCAATGTTGCGCTCCACCACCTGCTGCCCTTCTTCGGCCAGCAACCGCGCCGAACTGGCGTGCTGCGAAGCCTGGGCGGCGTTGCCGGCAATTTCCTGGGCGGCGGCGCCCAGTTCGTTGATGGCGGCGGCCACGCTGTTGGTGCGGTTGGACTGCTCGTCGGAGTTGGTCATCGACGAGTTCGAGGCACTGATGACCCGCAGGGCCACTTCGTTGACCTGTTCGGTGGCCGAGGACACTTCGCGGATCGAGCTGTGAATACGCTCGACGAAACGGTTGAAGGCGCTGCCCAGGATGCCGAATTCGTCGTGGTTGTGGATGCGCAGGCGCTTGGTCAGGTCGCCTTCACCTTCAGCGATGTCTTCCATGGCGCGGGTCATGGTGTGCAGCGGCTGCATCAACACGCGGATCAGCAGGCCGAGCAGGCCGATGATGATCACCACCGCCACCAGCGTGGCAATCACCGCCGAGGTGCGGAAGCTGCTGAGCATGGAGAAGGCCTTGTCCTTGTCCACCGACAGGCCGATGTACCAGTTGGCCGACGGCAGGCCGGTGATCGGCGTGAAGGTCAGCAGGCGGGCCTGGCCATCGCTCTGCACTTCAGTCAATTCACCGGTCAGTTTCGGCGTGTGCTGGGGGAACAGGTCCGATAGCGACTTCATCACCAGGTCCTTGTCCGGGTGGACCAGGATCTTGCCCTGGTCGTTGACCAGGAAGGCGTAGCCCATGCCGCCGAAGTTCAGCGAGTTGATGATCTGCACCAGGCCGTCCAGGGCCAGGTCGCCACCGACCACGCCGACACCACTGGACACCTTGTCGATGATGCCGATGACCATCTTGTTGGTGGCCATGTCGATGTAAGGCTCGGTCAGAATCGCGCCGGCGGCATTCATGCCGTCCTTGTACCAGGGGCGGGTGCGCGGGTCGTAGCCGTCGGGCATCCTGGTGTCCGGGCGCACGCTGAAGCCACCGTCGACCTTGCCCACGTATACCGTGAGGAAGCTCGAGATCAGGGCATTCTGGCCCAACAGGGTTTCGGCGCTGGCCGGGTCCTGGGCAATGTTCTGTGCCAGGTTTTCCACCAGCTTGATGCGGCCTTCGAACAGGTTGCGGATGTTGGTCGAAGTGGAGGCGCCCATTTCAGCCAGATAGTTTTCCAGGTCTTCGCGGATCGCATTACGCTGGAGGTAATCGTTGTAAAGCGTGAACAGGCTGAAGGCGAGTATCACGATCAGTGAGGCGGCCAAAAGAATCTTGTGGCTGAAACGAAGGCTTTTGTTCATGGCGTAATCGGTTCCGCTAAGGTTTTATATCAGGCGATTGCATGCGTGGGGTCGCAAAGCAGTGCAACATCCCGAAAAGTCCCTTTTCGGTTGTCCCTCTCTATTAAGGCGAATATCACCCACAGGTATCGGCCGAATTACGGTAAAGCTTGAGCAGAGGATTAAAGAGATGTCGGAATTTTCGACCATCGTTGTAGGCGCTGGCCCGGATGGCCAGCCAGTTGGGCAAGCGATGAGGCTGGCCAACCGTCATGGCCTGGTGGCGGGCGCAACGGGCACTGGCAAGACCGTCACCCTGCAGCATCTGGCGGAAGCGTTCAGTGATGCGGGAGTGGCCGTGTTCGCCGCCGATGTCAAAGGCGACTTGTGCGGCCTGGGCGCTGCTGGCGCGCCGCAGGGCAAGGTGGCCGAGCGTATCGCCGGCATGCCCTGGCTGCGGCACAGGCCGCAGGCTTACCCTGTGAGCCTGTGGGACATTGCTGGCCAGTCCGGCCACCCGCTGCGCACCACCCTCAGCGAGATGGGGCCGCTGCTGCTGGGCAACCTGCTGGAGCTGACCGACAGTCAGCAGGCGGCGTTGTATGCGGCGTTCAAGGTGGCCGACCGTGAAGGCCTGCTGCTGCTCGACCTCAAGGACCTCAAGGCGCTGCTCGCGCACCTGAAGGACAACCCGCAACTGCTGGGCGAAGACAGCGCGCTGATGACCACGGCCTCCACCCAGGCCTTGTTGCGCCGGCTGGCGACCCTGGAGCAGCAAGGCGCCGAGGCGCTGTTCGGTGAGCCGGGCCTGCAGCTCGAGGACCTGCTACGGCCAGACCCGGATGGCCGTGGACGCATCCACCTGCTGGACGCCAGCCGTTTGGTGCACGAGGCACCCAAGGTGTACGCGACCTTCCTGTTGTGGCTGCTGGCCGAGTTGTTCGAGCAGTTGCCCGAGCGGGGTGATGCCGACAAACCGGTGCTGGCGTTGTTCTTCGATGAAGCGCACTTGCTGTTCAACGATACGCCCAAGGCCTTGCAGGATCGCCTGGAGCAGGTGGTGCGGCTGATCCGCTCCAAGGGCGTGGGCGTATATTTCGTCACCCAGTCGCCGGGGGACTTGCCGGATGCGGTGCTGGCCCAGTTGGGCTTGCGCATTCAGCATGGCTTGCGGGCGTTCACGGCCAAGGAGCAAAAGTCGCTGCGGGCGGTGGCCGATGGCTTCCGCCCCAACCCGGCGTTCGACACCCTGGCAGTACTGACCGAACTGGGCATTGGCGAAGCGCTGGTAGGGACGCTGGAGGAAAAGGGCACACCAGCGATGGTGCAACGGGTACTGATAGCACCGCCGCAGTCGCGTATCGGGCCGTTGAGCGCGGCTGAGCGCAGTGCGCTGGTGGCCGCTTCGCCGCTGGCAGGGCGTTACGACAAACCGGTGGATCGTGAGTCGGCCTATGAAATGCTGACCCAGCGCAAGGGCGAACCGCTGGAGCCGGCGCCACAACCCAAGGTGGATGAGGAGAGCTTTGCCGACAAGGCCGGTGAGTTTTTGCAGAGTGCGGCGGGGCAGGCGATCAAGTCGGCGGTGCGCCAGGCGGCCAACCAGTTGGGACGGCAGTTGGTGCGGGGGTTGATGGGGTCGTTGCTCGGGGGCAAGAAAAGGTAGGTTGCCTGTACCGGCCCTGTGGGAGCGGCCTTGTGTCGCGAAAGGGCTGCGAAGCAGCCCCGGGATTTCAGCGCAGATGCACAAATTGCTGGGGCTGCTCTGCAGCCCTTTCGCGACACAAGGCCGCTCCCACAAAAAAGCGAGTCCGGTTTCCAAAATGAAAAAGGCGCCCGAGGGCGCCTTCTTCCTATTACGGTATCACTCAGCCAATGGCTTTGGACGCCAGCCAGAACAGGCCGGCGGCCAGGCCCATCGATGCAGGCAGGGTCAGTACCCAGGCCAGCAGGATGGTCTTCACGGTGCCGCCTTGCAGGCCGCTCTTGTTGGCGACCATGGTGCCCGCCACACCGGACGACAGCACGTGGGTGGTCGACACCGGCAGGGCGAAGATGTTGGCCATGCCGATGGCGCAAGCCGCAGTGATCTGCGCCGACATGCCCTGGGCATAGGTCATGCCCTGCTTGCCGATCTTCTCGCCAACGGTCAGTACCACGCGCTTCCAGCCGACCATGGTACCCAGGCCCAGGGCCAGGGCGACGGCCACGATCACCCAGAACGGGGCGTACTCGGTGGTGGCGGTCAGGTCTTTGCGCAGTTTTTCCAGGTCGGCCTTTTCACGGGCTTCCAGGCCCGGCAGCTTGCCGACCTTCTTCGCCGTGTCGTCCAGGCACAGCAGGTAGCGGCGCACTTCGACACGCTTGTCGGCACTCAGGCTGTGGTAGTCGGTCACGCCCTGCAGCGAGGACTGCAGCGCGGCAATGGTCGGCTCGGTCTGCTGCGGGTTGCAGCTGAACTGCTCCGGCAGGTCGCTGGCCTTGGCCTTGCCCAGTGCCAGGAACTCGCCCAGGGTGGCGGCGTTGCGCTGGTAGAACTGGCTCATGTGCAGAGTGGCGTCGCGGGTACGCTCGATCTGGTAGGTGGTGCTGTTCAGGTCGAGGACGAACTTGGCCGGAACGATGCCGATCAGCACCAGCATGATCAGGCCGATGCCTTTCTGGCCGTCGTTGGAACCGTGCACGAAGCTCACGCCCATGGCCGAAACTACCAGTACCAGGCGGTTCCAGAACGGTGGGTGCTTCTTGTCGTCGAGCTTGCGGCGCTGCTCGGGAGTTTTGTGCATCTTCGACAGCGGGCGCCACCACTTCAGGCCAATCAGCACCAGGGCGGCAACGGCGAAGCCGGCCATGGGCGAGACCACCAGCGACATGGCGATGTCGATCGCCTTCTGCCAGTTGACACCGTCGCCCAGCGGGATGTCGTTGATCAGGGCATTGGCCAGGCCGACGCCAAGGATGGAGCCAATCAGGGTGTGCGAACTGGAGGCGGGGATACCGAAGTACCAGGTGCCCAGGTTCCAGGTGATGGCCGCAGCCAGCAGCGAGAAGACCATGGCCAGCCCGTGCCCGGTGTTCACATTGATCAGCAGCTCCACTGGCAGCAGGTGCACGATGGCATAGGCCACCCCGACACCGCCAAGCAGAACGCCAAGGAAGTTGAACACGCCGGAGAAGAACACGGCGAGGTGCGGCGGCATGGCTTTGGTATAGATGACGGTAGCTACCGCGTTGGCGGTGTCATGAAAGCCATTGATGAACTCGAAGGCGAGTACGAAGGTCAGGGCGAGCAGCAGGCTCACCAGTACCCAGGCATCCAGTCCGCTGAATAATTCGATCATGAAGGTTGTCTGGCGGTCTTAGGGGGGCGGGATTATGCCAGAAAACCTTGGCAATCGATGCATCTGCGACAGACCGACGGCAATCTTCCTCATGCGAGCGCGACATGAAGGGCAGGGGGTACGGGTAGGAAAATGCGTGCTAAAAGGCACAAAACAGGGCGAAAACCGAGAAAAAACCGGGGAAAAAACCGCTTCGCAAGCATTCAAACGGCCGTATGAAATTTGTGTGATTCCATTTCATCTTCGGCCTGACAGTAAAGATCGACCGCGCCCGGGCTGGCCGGGCGGCGACGCGCTGGCGTGGTCCCGGGGCTAGGAATTGTCGCTGCGCAGCTCCTTTTCCATGCGTTCCAGTTCCTGGCTGAAGGCCTGGTCGCGCACGCTGGCACGCTTGCGCCATGGTTTGCGTTCCGGATCCGGTTGTGCGGCATAAGTGGTGACTTCGCCACCGTAAACATCCTTGTAACGCTCAGCCTGGCGCTCGAGCTCCGCGCGCAGTTCATCTTTCGTCACATGAGTACCTGAATCAAGTTTGATGAGTGTTGTTGTGCGTTGTACCGCCTGCACATGCCTTGCTGGCCGCAACGCTTGATACAGCGGAAGGTTCCATTACACGGAAGCGTCGGGGCCTGCGCTATCGATTATAGCAACCGATATTTCGCCGAACATCGTTATTTACCTGACCCTGACATCACCTGACGCAAGTAACGGTTGCATCCCACAACAGTTTGGGGCTTTCGTACAAGTTTGAAAGGCAAGAACGACAAAAGTTCGCTGCAGCGCAGTAGCGAAGCCATTGACTGGATGTGTAATGAAAAACGGCCTCGCCAAAAGGCGAGGCCGTTGCCTGGGGACTTCTACGGTGGGTACCTGACCAGTCTCTCCAAAGAAGCCACAAGTGGCAGGAGAAAGGTATAAGTAAAAGTGTCAGCGGTCAATTGCGATTATCGGCCGTTTGTTCGATAATCGCACGAGTGGGCGCTTTTTTTGAGGTGTGCGATGAATGACGAAACCCTGGGCAACGATTCCGTCAATGCCGAATCGGCCAATCCAGAGCTGGCACGGCCTGCCTCGGCAGCCTTGGCACCGCCGATCGTGGCTTCACCGGCGAAGCGCATCCAGGCCTTTACCGGCGACCCGGACTTCATGACCTCCCTGGCGCGCGGCCTGGCCGTGATCCAGGCCTTCCAGGAACGCAAGCGCCACCTGACCATTGCCCAGATCAGCCACCGCACCGAAATTCCCCGCGCGGCGGTACGCCGTTGCCTGCACACACTGATCAAGCTGGGTTATGCCACCACGGACGGGCGCACTTATTCGCTGTTACCCAAAGTGCTGACGCTGGGGCATGCGTACCTGTCCTCGACGCCGCTGGCGATTTCTGCCCAGCCCTACCTGGACCGCATCAGCGACCAGCTGCACGAGGCGGCCAACATGGCCACGCTCGAAGGTGACGACATTCTTTATATCGCCCGTTCGGCCACGGTGGAGCGGCTGATTTCGGTTGACCTGTCGGTGGGTGGACGCCTGCCGGCCTATTGCACATCGATGGGGCGCATTCTGTTGGCGGCCATGGATGACACCAGCCTGCGGGAATACCTGGAACGTGCCGACCTGAAGGCGCGAACCAGCCGTACCTTGCATGACCCCGAGTCGCTGTTCGCCTGTATCCAGCAGGTGCGCGCCCAGGGCTGGTGCGTGGTGGACCAGGAGCTGGAGCAGGGGCTGCGTTCGATTGCCGTACCGGTGTATGACGCCTCGGGGCAGGTGTTGGCGGCGTTGAACGTGAGTACACATGTCGGGCGGGTGACGCGCAGTGAGCTGGAGCAGCGCTTCTTGCCGATCCTGTTGGCGGCCAGCCGGGACCTTTGCCATCAGTTGTTTGGCTGAGCCCGCTGGGGGCGCAAAGTGCCCCCTTTCAGATTTTGAACAGGCAAAACCCTTTCCTGTGCGATAAACGCACAGTGTCGTTCGCGGCGAATTGCTTCACTCCCGCCCGCTGATTAATGTCTCTCGCAACGGTTGGCTGCGCCGACCGAACAAGAAAAACACAAGAGGCACTTACCATGAATACTGTCCCCTCGCTGCCGCGGCCGCACCCGCGCGCAGTACCGTTATATCCAGGCTGACGCCGGCCGCATTACCCCCAAACCATCGTCCTCTGTACCGGTTGATCGCGTGCAGCGGCCTGGCTGTGCCCCCAATCTGGATAACAATAATGAACCAAGCGCAAAACAACGTCGGCAAAAGCCTCGACGTCCAGTCGTTCATCAATCAGCAGCCGCTGTCCCGCTACCAGTGGCGGGTGGTGCTGCTGTGCTTCCTGATCGTCTTCCTCGATGGCCTGGACACCGCCGCCATGGGCTTCATCGCCCCGGCCCTGTCGCAGGAGTGGGGGATTGACCGTGCCAGCCTCGGCCCGGTCATGAGTGCGGCATTGATCGGCATGGTGTTCGGTGCCCTCGGCTCCGGCCCGTTGGCCGACCGCTTTGGCCGCAAGGGCGTGCTGGTGGGCGCAGTGCTGGTGTTCGGCGGCTTCAGCCTGGCCTCGGCTTATGCCACCAACGTCGACCAGTTGCTGGTGCTGCGCTTTCTGACCGGCCTGGGCCTTGGCGCAGGCATGCCCAATGCCACCACGCTGTTGTCTGAATACACCCCCGAGCGCCTCAAGTCGCTGCTGGTGACCAGCATGTTCTGTGGCTTCAACCTGGGCATGGCCGGTGGTGGTTTCATTTCCGCCAAGATGATACCGGCCTACGGCTGGCACAGCCTGCTGGTGATCGGTGGCGTGCTGCCGCTGCTGCTGGCGCTGGTGCTGATGGTGTGGCTGCCGGAGTCGGCGCGGTTCCTGGTGGTGCGCAACCGGGGTACCGACAAGGTGCGCAAGACCTTGTCGCCCATCGCGCCGCAGGTGGTGGCCGAAGCGGGCAGCTTCAGCGTGCCCGAGCAGAAGGCGGTGGCCGCGCGCAACGTGTTTGCGCTGATTTTCTCCGGCACCTACGGCCTGGGCACTCTGCTGCTGTGGCTGACCTACTTCATGGGCCTGGTGATCGTCTATCTGCTGACCAGCTGGCTGCCCACCTTGATGCGCGACAGTGGCGCGAGCATGGAGCAGGCTGCCTTCATCGGCGCACTGTTCCAGTTCGGCGGCGTGCTGAGTGCCGTCGGCGTAGGCTGGGCCATGGACCGCTTCAATCCGCACAAGGTGATCGGCATTTTCTACCTGTTGGCCGGGGTGTTCGCCTACGCCGTGGGGCAGAGCCTGGGCAATATCACCGTATTGGCCACGCTGGTGCTGGTTGCCGGCATGTGCGTGAACGGCGCCCAGTCGGCGATGCCGTCGCTGGCGGCGCGCTTCTATCCGACCCAGGGCCGTGCCACGGGCGTATCGTGGATGCTGGGTATCGGTCGCTTCGGGGCGATTCTTGGGGCGTGGAGCGGTGCGACGCTGCTGGGGCTGGGCTGGAACTTCGAACAGGTGCTGACGGCGTTGCTGGTGCCGGCGGGGCTGGCGACCGTGGGTGTGATTGTGAAAGGGCTGGTGAGCCACGCTGACGCGACCTGACGCAATGGCCTCATCGCCGGCAAGCCAGCTCCCACAGGAATGCAAAAGGCCCCGGGCCGGTGCCGTACCTGTGGGAGCTGGCTTGCCGGCGATGAGGCCAGTACAGGCGGCCAGGGGAGATAGGTAGGGATGCAATAATTGGTTCGATAATCGCACGAATAGTCGATTATCGGATTGTAAGCCACCCGCCAGTCTCCTTAATCTGAGCTTACCGAAGCACCCTGACCAGGAGTCTCCAAATGGCTGCAATTCTCCCGCTTCACGAAGCCGTGAAGCAGTTCATCCAGGATGGCGATACCGTCGCCCTCGAAGGTTTCACCCACCTGATCCCGACTGCCGCCGGCCACGAGATCATCCGTCAGGGCAAGCGCGACCTGACCCTGGTGCGCATGACTCCGGACCTGATCTACGACCAGCTGATCGGCGCCGGTTGCGCCAGCAAGCTGATCTTCTCCTGGGGTGGCAACCCGGGTGTCGGTTCGCTGCACCGCCTGCGTGATGCCGTCGAGAAGCAGTGGCCACACGCCATCGACATCGAAGAACACAGCCACGCCGACCTGGCCAACGCCTATGTCGCCGGTGCTTCGGGCCTGCCGTTCGCCGTACTGCGTGCCTACGCTGGCTCCGACCTGCCGAAGGTCAACCCGCTGATCAAGAGCGTCACCTGCCCGTTCACCGGTGAAGTGCTGGCAGCCGTGCCGTCGGTACGCCCGGACGTGACCGTGATTCACGCGCAAAAGGCCGACCGCAAAGGCAACGTGCTGTTGTGGGGCATCCTCGGTGTGCAGAAGGAAGCTGCCCTGGCCGCCAAGCGCTGCATCGTCACCGTCGAGGAAATCGTCGACGACCTGCAAGCCCCGATGAACGCCTGCGTGCTACCAACCTGGGCGCTGAGCGCGGTATGCCTGGTGCCGGGTGGTGCGCACCCGTCCTATGCCCACGGCTACTACGAGCGTGACAACCGCTTCTACCAGGCCTGGGACCCGATCGCGCGTAGCCGCGAATCGTTCACCGCCTGGATCGACACCTACATCCGTGGCACTGCCGATTTCAACGAATTCAAGGCCAAGCTGGCCAGCACTGCGGAGGCCGCACAATGAGCTACTCCACTTCCGAAATGATGACCGTCGCCGCAGCCCGTCGCCTGCGCAACGGTGCGGTGTGCTTCGTCGGCATCGGCCTGCCGTCCAAGGCCGCCAACCTGGCGCGCCTGACCTCGTCGCCAGATGTGGTGCTGATCTACGAATCTGGCCCGATCGGCGCCAAACCAAGCGTGCTGCCGCTGTCTATCGGTGACGGCGAGCTGGCCGAAACCGCTGACACCGTGGTGCCGACCGGCGAAATCTTCCGCTACTGGCTGCAAGGTGGGCGCATCGACGTCGGCTTCCTCGGCGCCGCCCAGGTCGACCGCTTCGGCAACATCAACACGACCGTGGTCGGTGATTACCACGCGCCGAAAACCCGCCTGCCGGGTGCTGGTGGCGCACCGGAAATCGCCGGTTCCGCCAAGCAGGTGCTGATCATCCTCAAGCAATCGCCACGTGCCTTCGTCGACAAGCTGGACTTCATCACCTCGGTTGGCCACGGTGAAGGCGGCGACTCGCGCAAACGCCTTGGCCTGCCAGGCGACGGCCCGGTCGGCATCATCACCGATCTGTGCATCATGGAGCCGGAAGCCGGCACCCACGAATTCGTAGTGACTGCCATCCACCCGGGCGTGACCCGCGAGCAGATCATCGCCGCCACTGGCTGGGCGATCCGCTTTGCCGACGATGTGCAGACCACTGCCGAACCTACCGAAGTCGAGCTGTCCGCCCTGCGCGACCTCGAAGCCCGTACCGCCGCGGCCCATGGCCAGGTGGCAGGAGAAGCCTGATGCGCGACGTATTCATCTGTGACGCCATCCGCACCCCGATCGGCCGCTTCGGCGGCGCCCTGGCCGGCGTGCGGGCCGACGACCTGGCCGCCGTGCCGCTGAAGGCGCTGATCGAGCGCAACCCGAGTGTGCAATGGGATCAGGTTGACGAAGTGTTCTTCGGCTGCGCCAACCAGGCCGGTGAAGACAACCGTAACGTGGCGCGCATGGCGCTGCTGCTGGCCGGCCTGCCGCAGAGCATCCCGGGCGTAACCCTGAACCGCCTGTGCGCGTCGGGCATGGATGCCATCGGCACGGCCTTCCGCGCCATTGCCAGCGGCGAAATGGAGCTGGCGATTGCCGGCGGCGTCGAGTCGATGTCGCGTGCGCCGTTCGTCATGGGCAAGGCCGAAAGCGGCTATTCACGCAACATGAAGCTCGAGGACACCACCATCGGCTGGCGTTTCATCAACCCACTGATGAAGCGCCAGTACGGCGTGGACTCCATGCCGGAAACCGCCGACAACGTGGCCGACGATTACCAGGTGTCGCGCGCTGACCAGGACGCCTTCGCCCTGCGCAGCCAGCAGAAGGCAGCTGCCGCCCAGGCCGCCGGTTTCTTCGCCGAAGAGATCGTGCCGGTGCGTATTGCGCACAAGAAAGGCGAGACCATCGTCGAGCATGACGAGCACCTGCGCCCGGAAACCACACTGGAAGCCCTGACCAGGCTCAAGCCGGTCAACGGCCCGGACAAGACCGTCACCGCCGGCAACGCCTCGGGCGTGAACGACGGCGCTGCGGCATTGATCCTGGCTTCGGCCGAAGCCGTGAAGAAACACGGCCTGACCCCACGTGCGCGGGTGCTGGGCATGGCCAGTGCCGGTGTTGCACCGCGGGTGATGGGCATTGGCCCGGTGCCGGCGGTGCGCAAGCTCACCGAGCGCCTGGGCGTGGCGGTGAATGATTTCGATGTGATCGAGCTCAACGAAGCCTTTGCCAGCCAGGGTCTGGCGGTGCTGCGTGAGCTGGGTGTGGCCGACGATGCGCCGCAGGTGAACCCCAACGGCGGTGCCATCGCCCTGGGCCACCCGCTGGGCATGAGCGGTGCGCGTCTGGTGCTGACTGCGCTTCACCAGCTGGAGAAAAGTGGTGGGCGTAAAGGCCTGGCGACCATGTGTGTGGGTGTCGGCCAAGGTTTGGCGCTGGCCATCGAGCGGGTTTGACCTGTACCGGCCTCTTCGCGGGCATGCCCGCTCCCACAGGGGAACCACGCCTCCCACTGTGGGAGCGGGCGTGCCCGCGAAGAGGCCAATTGCCAGCCAGCTAGCGGAACGAGTGTGTTACCAGGTGTGTCTAGACTTACCTGCGACCCTCCAGGAGTAAACTCACCATGACCTCAGCCTATTACACCGGCGAAGAACGCAGCAAACGCATCTTCGCTATCGTTGGTGCCTCTTCAGGCAACCTGGTGGAATGGTTCGACTTCTACGTCTATGCCTTCTGCGCGATCTACTTTGCCCCGGCTTTCTTCCCCTCCGACGACCCCACCGTGCAACTGTTGAACACGGCGGGCGTATTCGCCGCGGGCTTTTTGATGCGCCCCATCGGTGGCTGGATCTTCGGCCGCCTCGCTGACCGCCATGGTCGCAAGAATTCCCTGATGATCTCGGTGCTGATGATGTGCTTCGGCTCCTTGATGATCGCCTGCCTGCCCACCTATGCCAGCATCGGCACCTGGGCCCCGGCGCTGTTGCTGCTGGCCCGGCTGATCCAGGGCCTGTCGGTTGGCGGCGAGTACGGCACCACGGCCACCTACATGAGTGAGGTGGCCCTGCGCGGCCAGCGCGGCTTTTTCGCCTCGTTCCAGTACGTGACCCTGATCGGTGGCCAGTTGCTGGCGGTGCTGGTGGTGGTGATCCTGCAGCAGCTGCTCACCGAAGAGGAGCTGCGCGCCTGGGGCTGGCGCATTCCGTTCGTGGTCGGTGCCATCGCCGCACTGATCTCGCTGATGCTGCGCCGCTCGCTGCATGAAACCAGCAGCGCCGAAACCCGCCAGGACAAGGACGCCGGCACCATCAAGGGCCTGTTCCGCAACCATGCGGCGGCCTTCATCACCGTGCTCGGCTACACCGCGGGCGGTTCGCTGATCTTCTATACCTTCACCACCTACATGCAGAAGTACCTGGTCAACACCGCCGGCATGACCGCGAAAAATGCCAGCTACGTGATGACTGGCGCGCTGTTCCTGTTCATGGTGCTGCAGCCGTTCTTCGGCATGCTCTCCGACCGCATCGGCCGGCGTAATTCGATGATGCTGTTCGGTGCCTTGGGTACGCTGTTCACCGTGCCGCTGCTGATGGCGCTGAAAACCGTGAGCAGCCCGTTCATGGCCTTCGTGCTGATTAGCCTGGCGTTGTGTATCGTCAGTTTCTACACCTCGATCAGCGGCCTGGTGAAGGCCGAGATGTTTCCGCCGCAAGTACGCGCACTGGGTGTGGGCCTTGCCTATGCCGTGGCCAACGCGGCGTTCGGCGGTTCGGCCGAGTACGTGGCCCTGGGCCTGAAGACCCTGGGCATGGAAAACACTTTCTACTGGTACGTGACGGCGATGATGGCGATTGCCTTCCTGTTCAGCCTGCGCCTGCCGAAGCAGGCGGCGTATCTGCACCACGATGATTAAGGACGTGGCATGACCAACCAACTGTTCGACGCCTATTTCACCGCACCAGCCATGCGCGAGGTTTTCTCCGACCGTGGCCGCCTGCAGGGCATGCTCGATTTCGAAGCGGCGCTGGCGCGGGCCGAGGCGGCTGCAGGGCTGGTCCCGCACAGCGCGGTAGCGGCCATCGAGGCGGCATGCCACGCCGAGCGCTATGACGTCGGTGCGCTGGCCAACGCCATCGCCACTGCCGGCAACTCGGCGATCCCGCTGGTGAAGGCGTTGGGCAAAGTGATTGCCAGTGGCGTGCCCGAGGCCGAGCGCTATGTGCACCTGGGCGCCACCAGCCAGGATGCGATGGACACTGGCCTGGTCCTGCAATTGCGTGCTGCCCTCGACCTGATCGAAGCCGACCTCGGCAAGCTCGCCGATACGCTGTCGCGCCAGGCTTTGCAGCACGCCGACACGCCGCTGGTGGGGCGCACCTGGCTGCAGCACGCCACCCCGGTGACCCTGGGCATGAAACTGGCCGGGGTGCTGGGCGCGTTGACCCGTCACCGCCAGCGCCTGCGGGAGCTGCGCCCACGCTTGCTGGTGCTGCAGTTTGGCGGCGCCTCGGGCAGCCTGGCGGCCTTGGGCAGCAAGGCAATGCCCGTGGCCGAAGCCTTGGCCGAGCAGCTCAAGCTGACCCTGCCCGAGCAGCCCTGGCATACCCAGCGCGACCGCCTGGTGGAGTTTGCCTCGGTGCTGGGCCTGGTCGCCGGTAGCCTGGGCAAGTTCGGCCGTGATGTCAGCTTGCTGATGCAGACCGAAGCGGGGGAGCTGTTCGAGCCTTCCGCGCCGGGCAAGGGTGGCTCTTCGACCATGCCGCACAAGCGCAACCCGGTCGGCGCCGCGGTGCTGATCGGCGCCGCGACCCGCGTGCCGGGCCTGGTCTCGACGCTGTTCGCCGCCATGCCCCAGGAGCACGAGCGCAGCCTCGGCCTGTGGCATGCCGAATGGGAAACCCTGCCGGACATCTGCTGCCTGGTCTCCGGCGCGCTGCGCCAGGCCCAGGTGATTGCCGAGGGCATGGAGGTGGATGCCGCGCGCATGCGCCGTAACCTCGACCTGACCCAGGGCCTGGTGCTGGCCGAAGCGGTGAGCATCGTCCTCGCCCAGCGCCTGGGCCGCGACCACGCCCACCACCTGCTGGAGCAATGCTGCCAGCGTGCGGTGGCCGAACAGCGCCATCTGCGCAGCGTGCTGGGTGAGGAGCCGCAGGTCAGCGCCGAACTGTCCGCCGAAGAGCTCGATCGCTTGCTCGACCCTGCTCATTACCTGGGCCAGGCCCGCGTCTGGGTGGCGCGCGCCGTGTCCGAACATCAACGTTTCACTGCCTGAAGGAGACCGCTGTGGCGCATTTGCAACTGGCCGATGGCGTTTTGAATTACCAGATCGATGGCCCGGAAAACGCCCCGGTGCTGGTCCTGTCCAACTCGCTCGGTACCGACCTGGGCATGTGGGACACGCAGATTACACTGTGGAGCCAGCATTTCCGTGTGCTGCGCCATGACACCCGTGGCCACGGTGGGTCGCTGGTCACTGAAGGCCCTTACAGCATCGAACAGCTGGGCCGTGACGTGCTGGCTCTGCTCGATGGCCTGGACATCGCCAAGGCGCACTTCGTCGGCCTGTCGATGGGTGGCCTGATCGGCCAGTGGCTGGGCATCCATGCTGGCGAGCGCCTGCACAGCCTGACCCTGTGCAACACCGCCGCCAGGATCGCCAACGACGAGGTGTGGAACACCCGTATCGACACCGTGCTCAAGGGTGGCCAGCAGGCCATGATCGACCTGCGCGATGCTTCCATTGCCCGCTGGTTCACCCCAGGCTTCGCCCAGGCCCAGCCAGCGCAGGCTCAGCGCATCTGCCAGATGCTGGCGCAAACCAGCCCGCAAGGTTATGCCGGTAACTGCGCAGCGGTGCGGGATGCCGACTACCGCGAGCAGTTGGGCCGCATCCAGGTGCCGACGCTGATCGTTGCCGGTACCGAGGACGTGGTGACCACCCCGGAGCACGGCCGTTTCATGCAGGCACATATCGAAGGTGCCGAGTATGTCGACTTCCCGGCGGCGCACCTGTCCAATGTCGAGATCGGCGAGCGCTTCAGCCGCCGCGTGCTCGACTTCCTGCTGGCTCACTGAGGACACTGCCATGGACGAGAAACAACGTTACGACGCCGGCATGCAAGTACGCCGCGCCGTGCTTGGCGATGCGCATGTGGACCGCAGCCTGGAGAAGCTCAACGACTTCAACGGCGAGTTCCAGGAGATGATCACCCGCCACGCCTGGGGTGACATCTGGACCCGCCCGGGCCTGCCGCGGCATACCCGTAGCCTGATCACCATTGCCATGCTGATCGGCATGAACCGCAACGACGAACTGAAGCTGCACCTGCGCGCGGCGGCCAACAACGGCGTGACCCGCGACGAGATCAAGGAAGTGCTGATGCAGAGCGCGATCTACTGCGGCATTCCGGCGGCCAATGCCACCTTCCACCTGGCTGAGTCGGTGTGGGATGAGTTGGGTGTAGAGTCGCGACAACAGTAATGCCTGTACCGGCCCTATCGCCGGCAAGCCAGCTCCCACAGGGATTGCATCAGGCCTGAAGACAGTGCAGGTCTTGAGGGCAGCGCGGTCGGTGTGGGAGCTGGCTTGCCGGCGATGGGGCCATTGAATGTTTACTGGGTCGCATTCTTCTGCCGCATGGCCACCGGGCCGGCGCTGCTTTCCACGTCGCGCTTGAGGGCCGGGCACAGGCCGAGCATGAACGCCGCTTCTGCCACCACGAACAACGGCCCGATGATCAGGCCGCTGACATCGTCTACAAATGCCGGTTTGCGGCCTTCGTAGTAATGGCCGACGAACTGGATGATCCAGCCCACCACGAACGCCCCCAGCCCTGTGCCGAGCCACAGCGCTGTCGTCTGCATCGCCAGCACTTGGCCGACCCACAGGCATAGCCCCAGCAACACCCCCATCACCAGCCCGAAGCGCAGGTCCAGGCGCAGGTAGAACCATACCGAGGCGGCCGCTGCCAGCAGGGCAGGGGACAGCCACAGACCGGCCACGTCCCAACCCGGGCGCGACAGCAGGATGGTGACCGCCAGCACGATCATGGGGATGCCGATGAAGTGTGTGGCGATGTTGCGTGGGTCGCGGTGGTAGCTGGCGTATTGGCTCAGGTGGTCGACGAGGGTTTTCATTGTTGTGCCTCCCTGTTCAGCTTTGTTGTGCCTGAACCGGCCTCTTCGCGGGCTTGCCCGCTCCCACAGGATCACCACAGTTTTCAAGCCTGGTGGATTACCTATGGGAGCGGGCGAGCCCGCGAAGAGGCCAGTACAGGCAACTTGTGACCGGATAGTGATCAGGATAGCCCGCAGCCACCACCATCATCAGCTCAGCGAATGGCAGCAGCCCGAACTGGCATATCCAGCCCCACCAGCGTCTCGATCATCGCCCGCGCCGCCGGCGACAGCCGGTAACCGCTGCGGCTGACGACGCCACAGCGCACGCTCAGCACTTCCAGCGCCGGTGGCAGGTTGCGCCAGTGCAGGCGCACCAGGCGGCCGCTGGCCAGGTCTTCGGCCACGGCTTCCTCGCTGGCGGTGCCAATCGCATCGCTGGCCTGCACCACGCTACGCAGCACGGCCAGGTGCTCGGTTTGCAGGTGCGGGGTGAAATCGCTGCGCCCGCTCAGGTTGGCCAGGCGCTTGCGCACCCCAGGGGCGAGCAGGGCGCTGGCCAGCGGGTAACTGAACAGGTCGTTGGTCGACAGGCTGTCCTTGGCCAGCAATGGGTGCCCCGGGCGGCAGAAGAACAGGCCGGGGCGTGGTGACAGGGGTTCGGTGTGGAAGTTGGGGTCGGCTTCGAACGGGCGGATGTCGTCGACGAAAAACTCGATCTGTTCGCGGCGCAGGGCCTGGCCCAGGCGTTCGGCGTTGTCCACCAGCAGCGAGGTGCGGATGCCCGGGTGGCGTTCGAGGAAGTGGCGCAGGGCATCGGGCACCAGGCGCACCGCCAGCGCCGGGCCGCTGCCGAAATGCAGCTCGCCGGCGTCGAGCTTGGTCATCTGCAGCACTTCGTTGCTCAGCTGCGCGGCACCTTGTACCAGACGCCGGGCATGTTGTAGCACCACCAGGCCTTCGGGGGTGGGCAGCAGGGCTTTGCTGGCGCGGTCGACCAGAGGGCAACCGAAGCTGTGTTCCAGGCTCTGGATGGCACGGCTGAAGGCGGGCTGGGTAATGCCCATGGCCTCGGCGGCACGGACGAAGCTGCGGTATTCGGTGAGGGCGATGAAGTAACGCAGCTGACGGAGGTCCATTTCACGGCTCTGGGGCGGGGATCAGGGGCCTATTCAAGCGGTTGCTGCATATGTCGTCAAAGAAGGTTTATTGATTTGTTTATAGCTTATGGTTATTTGTTGTGGACTCTTCGCGGGCATGCCCGCTCCCACAGGGACCGCACAGGTTTCAAGGCTGATGCGGCCCTTGTGGGAGCGGGCGTGCCCGCGAAGAATTCAAAGCAGATTCAGCGGGTAACTCACGATCAACCGGTTTTCATCGAACGAGTTGGTGCTGAAGTCGCGGCGCATGGTGGAGTTGCGCCACTTCAGCGACAGGTCCTTGAAGCTGCCCGACTGCACCACATACGCCAGCTCGGTTTCCCGTGCCCATTCCTTGCCATCGTCCACGCCGCCTGCGGTGACGTTGTCACCCTTGATGTAGCGGTTCATCAGGGTCAGGCCGGGCACGCCGACAGTGGCGAAGTTGAAGTCATGGCGCACCTGCCAGGAGCGTTCCTTGGCGTTGTCGAAACTGGAGTTGTAGCTGTCGTTGGCCAAGGTGCCGCCGCTGGTGCCATTGACCCGCATCCACGCATCGTCGCCGCTGACCTTCTGCAGGCCGACGTAGAAGGTGTGGCCCTGATAGCGCGCCGAGAGCATGGCCGAGGCGGTGCGGTTGTCCAGTTCGCCGGCGCGTTCGGCGCCGTCTTCCTTGCCGATGAAGTAGCCCAGGTTGGCGCCCAGGGTCCAGTCGCCCAAGGGTTGGCTGTGCACCAGGTTGAGGTACTGCTGGCGGTAGATGTCCTTGAGCTGGGCATCCCACAGGCCGATCATGGTGCGCTTGTCGTTGAAGGTGTACTCACCGCCGCCAAAGTTGAAACGGTCGGAGGTGAACGCTGCCTTACCGTTCAGCGACATGTCTTCCATGCTGGCGTCGTTGCGCGGGCTGTTGTCGCGGAACTGGCCGGCGTACAGGGTCAGGCCGGCGATTTCCTTCGAGGTCAGCTGGCCGCCGCGGAAGGTCTGTGGAAGCGAACGGCCATCGTCCGAGCGCAGGATCGGCAGTACCGGCATCCATTCGCCCACTTTCAGCTCGGTTTCGGACAGCTTGGCTTTCAGTGCCACGCCCAGGCGGCCGAAGTCATCGGCGGGGCGGCCGTCGTCGTGCACCGGCAGCAGGTGGGTGTTGGTGGTGCCTTTGCCGCCGTCGAGCTTGACCGAATACAGGCCCAGTACGTCCACGCCGAAACCGACGGTGCCCTGGGTAAAGCCAGAGCGGGCGTCGAGGATGAAGCTTTGCGTCCACTCTTCGGCCTTGGCCTGCGGGTGGGCCGGGTCGACGAAGTTGCGGTTGATGTAGAAGTTGCGCAGGTTGAGGGTGGCCTTGGCATCTTCCAGAAAACCACCGTTGTCGGCGGCGAACACCGGGAGTGCGCAGGACATGGCCAACAGGCCGGGCAGCAGCTGGCGTGCGGGTTGCAAAGTGCTCATCTGTCGTGGATCTCTTGTTTTTATGGGCGAGCCGGTACGCTGCAGGATGCGGCCTGCAGGTGCGGGTCTTTTGGGATGAACCGGGGCAACGTTGCGTGGAGAGGATGGTGCGGGGTAGGGCTGGGGTGAGGCAATTCGCCGCAAACGGAAGCGGGCGATAATCGAACGGAATGTTCTGGTTGGTTAATTGTTTGCCTGTGCCCGCTCCCACAGAGGGAGGCGTGATTCCCCTGTGGGAGCGGGCAAGCCCGCGAAGAGGCCGGTTCAGGCAACACAAAACAAAAAGCCCACCGCAAGGGTGGGCTTGATGCTTTGACAGCTTCAGTCAGCTCTTCGGTGCTTCCACCGCGGCCTGCTGGTTGCTGGCCTGCCCGGTCTGTTCGTACCAGCCACCGCCAAGAGCCTTGTACAGGTTGACCTCGCTGGTCAGCTGCGACAGGCGGTCGCCGATCAGCGCCTGCTGGGCACTGAACAGGTTGCGCTGGGCGTCGAGGAAGGTCAGGTTGCTGTCGATACCGATGCGATAGCGGCGTTCGGCCAGGCGGTAGTAATCCTGGTTCGCCTGCACCAGGTCGCGTTGCGCCTGCAGCTGCTCTTCGAAGGTCTTGCGCGCCGCCAGGCCATCGGAGACTTCCTGGAAGGCGGTCTGGATGGTCTTTTCGTACTTGGCGACGTTGATGTCCTTCTGGATCTTCGAGTAGTCCAGGCTGGCCTTCAGGCTGCCGGCATTGAAGATCGGCAGGTTGATCTGCGGCTGGAACAGCCAGGTGCCCTGGCCGCCCGAGAACAGGTGGCCCATGTCGGGGCTCAGGCTGCCGGCATTGGCAGTCAGGCTGATGCTCGGGAAGAACGCTGCGCGGGCCGCGCCAATGTTGGCATTGGCGGCCTTGAGCAGGTGCTCGGCTTCCTGGATGTCCGGGCGCCGCTGGAGGATGTCCGACGGCAGGCCGGCCGGTACTTCGGCCAGCTGGTCGGCATCGAGTTCCAGCGGCTTGGCCAGGTCGGCGGGAATGCCGGTGCCCAGCAGCACGGTCAGGCTGTTGACGTCCTGGGCGACCAGGCGCTGGTACTGCGAGTACTTGACCCGGGCGCCTTCCACGGCGGTGCGCGCCTGGCTGACGTCGAGTGCCGAGGCTACGCCGACTTCGTTGCTGCGACGGGTGAGGTTGTAGCTTTCCTCGTAGGTCTTCAGCGTTTCTTCGGTCAGCTTGAACAGCGCCTGGTCGGCCTGCCAGGTGTAATAGGCGTTGGCCACGCTGGCCACCAGGCTGATCTGCGTGGAGCGACGCGCCTGCTCGCTGGACAGGTAGGTTTCCAGGGCCTGCTCGGTCAGGCTGCGCACGCGGCCGAACAGGTCCAGCTCATAGGCGCTGACGCCCAGGGTGGCCGAATACTGGCTGGTGATGCCTGCTTCGCCCGTCTGCGACATGTTCGCCGGTACCCGTTGGCGGCTGCCGCTGCCGGTGGCCGAAACCGCCGGGAACAGGTCGGCACGCTGGATGCGGTACTGCGCACGGTAGGCATCGATGTTCAACGCGGCAACGCGCAGGTCGCGGTTGTTGACCAGCGCGGTCTGGATCAGCTGCTGCAGGGCCGGGTCATGGAAGAACTGGCGCCAGCCTTGCTCAGCGGCGGCAACCTCGGCCGATTGCGTCGGCGAGTACGCAGGGCCTTGCGGCCACTGCGCAGCCACCGGCGATTCCGGGGTCTGGTAGTCAGGGATCAGCGAGCAGCCGCCAAGAATGAAAGCGGTTACCGCCAGGGACAACAAAGACTTGGTCATTGCCCAGCCTCATAACGTGGAGTTTCAGGGGTGACGTCTTTTTCCGGCTCTTTGCTGCCGAACAGTGACGACACTGCGACGAAGAACAGTGGTACCCAGAAGATAGCCAGCACGGTCGCACTGATCATGCCGCCGATCACGCCTGTACCGATGGCGTGCTGGCTGCCGGCGCCGGCGCCGCTGGCGATAGTCAACGGTACCACGCCGAGGATGAACGCCAACGAGGTCATGATGATCGGGCGCAGACGCATGCGGCACGCCTCGATCGCCGCGTCGTACAGGCTGCGGCCTTGTTCATGCAGTTCCTTGGCGAACTCGACGATCAGAATGGCGTTTTTCGCCGCCAGGCCGATGGTGGTCAACAGGCCGACAAGGAAGTACACGTCGTTGGACAACCCGCGCAGGCTGGTGGCGATCAGGGCACCGATGATGCCCAGCGGTACCACCAGCACTACGGCGATCGGGATCGACCAGCTTTCGTACAGGGCTGCCAGGCACAGGAACACGAACAGTACCGAGAGGGCGAACAGTGCCGGCATCTGCGAACCGGAGAGTTTTTCCTCGTAGGACATGCCGGTCCAGGAGAAGCCGATGCCGCTTGGCAGTTCGCCAGCAATGCGCTCGACCTCGGCCATGGCTTCACCGGTACTGTAGCCAGGGGCCGGCGCACCAAGGATTTCCATTGCCTCGACGCCGTTGTAACGCGACAGCTTCGGCGAACCGTAGGTCCATTCGCCCTTGGCAAAGGAGGAGAACGGCACCATTTCGCCGGCACCATTGCGCACGTACCACTTCTGCAGGTCTTCCGGGCTCATCCGCGCGTTCGGCTCGCCCTGGATGTACACCTTCTTGACCCGGCCGCGGTCGATGAAGTCGTTGACGTAACTGGCACCCAGGGCAATCGACAGGGTGTTGTTGATGTCGGCGATGGTCACGCCCAGGGCGCTGGCACGTTCGTCATCGATGGTCAGCTGGTACTGCGGCTCGTCGTTCAGGCCGTTCGGGCGCACGGCGCTGAGGATTTTGCTCTGCGCGGCCTTGGCCAGGAACTGGTTGCGCGCTTCCATCAGCTTGGCATGGCCGACACCGCCGCGGTCCTGCAGGAACACGTCGAAGCCGGTGGCGTTACCCAGTTCAAGCACCGCAGGCGGGGCAAAGGCGAACACCATTGCATCGCGGAAGGTGAAGAAGTGCTGCTGGGCGCGCTGGGCAAGGGCGAACACGCTGTTTTCCTTGGAGCGCTCGTCCCACGGCTTGAGCATGATGAACGCCATGCCCGAGCTCTGGCCGCGACCGGCAAAGTTGAAGCCGTTGACGGTGAACACCGAAGCCACGGTGTCGGCCTCTTCGCTGAGCAGGTATTCACGCATCTGGTCGACCACCACCTGGGTGCGCTCGGCACTGGAACCGGCCGGGGTCTGTACCTGGGCGAACAGTACGCCCTGGTCTTCTTCCGGCAGGAACGCGGTCGGGATGCGGGCGAACAGCCAGATCATGCCGACCACGATCAGCGCGTAGGCCAGCAGGAACGGAGCCTTGTTGCGCAGGATGGTGCCCACGCTGCGCTCGTAGCCGGTAACGCTGCGGTCGAAGTTGCGGTTGAACCAGCCAAAGAAGCCGCGCTTGGCCACATGGTGCTCGCCCTTCTTCAGCGGCTTGAGCATGGTGGCGCACAGGGCCGGGGTGAAGATGAGCGCCACCAGCACCGACAGGCCCATGGCCGAGACGATGGTGATGGAGAACTGCCGGTAGATCACACCCGTGGAGCCGCCGAAGAACGCCATGGGCAGCAGTACCGCCGACAGCACCAGGGCGATACCCACCAGGGCACCCTGGATCTGCTCCATCGAGCGCTTGGTCGCTTCCTTGGGCGGCAAACCTTCCTCGGACATCACCCGCTCGACGTTTTCCACCACGACGATGGCGTCGTCCACCAGCAAGCCGATGGCCAGGACCATGGCGAACATGGTCAGGGTGTTGATGCTGAAGCCTGCTGCGGCAAGGATGCCGAAGGTGCCCAGCAACACCACCGGTACGGTCATGGTGGTGATGATGGTGGCACGGAAGTTCTGCAGGAACAGGTACATCACCAGGAACACCAGGACCACGGCTTCGATCAGGGTGTGGATCACGCCGCTGATCGATTCGGTGACCACCGGGGTGGTGTCATACGGGAATACTGCCTTCACCCCGGGCGGGAAGAACGGTTCCAGGTCGGCGATGGTCTTGCGCAAGGCCTTGGCGGTGTCCAGGGCGTTGGCGCCGGTGGCCAGCTTGACTGCCAGGCCGGAGGCCGGCTTGCCGTTGAACTGGGCGCTGACGGCATAGTTTTCACCACCCAGGCCAACCTCGGCGACGTCTCCCAGACGTACCTGCGAACCGTCACTGTTGACCTTGAGCAGGATCTTCTCGAACTGCTCGGCCGTCTGCAGGCGGGTCTTGCCGATGATGGTGGCGTTCAGCTGGGTACCCGGCATTGCCGGCAGGCCGCCGAGCTGGCCGGAGGACACCTGCACGTTCTGCGCGGCCACGGCGGTCTTGACGTCGACCGGGGTCAGCTGGAACTTGTTCAGCTTGGCCGGATCGAGCCAGATACGCATGGCGTACTGTGCACCGAACACCTGGAAGTCACCCACACCTGCGGTGCGCGAGATCGGGTCCTGCATGTTGGAAACGATGTAGTTGGCCAGGTCGTCCTTGGTCATGCTGCCGTCTTCGGACACCAGGCCGATCACCAGCAGGAAGTTCTTCACTGCCTTGGTGACGCGGATACCTTGCTGCTGCACTTCCTGCGGCAGCAGCGGGGTGGCCAGGTTCAGCTTGTTCTGCACCTGTACCTGCGCGGTGTCGGGGTTGGTGCCTTGCTCGAAGGTGGCGGTAATGGTCATGCTGCCGTCGGAGTTGCTTTCCGACGACACATAACGCAGGTTGTCGATACCGTTGAGCTGCTGCTCGATCACCTGGACCACGGTGTCCTGCACGGTTTGCGCCGAGGCGCCCGGGTAGGTCACGGCGATGGCGATGGCCGGCGGCGCGATGCTGGGGTACTGGTTGATCGGCAGCTTCAGGATCGACAAGGCGCCGACCAGCATGATCACCAAGGCGATCACCCAGGCGAAGATCGGGCGATCGATAAAGAACTTCGACATGGTTTACTCCGCTTTGGCGTCTGCTTTCGCCGCGTTGGCCTGATCAGGGCTGCCCGGCTTCTTGACGTTGGTGGCTTCGCTGACCTTGACCTCGACGCCGGGGCGCACGTACTGCAGCCCTTCGGTGATCAGGCGGTCACCCGGGTTCAGGCCTTCCTCGATCAGCCAGTCGCTGCCCAGGGTACGGTTGGCCTTGAGCTGGCGCAGTTCGACCTTGTTCTCCTGGTTGACCACCAGCGCGGTTGGCGCGCCTTTCAGGTCGCGGGTCACGCCCTGTTGCGGGGCCAGGATGGCGTTGGCGTTGACCCCGGCCTTGAGCCGCGCATGTACGAACATGCCTGGCAGCAGGGTGTGATCGGGGTTGGGGAACAGGGCGCGCAGGGTGACCGAGCCGGTGGTTTCGTCAACCGCGACTTCGGAGAACTCCAGGCGGCCTTCCTGCTTGAACAGGCTGCCGTCTTCCAGCACCAGCTGCACCGAGGCGGCGTTGTCGCCGGCCTTTTGCAGCTGGCCGCTTTCCAGGTCACGGCGCAGCTTGAGCAGCTCGGCGGTGGACTGGGTGACGTCGACATAGATCGGGTCGAGTTGCTGGATGGTGGCCATGGCGTTGGCCTGGCCATTGCTCACCAGTGCACCTTCGGTGAACGAAGAGCGGCCGATACGGCCGCTGATCGGTGCCAGGACCTTGGTGTATCGCAGGTCGATCTGCGCGCTCTTGAGCGAAGCCTCGGCCTGCAATCGTTTGGCATTGGCGTCGTCGTATTCCTGTTTGGACACAGCCTGTTCGTCGATCAGCTGCTTGTAACGCTCGGCCAGCGAGCGGGTGGCCTGCAGGTTGGCCTGGGCATTGGCCAGGTTGGCTTCGTACACGGCAGGGTCGATCTGGTAGAGCTGCTGGCCTTCCTTGACCTCACTGCCTTCCTTGAACAGGCGCTTGAGGATGATGCCGTTGACCTGCGGGCGCACTTCGGCGACGCGGTAGGCACTGGTACGCCCCGGCAATTCCGAGGTCAGGGTGAAGGCTTGGGGCTGGATGGTCACGACGCCGACCTGAGGAGCCTGCGCCGCTGGCGCTGCTTCTTCTTTCTTACAGCCACTGAGCAGGGTTGCCAGGGCGACGGCGGAAACCAGAGCGGTAACGGCTGGCTTGAATTGCATGAGGATCCTCGGGTCGCTGGAGCTGGGAGACGCTCAAGAGTAATGGAAGAGTCTTGATCTGGAAAAATTGCTATCCGGTGGATAAATAGCTTGCTAAGGAATATACTTACATTCATGGTTGTTTGTAAATACCGCTGGGTTGTACTTGGGTACTGCCACAGTCCTTGATTAGCTGCTCCGCGCGGCACCCTGCAGAGGTGCCCCCGGAGTGTTCCCCGCACGCGCCGTGCGTGCGGGGCAGATGAGGTTTGTACTGCCATGGTCCGTCGAACCAAAGAAGAAGCCCAGGAAACCCGCGCCCAGATCATCGAGGCGGCGGAAAAGGCCTTCTACAAGCGCGGGGTTGCGCGAACCACCCTGGCCGACATCGCCGAACTGGCAGGTGTGACGCGAGGGGCGATTTACTGGCACTTCAACAACAAGGCCGAGTTGGTGCAGGCGCTGCTCGACAGCCTGCATGAAACCCATGACCACCTGGCGCGGGCGAGCGAAAGCGAGGACGAAGTAGACCCGCTTGGCTGCATGCGCAAGCTGTTGCTGCAAGTGTTCAACGAGCTGGTGCTCGATGCCCGAACCCGGCGTATCAATGAAATCCTGCATCACAAGTGCGAGTTCACCGATGACATGTGTGAAATTCGCCAGCAGCGCCAGGGTGCGGTGCTGGATTGCCACAAGGGCATCACCCTGGCGTTGGCCAATGCCGTGCGCCGGGGCCAGTTGCCAGGCGAGCTGGATGTCGAGCGCGCGGCGGTGGCCATGTTCGCCTATGTCGATGGCCTGATCGGGCGCTGGCTGTTGCTGCCTGACAGTGTCGATCTGTTGAAGGATGTCGAAAAATGGGTCGACACCGGGCTGGATATGCTGCGCTTGAGCCCGGCTCTGCGCAAATGACACTTTGTTAAGGATTGTGAGGGAGTGTTTCCCTTATGTATTAACAGAGGATTAAACCTCCAGGTGACTCTGAACAAAGCACAGATCCTGTGAAGGTTGGCCGAATTTTTTGTGGGAGCGGGCGTGCCCGCGAACACCGGCAAAGCCGGTGCCATCCACCGCGTCGCCTGTTTCGCGGGCACGCCCGCTCCCACAGAAATCGCGCTAGCCTTCAGCGTCCGCGAAGTTGCCGATCCGGCAATGCCACTGCCGCCAGCAGCCCGAGCAGTGCAATCAACGCACTCCCCATCAGCAACTGCCGGAATGTCTCCAGCAACCGCCCCTGTGTCACCAGGTCCACCTCGCCGGCCTTCAGGCTCCCCAGCAACGGATTACCCAGCGACTCGAACCCGCCCTGGTGCAGCAGTGCCAGCAGCAGGCTGGACATGCACGCCACGCCCATGGCCCCGCCCAGCGAGCGGAACAGGTTGGTGGTGCTGGTGGCGACGCCGATGTCCTTGCTGTCCACCGCGCTTTGTGTACCTACCAGCGAGGTCGGGAACTGCAGCCCGCAAGCGATACCGGTCAGCAGCATGAACAGCGCACTGGGCAAGGCCGACTGCGGCGGGGTCAGGGCCATGGCGAAAATGGCCAGCGGCATCAGCAGTGCGCCGGCCAGGATCTGCGGTTTGTAGCGCCCGGTCAGGCTGGTCATGCGCCCGCCGGTGAAGGCCCCGACAGGCAGCCCCATCACCAGCGGCAGCAGGTGCAGGGCCGCGCTGTCGGCGCCGGCGCCGGTGATGCCCTGGTAGCGCAACGGCATGAGCATGGTCAGGGAGATCGACTGGAAGCTGGCGAAGAAGATCACGCCCCAGCACAGCACCGCCACGCGGTTGCCGAACAGGCCGAGCGGCAGCAGCGGCTCCGGGCAGCGGCGTTCATGGGCGATGAACAGCACCAGCCCGAGTGTGGCGCAGGCGAACAGGGCCAGCACGGCCGGGTCGGCCCAGGCATGGCCCTGGCCGACCAGGGTAATGCCCAGCAACAGGCTGCCCAGGCCGAGGATCAGCAGCACGGCGCCGAGGTAGTCCACTTGCGCCTCGCGGCGTTGCGCCGGCATGCCGCCGAGGGCGCGACGGATCGCCCACAGTGCAACCAGCCCCAGCGGCAGGTTGATCCAGAACACCCCGCGCCATGACAGGTATTCGGTCAGCCACCCGCCCAGCACCGGCCCGGCGACACTGGCCACCGCGTACATGCTGCTGAAGTAGCCCTGGTAGCGGCCGCGCTCTCGCGGGGGCACGAAGTCGCCGATGATCGCCTGGCTCACCGAGACCATGCCGCCGGCGCCAACGCCTTGCAGTACGCGGGCCAGTACCAGTTGCTGCATGTCCTGGGCCAGGGCGCAGGCGATCGAGGCCAGGGTGAACAGGCTGATGCCGGTGAGAATCATCCGACGCCGTCCGTACAAGTCGCCCAGCTTGCCGTAGATGGGGACGGCCACGGTCATCGCCACCATGTAGCCGGAGATGACCCAGGCCAGCAGGCCGACATCGTTGAACTGCGCCGAGATCGCTGGCAGCGAGACAGCGACGATGGTCTGGTCCAGGGCGCCGAGGAAGATCGCCAGCATCAGGGCGGTGAGCACATTGCGCAGGGTGGTGGGGGGCAGGGCGGCGGTCACGGGGATACCTTGTTCATCGGTTGAGGCCTCTTCGCGGGCACGCCCGCTCCCACAGGGGCAACACAGGGCTTGTGGGAGCGGGCGTGCCCGCGAAGAGGCCCCGGAATTGTAACCTGAGTTAGGTAGCTTCCTATGTACTATCTGCATCCCCTATGCAAGATCGGCATTGGCGCATTCATCCAGTGCTGCATGGCTGCGTGATATCGTTGGTATGCCACAGAGGCTGAAAACCGGGGCTTGCACCAGCTTGGTGCAGCATTATGCCGCAGGGTTTTCACGCCGCTGTCTCCCACACCTTTTATTCCTCTGCCTGCATGTCGAGCATGACCGCCCAGATGGCGACGGTTGGAACAGCCAGGTAGACCCGATTACAGGGGTCGGTAGTTACCGTTCGAATTTCAACTTATTTTGCGGAGTGATCATGCCCAAGGCTTCCCATCAAGATCTGCGTTTTGCCTTCCGCGAGCTGCTCGCTTCAGGTTCCTGTTATCACACCGCATCGGTGTTCGACCCGATGTCGGCGCGCATTGCCGCAGACCTGGGGTTCGAGGTCGGCATTCTCGGTGGTTCCGTCGCTTCGTTGCAGGTGCTGGCTGCGCCGGACTTTGCCCTTATCACCCTTAGTGAGTTCGTCGAGCAGGCCACCCGTATCGGTCGTGTGGCGCAACTGCCCGTGCTGGCGGACGCCGACCATGGCTATGGCAACGCGCTGAACGTCATGCGCACGGTCATCGAACTGGAGCGCGCTGGCGTGGCTGCGCTGACCATCGAGGACACCCTGCTGCCGGCCCAGTTCGGGCGCAAGTCCACCGACCTGATCCCGGTTGAAGAGGGCGTGGGCAAGATTCGTGCGGCGCTGGAGGCGCGGGTCGATTCGTCGTTGTCGATCATTGCCCGGACCAACGCTGGCGTGCTCTCCACAGAAGAAATCATCGTGCGCACCCAGAGCTACCAGAAGGCCGGGGCCGACGGTATCTGCATGGTGGGGGTGAAGGACTTCGCGCAGCTCGAGCAGATTGCCGAGCACCTGACGGTGCCGCTGATGCTGGTGACCTACGGCAACCCGAACCTGCGCGACGACGAGCGCCTGGCACGCCTGGGCGTGCGCATCGTGGTCGATGGTCACGCGGCCTACTTTGCCGCCATCAAGGCCACCTACGACTGCCTGCGGCTGCAGCGCGGCCAGCAGAACAAGTCGGAAAACCTCAGCGCCACCGAACTCTCGCACACCTACACCCAGCCAGAGGACTACATCCGCTGGGCCAAGGAATACATGAGCGTCGAGGAGTGATAGCGCGATCCCTGTAGGTGCGTCACAGGCCCTGGTCCCACTCCGGTTCGTCCTTGAACCGCTGCACCAGAAAGTCCAGCATGCTGCGCAGGGTCGCCGGCATGTGCTTGCGCGAGGTGTACACCGCATTCAGGTTCAGCTCGCGTGGCTTCGCCTCGGGCAGCAGGCGCACCAGCTCGCCGCGGCGCAGGGCCTGTGCGGCCTGGTAGGTCGGCAACATGGCGATACCTGCGCCGGCCAGCGCCGCCTTCTGCAGTGTCATCGCCTCGTTGGCACTGATGTTCCCGGCCACCGGCACGGCGACCTGCTGGCCGGCCACCTCGAAATGCCACAGGCTGTGGCCGAAGTAGGCATGGGTCAGGCAGTTGTGCTGGCTCAATTCCTCGACCCGTTGCGGCGTGCCGTGCTCGCGCAGGTACGCCGGTGCCGCACACACCGCCGAGCGGCACACGCTCAGGCGCCGGGCGATCAGGTTGGGGTCCAGGTCATTGCTGGTGCGGATGGCCAGGTCGATGCGCTCGTCCACCAGGTTGACCGTGCGATCGAGCATCTGCAGTTCCACCTTCACCCCGGGGTAACGCCGGACGTAGTCGGCCACTGCATCCACCAGCTGGGCCTGGCCGAACGAAGTGCTGACACTGATGCGCAGCGCGCCCTTGGGCGCGTCATCCGGTTGCTGCACCGCGGCTTGCAGGTCGCCTGCCAGTTCCAGCAGTTGGCGGCAGCGGGGCAGGGTTTCCTGACCGGCGGCGGTGAGGCTGAGCTTGCGCGTGGTGCGCTGCATCAGCCGTGCGCCAACCCAGTCCTCCAGCTCTGCCAGGTAGCGCGACACCACCGGCCGGGACAGTTGCAGATGATCTGCCGCCGCCGACTGGCTGCCCAGGTCGACAACGGTGACGAAAACGCGCATGGCGTTGAGACGGTCCATGATTTGCCCGGTTTCAGAAACAAACTATGTTCGAGCATCGCATTTTTTGTCATGGATCGGGCAACTAAGCTGTTGGGCATTGTTCATCTGACGGGTGTTTGCGATGTCTCTTTTCCCTCCTTTGCGCGGCCTGCTGCTGGCCTGCGTGACCCTGGCCGGGCCGGTGCTGGCTGCCGAACCCTTGCGGCTGGAGGTCTACAACCCCGGGCATGAGGCGATCTTCCCGGTCAGTTCGGTGATCGTCAGCGGCGAGCACGATGCCATCCTTGTCGATGCCCAGTTCGGCAAGGCACAGGCAGAGCAACTGGTTCAGCGCCTGCGGGCAGGTGGCAAGCAGCTGACCAGCATCTACATCAGCCACGGCGACCCGGACTACTACTTCGGCCTGGATACCCTGACCCAGGCCTTCCCTGACGCCAAGGTGCTGGCGTCGGCCGCCACGGTTGCCCATATCCGCCAGACCATGAATGCCAAACTGGCCTACTGGGGCCCGCAGATGGGCGCGGACAAACCGGCGCGGCTGGTGCTGCCACAGGTGCTCGAAGGCAACCGCCTGACGCTGGAAGGGCAGGCTCTCGATGTGGTCGGCCTTGACGGCCCGCAACCTGACCGCAGTTTTGTGTGGATCCCGTCGATCAAGGCGGTGGTCGGTGGCGTGGTGGTGTCGGAGAACATCCATGTGTGGATGGCCGACACGCAAACGGCCAAGTCCCACGCCGACTGGCTCGGCACCCTGGCGCACATCGAAGCGCTGGCACCGCGCACGGTCATCCCGGGGCATTACCTGGGCGACAGCAGCCGATCGCTCGAGGCCGTGCGTTTCACGGCGAACTACATACGTGACTTCGATGCCGAGACCGCCAAGGCGAAAGACGCCGGCGCGTTGGTCGCGGCGATGAAGCGACGTTACCCGGGCCTGGCCGATGAAAGCTCGCTGGAGCTGGGGGCCAAGGTCGCCAAGGGCGAGATGAAATGGTAATTCCGTTCAATTGATGGAGAGTATCCCATGAGCAAGATTGCAATCATCGGTGCCACTGGCCGCGCTGGCAGCCAGTTGCTGGAGGAGGCCCTGCGCCGTGGCCACAATGTGCTGGCCATCGCCCGCGACCCGTCGCGCTTGCAAGGGCGGGACGGGGTCACCGTCAAGGCGCTGGATGTGAAGGACAGCGCAGCCCTGCAAGCGGCGGTCGCGGAAGTGGATGCGGTGCTGAGTGCGGCGCATTTCTCGACCATCGAGCCGCACGCCATCATCGAGCCGGTCAAGCGGGCCGGGGTCAGGCGCCTGCTGGTGGTCGGTGGTGCCGGCAGCCTGTTGCTGCCATCGGGGCATCGGGTGATCGACAGCCCGGACTTCCCCGAGGCATACAAGGCCGAGGCCACTGCCGGGGTGCGTTTTCTGGAGGTGTTGCAACGGGAGCCGAACCTGGACTGGACCTTCCTGTCGCCGTCGGCGGAGTTCGTTGAAGGTGAGCGCAGCGGGCATTACAAACTGGGCAAGGATCATCTGCTGATCGGCGCGGATGGCAGAAGCTGGATCACCTTTGCCGATTACGCGATTGCCATGCTCGACGAACTGGAAAAGCCGCAGCACTCGCGGCAGCGTTTCACTGTCGGCTACTGAGTCGCCTGCTTCGCGGGCTTGCCCGCTCCCACAGGTACAGCGCAGGTCCTGGATTTTGTGCGGTACCTGTGGGAGCGGGCGTGCCCGCGAAGGGGTCCTCACTGGCTGGCCTGGCCCTCCAGCCAATCCAGCAACTCCACCAACCCCGACGGCAAGCTCTTGCCCTGGCTCACCAGGTAATACCCCTTGCCGGTCATCACCTTCAGCGCAAACGGCATGCACAGCCGCCCTCCGCGCAAGTCATCGCCGATCAGCGACCAGTCGCCGATGGCCACGCCGGTCCCCTGCGAGGCCATGGCCATCGCCATGTCCAGCGTTTCGAAATGCTGCTTCGGCCCTTGAGTGCCCAGCGTTACCCCGGCTGCCTGCAGCCATAACCGCCAGTCATGCTCATCCCGCGACGGGTGCAGCAGCATGTGTCGCGCCAGGTCCTCGACCTGCTGCAACGGTAGCGGCCCCTCTCGCAGTGACGGCGCGCACACCGGCGTCAGCTGTTCATCGAACAACTTGCGCACGCGCAGCCCGTGGTTCGGTGCATCGCCGTAGACCACCGCCGCATCGAAACCCTCGCGGCGAAAGTCCACACCGTGTTGCACCGTGGTGGTCAGTTCTACAGGCACATCCGGGCGTAACGCCTGCCATTCCATCAGGCGCGGCAGCAGCCAGCGCATCACGCAGGTCGGCGCCTTGAGCTGCAAGGTAGCGGTGCGTCCACCCACCTCGCGCACCCCTTGTTCGATCAGCGTGAACACCTGCTGCACTCTTGGCAGCCAGTCCTGGCCTTCACGGGTCAGGCTCAGCCCACGGGCCTGGCGCTGGAACAAGGCATAACCCAGATGTTCCTCGAGGGCCGCAATCTGCCGGCTGACCGCGCCCTGGGTGATGTGCAACTGCTGCCCGGCACGGGTGAAATTGCAGTGCTGGGCGGTGACCAGAAAGGTATGCAGGGCGGGCAGGGGCGGTAGGCGTTTCATTGTACTGAGCCATGATTACAGGACATGGCTAGTATGTGTTTTTTTGCATTGTGGCGATAGCCGTGGCTGGGTCCAATAAGGCATAACCCAACCAAGATTGATGGTGAAACCGATGGCAACCTGCGGCGAAGTACTGGTAAAACTCCTTGAAGGCTATGGCGTGGACCATGTCTTCGGCATTCCTGGTGTACATACCGTGGAGCTCTACCGCGGCCTGGCAGGCTCGTCCATCCGCCATGTCACCCCGCGCCACGAGCAGGGCGCCGGGTTCATGGCCGACGGCTATGCGCGCACCCGCGGCAAACCGGGGGTGTGCTTCATCATCACTGGCCCGGGCATGACCAACATCACCACTGCCATGGGCCAGGCCTATGCCGACTCGATCCCGATGCTGGTGATTTCCAGCGTGCAGTCGCGCGACCAGCTGGGCGGTGGCCGCGGCAAGCTGCACGAGTTGCCCAACCAGGCAGCGCTGGTCTCGGGTGTGGCGGCGTTTTCCCACACCCTGATGAGTGCCGATGACCTGCCGCAGGTGCTGGCCCGGGCATTCGCCGTGTTCGAAGGTGCCCGACCGCGCCCGGTGCATGTCGAGATTCCGCTCGACGTGCTGGTCGAGCCGGCCGATCACCTGTTGCCGGAGCGCGTGGTGCGCAGCAGCCGGGCAGGGGCCGCGCCGCAGGCCGTGGCGCAGATGGCCGAGCGCCTGGCCAATGCAAGGCGGCCATTGATCCTGGCCGGCGGCGGCGCATTGGCCGCGGGCGCTGCACTGGCGCGCCTGGCCGAACACCTGCAGGCGCCGGTGGCGCTGACCATCAATGCCAAAGGGCTGCTGCCGGCCAGCCACCCGCTGCAGATCGGCTCGACCCAGTCTCTGCCAGCCACGCGGGCACTGGTGGCCGAGGCGGATGTGGTGCTGGCGATCGGTACCGAACTGGCCGAAACCGACTATGACGTGACCTTCAAAGGTGGTTTCGAAATCCCCGGCAGCCTCTTGCGCATCGACATCGACCCGGACCAGACCGTGCGCAATTACCTGCCGACGCTGTCGCTGGTGGCCGATGCCGAACTGGCCGCCGAGGCGCTGCTCGGCGCCTTGCAGCCACTGCCGCAACCTGTGCGTGAAAACACGTGGGGGGCGGCCCGGGTGGCCAAGCTGCGCCAGGCACTGGCGGCGGGTTGGGACCAGCCGACCCTGAGCCAGACGCGTTTGTTGAATGCGATTCTCGAGCGCCTGCCCAATGCCATTCTGGTGGGCGATTCGACCCAGCCGGTGTACACCGGCAACCTGACCCTGGACATGGATCAGCCACGGCGCTGGTTCAATGCTTCGACCGGCTACGGCACCTTGGGGTATGCGCTGCCGGCGGCCATGGGCGCCTGGCTGGGCAGCGCGGAACAGGTCGACAAGCGTGCGCCTGCGGTGTGCCTGATTGGTGATGGCGGTTTGCAGTTCACCTTGCCGGAGCTGGCCAGTGCGGTGGAGGCGCAAGTGCCGCTGATCGTGCTGCTGTGGAACAACCAGGGGTACGAGGAAATCAAGAAGTACATGGTCAACCGGGCGATCGAGCCGGTCGGGGTGGATATCCATACCCCCGACTTCATTGGGGTGGCGCGGGCCTTGGGCGCGGCAGCGGAGCAGGTGGCGGATGTGGCGCAGTTGCAGGCGGCGTTGGGGCAGGCCGTGGAGCGCAAGGGGCCGACCCTGATCCAGGTTGACCAGAATCAGTGGCAGGGGGCTGTGCGGGGCTGACGTAGCGCTGTTGCCTGTACTGGCCCTTTCGCGGGCTTGCCCGCTCCCACAGGATTCTGCACAGATTCTGAATGTTGTGCTGTACCTGTGGGAGCGGGCAAGCCCGCGAAGAGCCCAGTACTGCCATCCAGAACTTCAGCCAGCAGTCGCCCGCAACCTGGCCACATCGCGAATCGGCGGCGCGCCATACAGCCGGCTGTACTCACGGCTGAACTGTGACGGGCTTTCATACCCTACCCGATAGGCCGCCACCGCTGCCTCCAGCCCGTCATTGAGCATCAACCTCCGCGCCTCCTGCAGGCGCAGTTGCTTCTGGTACTGCAACGGGCTCATCGACGTCACGGCCTTGAACCGGTGGTGCAAGGTCGAGATGCTGAGGTTGACCTCCCGGGCCAGGTCCTCGATGCGCAAAGGCATTTGATAGTTCTGGTTGAGCCAGGTGATGGCCTGGCAAACCCGGTGGGTCTGGCTGTTGGCCAAGGCGATTTCGTACAACCGATAGCCCTGCGGCCCGCGCAGCAGGCGGTAGAGGATCTCCCGGCGGAACAGCGGCGCCAGCATCGCGATGTCACGCGGGGTATCCAGCAGGCGGATCAGGCGCAGCAGGGCGTCGAGCAACGCGGCATCGGTTCTTTCCACATACAGGCCACGACCGGAAGGCCGGTTGGGCACCAGCATCGGCCCGCTTTCGGCGATCAGCTGGCTGATTTCGGCCGGGTCCAGGTCCATGCGCAGGCCGAGGCTCGGGTGCTCGGGGCTGGCGTCGAGCCTGACGCCGCTAAGCGGCAAGGTGACCGAGACCACCATGTAGTGCAGCGGGTCGTAGGCGTACTGCTCGTCCCCGAGAAACAGGCTTTTACTGCCTTGGGCAAGGATGCACAGCGCGGGTTGCGCCAGGGTTGGCACCGAGCGCACGTTTTCGGTGTAGCGCACCAGGTACAGGTCATCGATGGCCGATGCCGGGCCGTGGGGCTCGCCGGCGTGGCGGCTGATCAGCTCGGCCAGCTCCTGGCGCTGCAGTTCCAGGCTGGGGTCGATGGACGTGGCGGTGGTCATGATGGCTTTCCTCTGCTGACCGACGCAGCATAGGTTTGGGCAATGGCGGGCGCTAGTCAAAAGCTGCACGTCGATTGCCTGATCCTGCCGCGCTGCAGGATCAGGCAATCGGCGAGCAGTAATGGCCTAACGCGCCGCGCGGGTGAGCCTCTAACCTTGGCAGCCTGGCTTTCCCGTCCGCCTGCTTCAAGGAGATTGTGCAATGACCTCGACACAACCGGTCACCCACCTTGCTTTCATCCGTGCCAGCAGCGGGCGCTCGGCGGAGCTGGGCGCGCGTCTGCGTGACTTGCTCGAGCCCTCGCTGCGGGCACCGGGTTGCCTGAGTTTCACCGTTCAGCGTTCGCAGGCTGATGCCGACTTGTGGTTGCTCAGTGGCAGCTGGCGGGACCAGCAGGCTATGAGCGGGTACTTTGCTTCGCCGACGCTGCAGGTGTTTGGTGAGTTGGTACAGGCACAGGTGGTCAGCAGCCTGGACTTGCATACCTTTGATTGATGGGTTGTCTGTACCGGCCCTATCGCCGGCAAGCCAGCTCCCACAGGTACTGCACCGCTCTCAGGCCTGTGGTGAACCTGTGGGAGCCGGCTTGCCGGCGATAGGGCCGGAACAGGCAAATAGGGTAAAATGCCGGCCCTCGATCAACGAAGCGGATAGCAACATGGCACGTAGGGAGTTCCCGCATTTCGAAGCGGTTTCGGCGATGGTCCCGGTGGAAGGCGGCGGCTACAACGCGGCCATCGCGGTCAAGGCCCTGGGCATGGGCGGCGCGCCGCGCTTTCACAAGATTCTCGACGGCCAGGTGTTCAAGGGCGCCGTGGCCGCCGACGAAGCGGCCACCGCCGAGCTGCAACGCCTGCAGGGCGTCAGCGAAGAGGGCGAGCTGATCTGGTGATCAGGCCGGCGGCCGGGCCATCTTGAACAGGTTGCCCAGCTCGAAATAGTCCGCCGGGCCACCGCCACGCAGGATCGGCTCGGCAGCAGCGGTATCGTAGATGCCGTTCTTCAACAGGTGCTCGGCAATGTGCACCGCCACCACTTCACCCAGGATCAGCCAGCTGGGCACCGGTTCCTGATCGGCCCGCTTGAGCTGGACGATCTGGCTGACCTTGCACTCGAAGGCCACCGGGGTTTCGCCGACACGCGGCACCTTGACGATGCTCGATGGCCTGGCAGTGAGGCCGCTCAATTCGAATTCGTTTATTTCGGCGGCAACCGGTGCGCAGCTCTGGTTCATCTGCTCGGCCAACGGGCGGGTGGCCAGGTTCCAGACGAATTCGCCGGTCTGCTCGATGTTGTTCAGGCTGTCTTTACGCCCGACGCTGCAGAAACCGATGATCGGCGGAATGTAGTTGAAGGCGTTGAAGAAGCTGTAGGGCGCCAGGTTCAGGCGGCCTTCCCGGTCCTGTGAGGAAATCCAGCCGATAGGGCGGGGGCCGACGATGGCGTTGAACGGGTCGTGGGGCAGGCCGTGGCCTTTGGCGGGTTCGTAGTAATGCATCTGTGCTGGGCTTGTTGGCCCTACCTCCTGGTGGACAAGGTGCCTAGTGTGCCAAGCCTGTGCCCGCCTGCAAATGATCAAGCCCGGCGGAAGCCGGGCTGGGTGCGCGCATCAGGGATCAGCTGATGCGGTGGGCGTTGGTGCGCTCGAAGCCGTCTTCAGCGAAGCGTTGGCCGCCAGTGCGATCGAAACCGTCTTCAGCGAAGCGTTGGCCGCCAGTGCGATCGAAGCCGTCTTCAGCGAAGCGTTGGCCGCCAGTGCGATCGAAGCCGTCTTCAGCGAAGCGCTGGCCACCGGTGCGATCGAAGCCGTCTTCAGCGAAGCGCTGGCCACCGGTGCGGTCGAAACCATCTTCAGCGTAGGCAGCGGATTGGCTTTGGGCCGCTGCGAAGGTGTGAGCGTTGGTGCGGTTGAAGCCATCTTCGGCGAAGGCGCCAGTAGCGAAAACCGAGAGAGCGAGGGTGAGGATCAGTTTGTTTTTCATGGTCGTTGCTCCAGGGGTTGTTGAGGTTGTTTGTTTCTATGGGTTTAATCCTACGCCAATTAATTTGATTAAAAAGCGCAAATAATTGCGTTTAAAAATCGATTATTTCGATGTTTATTGGCGCGCATTCTGTGGCTCAGGCAGCAGTTCTGTTCACGACGCGTCTGCCTGTCTGCCGACGCTCTGCCAGCAATTGCAGGTTGAAGGGGTGGAATTAACGACGCATTACGGATGAAGATTTTTTCATTGAAGGCTGCTCAACGCATTTTTCATGCATCACCAACCGTTTTTTCAAATGCTGCTCAGCACCATCGCCGCACCTCATACCGGAGCGGCACAACAATGAACAAACTTCCGCAAATCACACTGGCCTTCTGGGTCATGAAGATCTGCGCTACCACCCTTGGCGAAACGGCAGGCGACTTGCTGTCGATGACCCTGAACATCGGTTATGCCCTCAGCTCGCTGCTGCTGATCAGCGTGTTCCTGCTGACCTTGCTCGGCCAGCTGTACTCGCGGCGCTACCATCCGATGCTGTACTGGCTGGTAATCCTCTCCACCAGCACCGCCGGCACCACCATGTCCGATTTCATGGACCGCACCCTGGGCCTGGGCTACGCCGCGGGTTCGGCCATCCTCATCGGCATCCTGCTGCTGACCTTCGTGATATGGCGCCTGAGCGGCAACCCGCTGGATGTCACCCGCATCAAGAACCGCACGGGCGAATTGTTCTACTGGGTGGCGATCCTGTTCTCCAACACCCTCGGCACCGCGCTGGGCGATTACCTGGCCGATGACTCGGGGCTCGGTTTTGCCGGTGGCGCACTGCTGATCGGCAGCGCCATCGCCCTGGTAGTGTTGGCCCGCTACTGGACGCGCATCCCTGGCGTGGTGTTGTTCTGGGTCGCGTTCGTGCTTACCCGGCCGTTCGGCGCCACCTTGGGCGACTTCCTCACCAAGCCACACGAGAAGGGCGGCCTGGACTTCGGCACGGTCGGCTCTTCGGCGGTGCTGGGCGGCGTATTGCTGGTACTGGTGCTGATGGCCACCTGGTACCAGCGCCGTGAACCGCGTCAGGCGTTGGAGATGTCCTGAGACTGCTATCCAATACCGGTGAGCCGATTAACTGGGGCCTCAAGCCGTACATTTTGGTTGCATGATGCATTCGCATGTATGAAAAAAGGCGCCCCGAAAACGGGGCGCCCTTCTTCATTACCGCAAGCTCACACTTACTCAGTGGTAATCCGCGAGTGCTGCTTGGTGTCCTTCATGGTCGCGTAAACCAGCAGCGAGCAGGCGATGCAGGCGGTGACGTACCAGTAGAAGCCGCTCTCCATGCCGGCGCTCTTGAACCACAGGGCCACGTATTCGGCGGTGCCGCCGAAGATCGACACGGTCAGGGCATAGGGCAGGCCCACGCCCAGGGCGCGGATTTCGGTGGGGAACAGCTCGGCTTTGACCACGGCGTTGATCGAGGTGTAGCCGCTGACGATGATCAGCGCCGCCATGATCAGGAAGAACGCACCCCACCAGGTCTGGATGGTGTGCAGGGTGCTGAGGATCGGTACGGTGAACAGGGTGCCGAGCACACCGAAGGCGATCAGGATCGGGCGCCGGCCGATCTTGTCGGACAGGCCACCGATCACCGGCTGCAGGCACATGAACAGGAACAGCGTGGCAGCCGAGATGGTGGTCGAGTCGCTGATGCTCATGCCGACGGTGTTGACCAGGTACTTCTGCATGTAGGTGGTGTAGGTGTAGAAGGCCAGGGTGCCGCCCATGGTCAGGCCGACCACGGTCATCAGCTCCTTGGGGTGGCGCAGCAGGGTGCGCATCAGGCTTTCCTTGGCCTTTTCCTTCTTGGTGAAGGAGGCGGTTTCTTCCATGCCGCGACGCAGGTACAGGGCCACCACGGCGCACAGCGCACCGATCACGAACGGTACGCGCCAGCCCCAGGCATACAGCTGCTCGGTGGTCAGGGTCTGTTGCAGAACGATCAGTACTGCCAGGGCGATGAGCTGGCCGGAGATCAAGGTCACGTACTGGAAGCTGGAGAAGAAGCCACGGCGGTCCTTGCTGGCCATTTCACTGAGGTAGGTGGCCGAGGTGCCATATTCACCACCCACCGACAGGCCCTGCATCAGGCGGGCGATGACCAGCAGGATTGGCGCGGCGACGCCGATGGTTTCGTAGCCCGGGGTCAGGGCGATGACCAGGGAGCCGGCGCACATCAGCAGCACCGAAGCCATCAGTGCGGCCTTGCGGCCTTTGCGGTCGGCGTACAGGCCCATCAGCCAGCCACCGATCGGGCGCATGAGGAAGCCCACGGCGAAGATCGCAGCGGTATTGAGCAATTGTGCGGTGGAATCGCCGGCCGGGAAGAAGGCTTTGGCGAAGTACAGCGAGAATGCGGCGTAGACGTACCAGTCGTACCATTCGACCATGTTGCCGATGGACCCGCTGAAGATCGACTTCAGGCGGCTGGCGGTGGTTTTTTCTGCGGCAGGCGCGGTGGCCGCCCCGGTGGGCAGGGAGGTGGCGTTATCCATCAGGGATACCTTCTCGTTGTTTTTGTGGAGCGCGCCGTGGCGCAGCTTGCCAAGGCAATTGCAGAAGGTGTGCCAAATGGGTGCATTGGGCTTCAAATGGGGGCGCTGCGCGCCCCTTCGCGGGCACGCCCGCTCCCACAGGGACCGCGTGACGTCTGACTCTTCGCGTTTCCCTGTGGGAGCGGGCGTGCCCGCGAAGGGCTGCAACGCAGCCCCCTCCAAACCCCATGCGTGAGCGGTTCTTTGCTTATTGGCCTAGCGCCATAGGCGGATTTCCGCTCATCCTCGCCCGATAAAATCCTCGCGCACCAAGCCATGCCGTTGCATCTTCTCGTTCAGCGTACGCCGCGGCAGTTGCAAGGCTTCCATCACCGCCTTGATCTCGCCCCCATGCTGGCGCAGCGCCGCGCGCAGGCATTGCGCCTCGAACGCTTCCATCTGCTCGCCAAGCGATTGCCCGGCAGGCGCCACCTCGATGTTCGGCGAACCCAGCCCCAGCGCATGGCGTTCCGCCGCATTGGCCAGCTCACGCACGTTGCCCGGCCAGTCATGCGACAACAACTGCGCCAGTTGCGCGCCCGACAGCGGCGGGGCGGTACGGCCAAGCTTGTCGCCAGCAGCACGGGCAAAGTGCTCGAACAGCAGCGGAATATCCTCGCGCCGCTCGCGCAACGGCGCCAGGCGCAATTCGGCCACGTTCAGGCGATAGGCAAGGTCTTCGCGGAAGCGCCCGGCGCGGGCCTCTTCGAGCAGGTCGGGCTTGGTCGCGGCAATGATGCGCAGGTCGACGCTGATGCTCTGGTTGGCCCCCAGGCGCTCCAGCTTCTGTTCCTGGATCACCCGCAACAGCTTGGCCTGTTGCGCCAGTGGCATGCTTTCGATTTCGTCGAGGAACACCGTGCCACCGTTGGCGTACTCCAGTTTGCCGATGCGCTTGCCCTGGGCCCCGGTAAAGGCGCCGCTTTCATGGCCGAACAGCTCGGCCTCGAACAGCGACTCGGGGATGGCTGCACAGTTGAGGGCGACGAATGGCTTGTCGGCGCGCGGGCCAAAATCGTGCAGGCAGCGGGCCACGCGTTCCTTGCCACTGCCGGTTTCGCCGCGAATCAGCACATTGACCGGCAGGCTGGCCAGGTCCAGCACTTGCCGCCGCAGCTGTTGCAGGCCCTGGGACATGCCCAGCAGCGTGCCTTCCAGGCGTGACTTGAGGTCGGCCTGTTGGTGGAGCCGGCGGTTTTCCAGCACCAGCTGGCGCTTTTCCAGGGCCCGGCGCAGGCTACCCAGCAGGTGCTGCGGGGTGAAGGGTTTCTCCAGAAAGTCGTAGGCCCCGCTGCGCATGGCTTCCACCGCCATGGGCACATCGCCGTGGCCGGTCAGCAGAATCACCGGCAAGTCGGGGTCGTCCGCCTGCAGGCGTTCGAGCAATTGCAGGCCATCCATGCCCGGCATGCGTACATCGCTGATGATCACCCCGGGAAAGTGCCGCGGCAGGTGCGCCAGGCATTCCTCGGCACGGGCGAACAGTTGCACGCTGAAGCCGGACAGGCTCAGCCATTGCTCGACGGCTGTGCGGATACTGGCTTCATCGTCGACGACGATCACTGAATTCAACATACAGGCTCCAGGTCACGGGGCAGGGTAAGGCTCAGGCGTGCGCCGCCGGGCATGTTTTCGGCCTGCAGCTGGCCACCGGCCTCGTGAACGATGCCATAGGAAATGGCCAGGCCGAGCCCCAGGCCTTCGCCTACCGGTTTGGTGGTGAAGAACGGGTCGAAGACCTTGGCCAGGTCGGCCTCGGCAATGCCGCCACCCGAATCCAGCACGCTCAGGCGCCACTGCTCGCCGTCGGGTTCGATGCGGATCTCCAGGCGTTTGTAGCGCTTGTCGGCCATGGCGTCGAGGGCATTGCGCAGCAGGTTGATCAGCACCTGTTCCAGGCGAATGGCATCGCCGCGTACCCAGGCCGGGCGCGCCAGGTACAGGGCTACCTCCACGTCTTCGCTGCGGATGCGCGCTTCCAGCAGGTGCAGGGCCTGGTCGACCACGGTGGCCAGGTCGAGGCGTTCGCGCAGGCCGACCGGGCTGTTGCGGGCGAAGGTTTTCAGGTGGCTGGTGAGCGCGGCCATGCGCGTGAGCATCTGTTCCAGCGGTTCCAGCGCCTGGCGTGCTTCGTCATATCGGCCATGGTCGAGCAGCAGACGCAGGGTTTCCAGCTGCATGCGCTGGGTGGTCAGCGGCTGGTTGATTTCATGGGCCATGGCTGCCGACATCTGCCCCAGTGCGGCCAGCTTGGCCGATTGCACCAGGCCCTCCTGGGCGGTGCGCAGCTCACGGGTGCGTTCCTCGACCAGGCGCTTGAGCTCCTCCCGGCTGCGCTGGCGCAGGCGGGCCAGGCGCAGGCGCTGGCTGACGAACAGCGCAGCGAACACCAGGCTCAGCCATACGGCGGCGGCGCCGAGGGCGGCATTGCGGCCGTCGGCGGCGACCTGCGGCTTGCGCAGCAGGTGCAAGGTCCAGTTTTCACCTTCCAGCGGCAGGCTTTCCCACAGGTACTCGGCGCTGCCCTCCGGGCCTTGCACGCGGCTGAGGGTGCTGTTGGCGGCAAAACGGCTCAGCACCTGGTGCTGCAGCGGCACCAGCGGTTGCTTGTCGTATTGACGGGTTTCGGCCAGTTCGGCACGGTCGGCACCGCTGAGTGGCTGCAGCTCGCGGTAGCGCCAGCCGTCCTGGTTGGCGATGAAGGTGATGCCACGGGCATCGCTGACCAGCAGGATATCGCTGCCCTGGCGCCACTCGCGTTCCAGTTCGGGGAATTCCAGTTTCACCACCATGGCACCCAGGAAGCGGCCGTGCTCGTCGTTCACCGCGCTGGCGAGGAAGTAGCCCGGCACGCCACTGGTCACGCCCACGGCGTAAAAGCGGCCACTGCCCTGGCTGCGGGTTTGCTTGAAGTAGGGGCGGAAACCGTAGTTGGAGCCCACGTAGCTGCTGGGCAGCCGCCAGTTGCTGGCGGCGATGGCCAGGCCGGTGCGGTCGAGCAGTTCGAGGGTGGAGGAATTGGCGGCACCGTTGATGCGTTCGAGCTTGCGGTTCAGGGCGTCCTGCACCGGTTCGCTGACCGGGCCACGCAGGGCGGCGATCAGTTCCGGGTCCAGCGCCAGCACGGCGGGCAGGGCGCGGTAACGGTCGATCAGCGTGTGCAGGGTATTGGCATACAGGCTCAACTGCTGGCTGGCACGCTGGGCGTCGGCTTCCATGGCCTGGCGCTTGGCCTGGTGCATGGCCCAGCCGGCGCTGAGGGCAGCGCCCAGCACGATCAACAGGGTGATCAGCCCCAGACGCAGGGCGCGAACGGAAAAGGGCATGGGGCGGATCCGGATGCTTGGGGTTTCAGGTCCGGCCCCTTCGCGGGCTTGCCCGCTCCCACAGGATACTCACAGCCCGATGGACCTGTGCATTACCTGTGGGAGCGGGCAAGCCCGCGAAGGGGCCGGTACAGGCCAATGCCTGTCAGTTAAGTTATTCGGGGCCGCTTTGCGGCCCATCGCCGGCAAGCCGGCTCCCACAGGTACTGCGCAGACCTCAAGAGTCACGTGGTCCCTGTGGGAGCTGGCTTGCCGGCGATGGGCTGCAAAGCAGCCCCAGTAAAGCCTGTAGAAACCTTAACTGACTGGGTTTACGGTACAGGCGACCTTTCAGTTACAGCAGTTCAAAGCTCTGCTGCTGCACCGCCTGGGAATCCAGCCCGACCTGGACATTGAATTCCCCTGGCTCGGCAACCCGCTGCAGTTGGCCATTGTAGAACTTCAGGTCTTCTTCGCTGATGCGGAAGCTCAACGTGCGTGACTCGCCAGGCTTGAGCATCAGCTTCTGGAAGTTCTTCAGTTCCTTCACCGGGCGGCTCATCGACGCCGATACATCCTGCAGGTACAGCTGCACCACGGTCTCGCCTGCCAGCTTGCCGGTGTTCTTCACCGTCACCTTGGCTTCCAGCGTGTCGCCACGCTTGAGGTCCTTGTTCGACAGCTTCAGCCCCGACAGCTCGAAGCTGCTGTAGCTCAGGCCATAGCCGAACGGGTACAGCGGGCCATTGGGCTCCTCGAAGTACTGCGAGGTGTAGTTGCCCGGCTTGCCCGGCGTGAAGGGCCGGCCAATACGGGTGTGGTTGTAGTACATCGGGATCTGCCCGACCGAACGCGGGAAGGTGATGGCCAGCTTGCCGGACGGGTTGTAATCGCCGAACAGCACGTCGGCGATCGCGTTGCCACCTTCGGTACCGGCGAACCAGGTTTCCAGGATGGCGTCGGCCTGCTCACGCTCCCAGGCGATCGACAGCGGGCGGCCGTTCATCAGCACCAGCACCAGCGGCTTGCCGGTGGCCTTCAGGGCCTTGATCAGCTCACGCTGGCTGGCCGGGATTTCCAGCGTGGTGCGGCTCGACGACTCGTGGGACATGCCGCGGGATTCGCCGACCACTGCCACCACCACATCGGACTGCTTCGCCGCCTTCACTGCTTCGTCGATCAGCACCGCAGGCGGGCGCGGGTCGTCGACGATTTCCGGGGCATCGAAGTTGAGGAAGTTCAGGTAATCGAACATCGCCTTGTCGCCGGTGACATTGGACCCCTTGGCGTAGACCAGCCTGGCCTTGCCTTCCACGGCGCGGCGCAGGCCTTCGCGCACGGTCACCGAGTGCACCGGTTTGCCGTCGGCAGCCCAGCTGCCCATCATGTCGATCGGGGCATCGGCCAGCGGGCCGACCAGGGCAATGGTGCCGGCCTTTTTCAGCGGCAGGGTCTGGTTGCGGTTTTCCAGCAGCACCAGGCTGCGGCGCGCCACGTCACGCGCGGCGTCGCGGTGCAGGCGGTCGTTGCCGTAGTAGTCCTTCAGGTCGCTTTCGGCCTTGCCGATGCGCACGTACGGGTCCTTGAACAGGCCCATGTCGTACTTGGCACCGAGCACTTCGCGCACCGCCTGGTCCAGCTCGCCCTGGGTCACTTCGCCGGACTTCAGCAGGCCTGGCAGCTCTTCGCCGTACAGGGTGTCGTTCATGCTCATGTCGATGCCGGCCTTGATCGCCAGCTTGGCGGCTTCGCGGCCGTCGCGGGCCACGCCATGGCGGATCAACTCCTGGATGGCACCGTGGTCGCTGATGGTCACGCCTTTGAAGCCCCACTGCTTGCGCAGCAGGTCGTTCATCAGCCAGGTGTTGGAAGTGGCCGGCACGCCGTTGATCGAGTTCAGCGCCACCATCACCCCGCCGGCACCCGCGTCGAGCGCGGCGCGGTAGGGCGGCAGGTAGTCGTTGTACATTTTCGGCAGGCTCATGTCGACCGTGTTGTAGTCGCGCCCGCCTTCCACCGCGCCATACAGGGCGAAGTGCTTGACGATGGCCATGATGCTGTCGGGGTTGGCCGGGCTGCTGCCCTGGAACGAGCGGACCATGACCTGGCCGATCTTCGAGGTCAGGTAGGTGTCTTCACCGAAGCCTTCACTGGTGCGGCCCCAGCGCGGGTCGCGGGCGATGTCGACCATCGGTGCGAAGGTCATGTCCAGGGCGTCGGCCGCGGCTTCGATGGCGGCGGTGCGGCCAACCTTGGCGACGGCGTCCATGTCCCAGGTCGCGGCCATGCCCAGGCCGATCGGGAAAATGGTGCGTTCACCGTGGACGGTATCGTAGGCGAAGAACATCGGGATCTTCAGGCGGCTGCGCATGGCCGCGTCCTGCATCGGCCGGTTCTCGGGCGCGGTACGCGAGTTGAAGGTGCCGCCGATGCGGCCGGCGGCGATTTCCTCGCGAATCTTGTCGCGGGGCATTTCCGGGCCGATGCTGATCAGGCGCAGCTGGCCGATCTTCTCGGCTTCGGTCATCTGGCTGATCAGATGGTCGATGAACGCCTGCTTGTCCTGCAGGGGCGGGGCGGAGGGGGCGGCGAGGGCCGCCTGACTGGCAAGGCCCATGGCCAGGCCCAGCAAAGACAGTTTCATCATCAATTCCGTTATGGGGCCTCTGCCGTATCCACGGTGATACGTGCGCGGCCGAAGTTTTCAGGCGGCTATTGTTGTACGATTTGCAGGCATTTCTTCCAGCGGCGGATTATGCCTGAATATAGCGCCTGCGGATGAAGCCCCGAATGCCGGGACAACAACTATAAGAACGCCCAAGAGACCGACGGCATGACCCCCCTAGACGAGTATCACCAGCGCCAGATCGCCGAAGCCATCGCCCGTGCCGAACGGCGTACCGATGCCGAGCTGGTGACAGTGCTGGCCCGCCGGGCCGATGACTACGCCTACTGGCCTTTGTTCTGTGCTGCCGTGCTGGCGCTGGCCGTGCCGGCCCTGTTGCACTGGCTGCTGGGCTGGCCCGGCGTGCGTGGCCTGCTGGTGGCCAATGTGCTGCTGTTCGTCAGCCTCTGCCTGCTGCTGCGCAACCCGCGCCTGGCGGGCTGGCTGATCCCCCGGGCATTGCGCCGCTGGCGCGCTTCGCGCCTGGCCCGCCAGCAGTTCCGCGAGCAGAACCTGCAGGGCACGGCAGGTGCCACGGGTGTGCTGATTTTCGTCAGCGAAGCGGAGCGGCACGTGGAGATCCTGGTCGACCGCGGCATCGAGCACTACCTGGATGCCACGGTCCGCGCGGCCATCGTCGCCCGCTTTGCCGAACAGGTACGCCAGGGCCGCACCTTGCAGGGTTTTGTCGAATGCATCGAGGCGTGCGGCGAACTGCTAAGCGAGCACGTGCCACCTACCCATGCACGTAACGAGTTGCCCAACCGGCTGGTGATTCTCGATTGAGTCGGCGTCCGATGGCTTGACGCTTCCCCTGTGGGAGCGGGCGCGCCCGCGAAACTGGCAACGCGTTGTATGGCACCGGCTTCGCCGGTGTTCGCGGGCAAGCCCGCTCCCACAGGAAGTTGAGCACCCTGTAGAATGCGTGCATTGCGCCATGCGCTCCCCGCTATCCGAGGCACCGTTTTTCCATGTCCGCCAGTTCTTCCGCCCCCGCCGCCCCCGCCGCGCCAGATGCGCGCAGCCAGTTTCTCGACCTGCTGAACGCCGCCCTGCATGGCAATACCTTGGTCAAACTGGTGCTGGCGCGCCATGTCGGTGCCGACCAGACCTTGCAGCGGATCATTGCCAAGCCGCTGCAGGTCAAGGGCCAGCCGTGCCTGTCGCTGGTCTACCGCCACCAGACCCGCGACATCACCCGCAACCTGGCGCTGGACCAGGCCCAGGCGCTGGTCGCCGAGCTGTTGCCGGACAGCTTCCGTAACGCCCACTTGTTCGACGCCGACGGTGAAGTGCAGCTGACCTTCAGCAAGAAGGGCAAGCCCATGCTCCAGCGCCACGGCGTACAGGCACCGCGCGAAGCTGCCACCAGCAGTGGCCATGACCGCGAGAAGAAGCGCTATCTGGAGCTGTCACGGCCGTTCCTGCGCGATCTCGGCGTGACGGATGCACAAGGTGCGCTGATCCCGTCCATGTCGCGCAAGTGGAAGCAGATCAACAAGTTCATCGAAGTCTTCGACCACGCCCTGGCCGGCGCCCCGGTGCCGGCGGATCAGGTGCTGCGGGTGGCCGACTTCGGTTCGGGCAAAGGCTACCTGACCTTTGCCATGCACGACTACCTGCGCAACAGCCTGGGCCGCGAAGCGCAGGTGACCGGCGTCGAGCTGCGCCAGGACATGGTTGACCTGTGCAACGCCGCCGCCTCGCGCCTGGAGCACCCGGGCCTGGAGTTCCAGTGTGGCGATGTGCGCAGCGTGGTGCCCGAGGCCATCGAGGTGATGATCGCCCTGCATGCCTGCGACATCGCCACCGACTACGCCATTCACACCGGCATCCGCTGCAACGCCGCGATCATCATGTGCTCGCCGTGCTGCCACAAGCAGATCCGCCCGCAACTGCACAGCCCGGGGTTGTTGCAACCGATGCTGCAGTACGGCCTGCACCTGGGCCAGCAGGCCGAGATGCTGACCGACAGCCTGCGCGCGCTGTACCTGGAAGCCTGCGGGTACGAGACCAAGGTGTTCGAGTTCATCTCGCTGGAGCACACCAACAAGAACAAGATGATTCTTGCGGTGAAGCGGCGGCAGGTGGGGGACAACATCGCGTTGCTGGAAAAGATTGCCCAGCTCAAGGCGTTCTACGGGGTACAGGAGCATTGCCTGGAGACCTTGTTGCGGGCTGATGGGTTGCTCTGATAGCACTGCTTGCTTCTACGGGCCTACAAACATTCTTAGGGTCCAAGTCCCGATTCCGCGTAGGACAATTCCCAACAGGCACTTACAGCGACCCCCAGCATCATCAATTCTGTAGTGTGGCGCGCATGCTTGCCGATTGGCTGGTTGTCATTTGACAACCATTGGCATGCAAGTCCACACTGGAGAAAATCTGATGTCACGCCCCAGTCACGCCAGGAAGGAGGTTGAGCAGGCCTTGAGGCACGCTGAGTCAAAGGGATGGAGGGTAGTGGTGGGTGGGGGGCATTGTTGGGGGAAAATGTACTGCCCGTGGAACGCTGCCGATTGTCGGTGTGGGGAATTTTGTATTACCAGTATCTGGAGCACCCCGAGGAACCCTGGCAATTTGGCGCGTCAGCTGAGGCGTGTGGTTGATAACTGTTCGGGTACCAAAGTTGCCTCAGGCGCACCAAATGCCGGAGAGGAGTAGAAGCGGTGGAATATGAGTTCACCCTCAAGTATCAATTGAGCGAAAACGAAGAAACCGATGCGCTACTGGAGCGTCTGGCTGACGGCGGATGCGATGATGCGGTGGTTGGCGTAGGTCAACCGGGCCGCTTGGCGCTTGCCTTCATCCGCGAGTCCCCTACTGCCAAAGAGGCTATCGAGAGCGCTTTGAAAGATGTTCGCAGAGTGCTGCCAGGCGCTCGCCTCATCGAAGCGACCCCCGATCTTGTAGGGCTTTCTGACGTCGCTGAAATAATAGGCGTATCTCGGCAAAACATGCGGAAATTGATGTTGGCGCATTCACATGACTTCCCTGTCCCCGTGCACGATGGCAGCACTGCTCTCTGGCATCTTGCCGACATTCTGGTTTGGTTGCAGGCGCGGGGTAGTTACTCAATCGGCCAAGGCACCCTTGAACTGGCTCGCATAGCGATGGCAGTCAATATTTCAAGTGCATATGAACGGGTAGTGCGTCAGCGATACTTGTGAGTCCCCGCACCCTGCAACAAATTGTCTGCCACGGCTGCATTGGTATCTTTCAGGGGCTCGGTTTCACCGACCGACGCAGCGAGCTGGCGAGCCTGGCGGTACTCGCTGGGCGTGCAGTTGCTGACCTGCTTGAAGGCACGGGCGAAGTAGGAAGGGTCCTTGAAACCGGCCTCATAGCCGATGCTGGTAATCGGCATCTGGCTGTTAACGAGCAGGTCCATGGCCAGGTTCATGCGCTTGCTCAGGATGTAATCCAGAAACCCCACGCCGTTGACTTCCTTGAACAGGCGGCTGAAGCGGGCCGTGGTCATGCCGCAGCGCTGCGCGAGGTCTTTTTGATCGACGCATTCGCGAAAGTGCTGGTCGATGTACGGCATGACCTTGCTGAGCGCCTGGTGCTTGTGGTGTTCGCCGGTCAGGCGAATGCTGTCGGGCAGGGAGGGAAGGTGATCGATGCGCTGCGCATTGCCTGAGGCCTTGCTGGCGCGGCGGATTTCGCAAAGCTGCTTGAGGACATCGATGTAGCGACTTTTCTCACCGCTTGTCAGCGGCAATACCAGATATTCCCAGACCCGCGAGCGCATCGCCCACACGGCCAACTCTTCGGAATGCTGCACGGTGAACATGGTGACCGGGATGGACGGTGAGTTGCGTTTCACCTCCAGCAGCAGGTTGAGGTTGAGGGTGTCGGGGCGATCGAAATGCATGCAGATCATGTCTGCGTGCTGGCGTTGGGAATGCGCCACAATCTTTGCCAGTTTGCAATCGCAGACATGGCTGAACTGTGCCATCAACGCTTCGGTTGAATGATCGCGTGTCAGATCGAACCACAACAACAGCGGCTTTGTGCCCGGGTCAGACATCGTGACTTAACCTTATGCTGAGGAGTGTCCCTACGTGCAGCAGTATTGCCAATACCCTATTAACCCGATGATTATTTTGGTTATTACCTTAGAACTATTCGACTTAAGGCCGGCCAGGGATTTTCTAAAACACTGATGTTAGAGGCTTTCTACGCATACTCGGCTTTTTGAGCGAGACGACCGCTTGTCGGCTTTGAACAAACGTACCAGGAACGTTTCTCTGACTGACCGCGAATGCACGCCGAAGTGCTTCTTGTACTCAGCTCTCCCGCCTGTTTTCCAAGGGCCTGGCCTGCCTTTTCGATGATGGCTAATGGCCGCAAAAAAATCCTGGTGATTCGCAAAAATCTCCTAACCCCCGTTGTCACCCTCTGACTAGCATTCGCAACAGGTAGTGCAAAACACCACTGCCCGGGAAGAAAGATAATGTCCTTAGCGAGGTGAGCGAAATGACGCTGCAAACAATCAAGGCTTCGGTCGTGAAGTTCCTCAAAGATGAAGATGGCCTGACCGTTGTGGAATATGCGGTGGCGGGTGGGTTGGTGACGGCACTTGTTGTCGGGATATTCACTAGTCTCGGAACTGCAGTGCAAACAAAGATGCAAACTCTCTGCACTGCCATTAAAGGGTCGGCGTGCTAATAGAAATAATCATTCAGCAGGGAGAGGCGGTGATGACCAGAGAGCAGTTGGTTATGACTGTTTTGCTGATGGGGCTGCTGGGTATCGCGGTGGCGACCGACCTTCGTCGCCACCGTATTCCCAACCTCCTGATTCTGGTGGGGCTGGGGTTGGGCTTGGCTGGTCAGGCTTGTTTGGCCGGAGTCAGTGGTTTCGGTGATGGGGTGCTGGGCGGGCTGATTGGCTTTGCCGTTTTTCTCCCGATGTATGCCTTGGGGGGGATGGCTGCCGGTGATGTAAAGCTGATGGCCATGGTGGGCGCTTTTCTTTCTTTGAATGGCGCGCTTGGCGCGGCACTCCTGAGTCTGATTGCCGGATGTCTATGCGGTCTTTTACTGATCCTGGTGCGTGGCCAGTTACCGATGACGTTGTCACGTTACTGGTTGATGTTGAAAGCACAGGCGTATTTGGCACCGGTTGCTGACGAGGTGGCCGGAAAGCCCTTCCCATACGCCGTGGCAATTCTACTCGGAACCTTTGTCAGCCTTTTCTGGCAACCGCTCGGCCTATAGCCTGGGAGGCTGTAAATGTACGCACTCAGAGACAGCGGTGCCTGCGCCTGTGACAAGGGTGCAGTGCAGAGCCTGGCACCTCAGCCACGTACAGTTCAAGAGACTGGCCTGGCAGAAAGCTTTCTCGGTGATTTGCTGTGCAAGCACCTGCATGACGCCGGTACGCTGGACCTGTCGCGCTTGGTGGAGCGTCTGGCGCTGACCGGTGCGGTGGTGGAAGAAGTGCTGGCCTTTCTGCGCAAGGATGGCCGGGTCGAAGTACTGGGCCAGGTCGGTGTGCAAACGGGGGGGCAGGTGCTGCGCTACGGCTTGACCGAGCGTGGCCGCAGTACCGCCCGCGATGCACTGGCGCGCAGCGGCTATATCGGCGCGGCGCCTTTCCCGGTGAGTGCCTACCGTGAACTGCTAAAGCTGCAGACCATCCACCATGGCCGCATCACGACGCAGGACATGCACACGGCCTTCAATGGCGTCGTGCTTTCCGAGAGCATGCTCGATCAACTGGGCGTAGCGTTGAATTCCGGGCGCGCGATCATGATTTACGGCCCCGCAGGCACTGGCAAGACCTACGTCAGCAGCCGCTTGATCCGCCTGTTCGGTGAAGCCATCTGGGTACCCCATGCCATCGAGATCAACGAGTCGGTCATCGAGGTGTATGACCCCCAGGTGCACCAGCGTCTGGAGGAGGATGGCCAACCTGCCAGCCTGTTGCTCAACGAAGGCATCGACCGGCGGCTGGTACGCTGTAAACGCCCAGTGGTGATCACTGGCGGCGAACTGGGCATGGAGCAACTGGATGTCCGTTTCGATCCTGCTACTCGTCAGCACCAGGCCTCCCTGCAACTCAAGGCCAGCAATGGCCTGTTCATCATCGACGACATGGGGCGCCAGCGCATGGCCCCGGCCGAACTGTTCAACCGCTGGATCGTGCCGATGGAAGAGAAGCGCGACTTCCTCAACCTTGGGGGAGGGCGTCATTGCGAAGTGCCCTTCGATCTGGTGCTGGTGTTTTCCACCAACCTCAATCCCCTGGAGCTGGCCGACGAAGCCTTCCTGCGCCGCATCGGCTACAAGCTGCAGTTCAGCTACCTGAAGGTCGATGAATACGAACGCATCTGGCGCCAGGAATGCGAACGCCTGGGCCTGGCTTACGACCCGTCGCTGTTGCGCCACGCGCTACAGGCACTGTACGAGGTCGAAGGCGTGCCGCTGGTGCCCTGCCACCCTCGCGACCTGCTGAACATGGCGCTCGACCGCCAGCGTTACCTGGGCGGTGAGGGGCCACTGTCGCCGCAGGAGCTGGAATGGGCCTGGCATAGCTACTTCGTCCAGATCGACTTCCTTGGATAAGGAGATGCAGAGATGAGTGCCCGTACGCTGACCCTGGTTGCCGTTTCCCTGACGTTGGGGCTTGGCGCTGCCTTGATGGCCAACAACTGGCTCAATGGTCGGCTCAACGCTTCCCCGGATGACAACATGAAGAACGTGGTGGTGGCCACGGTGGAGATCCCGTTCGGGCAGATGATCGAAGCCCAGCAGGTCGCCATCGTGCGCATGCCCAAGGATGCGGTACCTGACGATGCCTTTGACAGCAATGAGAAGGTGGTAGGCAAGATTGCCACTTTCGCCCTGTTGCGCGGCGACGTGTTGCGTAGCGCACGCCTGGCAGAGCACCTGGGTGGCAGTACTCTGGCTTCGCTGATTGCGCCAGACAAGCGCGCCATTTCAGTACGTGTGGACGACGTGGTCGGGGTGGGCGGGTTCCTGTTGCCGGGTAACCGCGTCGATGTGCTGGCGACCAGGCAAAGCAATGGCGGTAGTAATGACGCCGAATCCAGAACCATCCTTCAGGACCTCCGGGTATTGGCCGTGGACCAGACGGCAGGGACGGACAAGACCCAGCCGGTGGTGGTACGTGCCGTAACCCTGGAAATGTCGGCCAAAGAGGCCGAAGTGCTGGTCAAGGCGCAATCCGAGGGAAGGTTGCAACTGGCCCTGCGCAACCCGCTGGACGCTCAGAAACAGGCGCCAGCCGTCGCAGCTGTCGAGCCGGTGAAGGCGCCACCACCAGCATTCAAACCCCAACCAAAACCGCTGGTAAATCGCAGTAGTGACGGTGGCGCGGTCACCATCATCCGTGGGACCGAAGTTGAAGTGGCGAAAGCACGGTTCTAAGGCAGCTGGCGTCCGAGTGGCGAACTTTCGGCAGGAACAAGATCACCTCGCAAGGAGTTGTGCATGAATACTTTGCAGAGACTAGGGATGTACCTGTTGTGCGGGCTGGGTACGCAGCTGTTGTTCGTTGGCGTGACGCAGGCTGCAGAACCGGGAGCGGGATACAGCGCCATGCCGGCGGCCAATACCAACATGGTCCAGGTCCCCATCTACAAGTCGCGGACGATCAGCGCGCGCACGCCGGTGAGGAAAATCTCCGTCGGCAACCCGGATATCGCCGATATCCTGATCACCAGCCCGACCCAGCTCTACCTGCTCGGCCGTTCCCTCGGCACTACCAATGTATTGCTGTGGGACAGCAACAACCGCTTGATCGACACCCTGGATGTGGAGGTCGTTCATGACCTCACCGGGCTCAAGACCAAACTGCATCAGTTGTTGCCCGAGGAGAACATCGAGGTGTTCAGTGCCCAAGGCGCGCTGGTGCTGCGCGGCCAGGTGCGCAGTGCTGCCGCCATGGACACGGCGATGAAGGTTGCCAAGACCTATGCCGCGCAAACCGCCAGCGTGGTGCAAGGCAAAGGCGAAGCCGCCGAAGTGGCACCGGCCCAGTCGCTGGAAGTGATCAACCTGCTCAGCGTTGGTGGCAGCCAGCAGGTAATGCTGGAAGTGAAAGTCGCAGAGATGCAGCGCAGCCTGATCAAGAACCTCAACGTGCGCTTCAATGCCCTGGGCTCCTCCGGCAACTGGAGCGGTGGCGGCTTCAACAATGGTCAAGGGCTGGGGCTGAGCCCCGGCGGCGGGTCGATCCTTTCGCCTGGTTCACTGATTGGTGGCGGTAAAGGGCTGTTCGCCCAGTTCCTGTCCGACGACTTCCTCTTCAACGTAGTGCTGGAGGCGTCCAAGGACAATGGTTCGGCCAAGGTGCTGGCGGAGCCCACGCTGACCACATTGACTGGGCAACAGGCGGAGTTCATTTCGGGTGGCGAATTCCCGGTGCCGATCACCGAGGATGATGGCATCACCATCGAATACAAGGAATTTGGCGTTGGCGTGAAGTTCCTGCCGGTGGTGCTCGACTCCGGGCGTATCAACCTCAACCTGAATGTCTCGGTGAGCGAGCTTTCCAACGTCAACTCGCTGGTGCTCGACACGGGCCTGAGCAGCGTCCTGGGCGATGGTGTTACCCAGGTCATTCCGTCACTGACCAAGCGCAGCGCCGAGTCCACGGTTGAGCTTGGCAATGGCCAGACCATCGCCATTGCCGGCCTGATCAGCGAAAACACCCGCGATTTCGTCAGCCGTTTCCCGGGTTTGGGGGACCTGCCCATCCTGGGGCACCTGTTCCGCAGCCAGTCGTTCATCAACGGTGAAACCGAACTGGTGATTCTGGTAACGCCGCACCTGGCCAAGCCGGTGGATGCCAAGGCGGTGCGCCTGCCCACCGAGAAGTTCGTTGAGCCCAGTGACCTGGACTTCTACCTGCTAGGCAAGACCAAGGGCAGCGAGCCTGGGCGCGCGGTGCCTGTCAGCCTCGGGGTCAGCGGCGGCAATTTTGGCCATGATCTGAACTGATCGGAGAGAACCAGCATGAGAACCATGATCGTGTGTTGCGCGCTTGTATCGGGGTTGTCCGGCTGCATGTCGTACGACGAAGGGCGCGTTGGCCCGTTGGGGTACAGCGTTTACCAGACCACCTACCAGCAGATCGCCGACAAGCAAGTGGCCGCTAACCCGGGCACCGACCTGCCGCCCGCCGGCCCCGATGGACCGTTGCTGGAAAAGGTGCTCAATGATTATCGGGGGGCAACTGGCGATGCGCAGCAGGTCAGTCAGCCGATCCAGATCCAGGTCACTGGCTCGAATCGCTGATTGAGGGCGTGACATGACTCCTCGAGCTCAACGGATGTTCACCGCGCCACCAGGCCAACAGCGGGGGGCAGTAGCCGTCATCATCATGATCGCCTTGTTGGCGATATTGATGATGGGCGCGTTGGTGCTCGATGGTGCTCACCTGTTGTTGAACAAGACCCGACTGCAAAATGCCGTGGATGCCGCTGCACTCAGTGGCGCCAAGACCCTGAGCCAGGTGATGGGCTCTGGCAATGCCGCGAGTACTGCGCGAGCCGCCGCGCTCTTTACCCTGAACGAAAATGCCAAGGCCGCGGGCAACAACGAACTGTCGACTGCAGTCGGCGGCAACCCCGGAGCATTCGCGGTGGTGGAGTTGGCAGACAATGTCTATGGGCCTTTCTCCTTCCCCGGGCCGGCCAATGCCACCTATGTACGGGTCTCGGTATCGAATTACTCACTGGCGGGCTTTTTCTGGAGCTTCGCCCAGTCGATCACAGGAACCGTGGGGACCAAGAGTGTGGCGGCGATTGCCACTGCCGGGCCAAGCCCGACCAATCCATGTGATCTTGCGCCGCTACTGGTGTGTGGCGACCCGACCCAATACAACCCGGATACCGGCCTGTTCTGGGGGTATCGCTTTGGTGACCTGGAGGTCTTGAAATCAGCCTCCAAG
>Ga0209676_1000182_pt1 | contig 146373 bp, 109 predicted proteins | sample AraplaCvi_mLB_r2_FD_184282 | JGI IMG/M metagenome (GOLD analysis project Ga0209676, IMG submission 184282) | Arabidopsis root microbial communities from North Carolina, USA - plate scrape MF_Cvi_mLB_r2 (SPAdes) (version 2) | ecosystem: Host-associated > Plants > Roots > Endosphere | place...
CGTGCGGCATGACCGTGTCGATATCGACCGAGCTCATGCGCTCCTTGATGGCGCGTTCCATGCGCAGCAGGCCGACGCGGTACTGGTTCTCCAGCAGCTCGCCCACCGAGCGGACGCGGCGGTTGCCCAGGTTGTCGATGTCGTCGATCTCGCCCTGGCCGTCCTTCAGGCCGACCAGGATCTGCAGGACCTTCAGCACGTCTTCCTTGCGCAGCACGCGGATCTCATCCGAGACCTCCGGGCTTTCCAGGCGCATGTTCATCTTGACCCGGCCGACGGCCGACAGGTCGTAGCGTTCGCTGTCGAAGAACAGCGACTGGAACATGGCTTCGGCGGCTTCCGGGGTCGGCGGCTCGCCCGGACGCATCACGCGGTAGACGTCGAACAGCGCATCTTCGCGGCCGGTGTTCTTGTCGATGCGCAGGGTGTTGCGCATGTAGGCGCCGACCGTGACGTGGTCGATGTCCAGCACGTCGATGGTGGTGAAGCCGTAGCTTTCCAGCAGTTCGATCGTGGCCTGGTCCAGCTCGTCGCCGGCCTCGGCGTAGATCTCGCCGGTTTCGTAGTTCACGGCGTCGGCGGCCAGGTAGCGGGTCAGCAGGGCGTCGGCGGCCAGCGACAGCGAGGTCGTGGTCTCGCCCAGCTTCTTGGCCTGACGGGCGCTGATCTTGGTGCCGGCGGCGGCGATGACTTCACCGGTGTCGGCGTCGACCAGGTCGAACTCCGGCTTCACGCCGCGCCAGCGCTCGGCCTTGTAGGGCGTGACCCAGCCTTCGCCGCGCTTCTCGTAGGGCACGGTGTCGTAGAAGGTCTTGAGGATCTCCTCGCCGTCCATGCCCAGGGCCATCAGGAAGGTCGAGGCCGGCAGCTTCCGGCGACGGTCGATGCGGACGTAGACGATGTCCTTGGCGTCGAACTCGAAGTCCAGCCACGAGCCGCGGTACGGGATCACGCGGGCGGCGAACAGCAGCTTGCCCGAGCTGTGCGTCTTGCCCTTGTCGTGGTCGAAGAAGACGCCCGGCGAACGGTGCATCTGGGACACGATCACCCGCTCGGTCCCGTTGACGATGAAGGTGCCCTTGTCCGTCATCAGGGGGATGTCCCCCATGTAGACGTCCTGCTCCTTGATGTCCTTGACCGAGCGCGCGCCGGTCTCTTCGTCCATCTCGAACACGATCAGGCGCAGCTTCACCTTCAGCGGCGCGGCGTACGTCATGTCGCGCTGGATGCACTCCTCGACGTCGTACTTGGGCTCTTCGAACTCGTACGAGACGTATTCCAGGATGGCGCGTTCGTTGAAGTCCTTGATCGGGAAGACCGACTTGAAGACCGCCTCGATGCCTTCATCGGTGCGCAGGCCCGGACGGCCCTCGCGCTGAAGGAACTGCTCGTACGACGCGCGCTGAACCTCGATCAGGTTCGGCATCTGCACGGCTTCCGGAATACGACCGAAGGAGTGACGGATGCGCTTCTTGCCGGTGAACGAGGTGGCGGTGAGGAACTGACCGCTGACGGTGAGTTCCGCTTTGGACTTGGCCATTCTGTCTTCCCAATGCGGCCCGGGCAGGCCGCTTTAAATGCAGCAGCCACGGCTCGCCGGACGGCGACCCGTGACAATCGGTTTCGGCGTCCACCCTCGGGCCTCGCGGTCCCAGGACACCTGAATTGTATGGCTCCTATGGGGAGGAGCGCGCCTTCGCACCGGTCGGAGGGCGACAAACCGGGCCTCGGCGCTTTCGCGCGGGACTCTTTTGAGAGAGATTGCGGAACCGGGTGATATACTCGCTTTGGCGGCGAAATAAAGGTCGCTGTGGAAAATCTTGGCGCCTCGGCGGAATTCGCCTTGCCCTTCCCGCAACCCCCGCCGCAGCCGGGCGATATGGGGTCTCTTCCCGTCACCGCCAACTCCCTGCTAGCGTCGCCTTATGACCCGTATCCTGACCGTCTCCGCCGCCACCCTGATCGGGGTCCTGTCGCTCGCCGCCTGCGCCTCCGCGCCCCAGGCCCCCGACCCTGTGGCGCTGGGGACCGGCACCGCCGAGGGCTGGACCGCCGGCAACCTCGAATACCTGCGCATCAACGGCGCGCGTAAGGGCTGGACCACCACCGAAAGCGGCCTGCAGTACCGCCGCGTCGGCCCCGCCCACCCGGAGGGCCGCCGGCCGGTCGCCGCCGATACGGTCAAGGTCCACTACCGCGGGACCTTCGTGGACGGTCGCCAGTTCGACAGCAGCTATGACCGCAACGAACCCACGGAGTTCCCGCTGGGCCGCGTCATCAAGGGCTGGACCGAGGGCGTCGCCCTGATGCGCGAGGGCGAGAAGTTCGAGTTCGTCATCCCCGCCTCGCTCGGCTACGGCGAGCGCTGGGTCGGCGGCGGCGAGCTGCCGCCCAACTCGACCCTGCTGTTCACGGTCGAGCTGCTGGAAGTGAAGCCGGCGGCCTAGTCCGGCGCCGTCCCCGGCCGCCACCCGCTGGCGGCCAGGAAGGCTTTCGCGTCCGTCATCCGCATCATGTCGGCGACCGCCTGCCGTTTGTCGGCGGCGTTGCGGTGATACGCCCCGGCGATCCGGTAGCCGACCCAATAGCCCAGGTCGCCCGGCCTCTCCGGCGTGGAATTGTAGACCCAGGCCGACAGATCGGTCTTGTCGATGTCGGGGGCGAAGGCGGTCTCGATCTCGGCCTCGCGCCCGGCGACCAGGGCGTCCAGATAGGCGTAGGCCCCATCGCCCGAGACCAGTTCGGTGACGAACTCGGCGATCCCCTCCACCAGGGAGACCTCCAGCACCGTCAGCCCCTCCTTCTCGGTCAGCGCGGCCGCCTGCTGGCTGTGCACATACTCGTGCACCAGCACCCGCACGAAGCGGTCCTCCATGTCGGGATTGATGAAGTCGCTGGCGCACAGCGCTTCCAGTCCCACCTGGATGCCGGTCACCGGACTGCCGATCGCGATCGGCTTGCCGCGCCCGATCGCGAAGGTCGCCTGCGGGAAGCGCGCCTCGGGATAAAGGTCGGCGAACCGCTCCAGCGCCGCGGTCACCCGCGCCCGGACCCGCGGCAGCATGCGGGCGCAGTCCCGCGCCTCGACATACATCCCTGGCCGCGCAGCGATGGCGTCGGCGATCCGGACGCCCGTCACGTTGCGCGCCCGCGCCAGGTTCCTCAGTCCTTCCGAGCCTTCGTCCAGATAGGCCTGCAGCTGCTCCGCCGTGGGCCGCCCCTCCGCGGCGTCATACAGGGCGTAGAACCGGTCCACATCGACGGTCTCGATAACGGGCCCTCGCGCTTCGGCCGACGGCGCCCTCTCCTGCGCGGCGCCGGCGGTCGCCAGGCCGGTCGCCGCCAGGCAGGCCGCGACGCAGGTCAGGATGCGGTGCAGGCGCATGGGATGTCTCTCCGCCTCGGGGGTTTCAGCACCTGGCTATCACGCCGCCTTGGCCGGACAAGTCCATTCCATCTGAAGCGACGGATTCGGAACATGACGGCGATTTAATGCGGCGGTCGGCTCATCGGGTTGACCGCCATCCCGGCGCGCAGTGATCTGCGCCTCCCAGCCCGCTCACGAGTGCCCTGTGATGATGCGTCCGTCCGTCCGCCTGCTCGCCTCCGCCTGCGCCGCGGCCCTGCTGCTGGGCTCCGCGCCCGCCCTGGCCCAGGTCGGCACGCCGGCCCTGCCCGTGCCCCTGGCCCCGATCCCCGCTCCGCGCGACGTCGCCTATCCGGGCGTGATCGGCATCGAGGTGGACGCCACCGACATCGACCGCCGCATCGTCTCCATCAAACAGACCGTGCCGGTGACCGGCCCGGGTCCGCTGATCCTGCTCTATCCGCAGTGGATCCCCGGCAACCACAGCCCGGCCGGCCCGGTCGACGACATCGCCGACCTCAGCATCACCGCGAACGGCCAGCCGCTGCGCTGGGTCCGCAACACGGTCAACACCAACGCCTTCCAGGTCCAGGTCCCGGCCGGCGCATCGGCGGTCGAGGTCGCCTTCAAATGGCTGACGCCGATCGAGGGCAATCAGGGCCGGATCGTCATCACCGACGACATGCTCAACATCCAGTGGGAGAAGGCCCTGCTCTATCCGGCGGGCTACTATTCCCGCCAGATCCGCTTCCAGCCGACCCTGCGCCTGCCCACGGGCTGGCGGTACGGCACGGCGCTGGACACTCGGTCGTTCCAGAACGGCGTCGCCGTCTTCGCCCCGATCACCCTGGACCATTTCGCCGACAGCCCGCTGTTCGCCGGCCGCTACTACCGCCAGATCGACCTGGACCCGAACGGCCGCTCGCCCGTGCGCCTGAACGTGGTGGCCGACACCGCCGAACAGCTGGCCGCCACCGACGCCCACATCGCCCAGCACCGCGAGCTGGTGCGCCAGGCCGACCGCCTGTTCGGCGCGCGCCACTTCAACCACTACGACTTCCTGCTGGCCGTCACCGACCGGCTGGGCGGGATCGGGCTGGAGCACCAGCGCTCGTCCGAGAACAGCGTCGACACCAAATACTTCACCGACCCGACCGGCACGCTCGCCGACCGCGACCTGCTGGGGCACGAATACACCCACAGCTGGAACGGCAAATGGCGGCGTCCGGCCGACCAGCTGACGCCCAACCTGAACGAGCCGCTGCAGAACTCCCTGCTGTGGGTCTATGAGGGCCAGACCCAGTACTGGGGCCTGATCCTGACCGCGCGGGCGGGCCTCATGACCAAGCAGCAGGCGCTGGACGTCTTCGCCAACACCGCCGCCACCTACGCCGACGGCAATCCGGGGCGCGAGTGGCGCGCCATGCAGGACACCACCAACGATCCGATCATCGCCCAGCGCAGGCCCCAGCCCTGGCCCAGCCGCCAGCGCAGCGAGGACTACTACCGCGAAGGCGCGATGATCTGGCTGGACGCCGACACCCTGATCCGCGAGCGGACCGAGGGCCGCAAGTCCCTGGACGACTTCGCCCGCGCCTTCTTCGGCGTGCAGGACGGCAACTGGGATCCGGCGCCCTATACCTTCACCGACGTGACCTCGACCCTGAACGGGGTGCAGGCTGACGACTGGGCCACCTTCCTGCGGGATCGTCTGGACGCCGTCGGCCCGAACGCCCACGGGCCGTTGGCCGGGATCGAGCGCGGCGGCTACCGGCTGGTCTGGCGCGAGACGCCCAACGACTATTCCAAGGCCCTGAACACCGAGCTGGGCCGGGTCGACTTCCAGTACTCGCTGGGTCTGTCGCTGAACGCGTCGAACCGCGTCACCGGCGTCCGCTGGGGCTCGCCCGCCTTCGAGGCCGGTCTGACCTCGGGCTGGGAGGTCGTGGCCGTCAACGGCCGCGCCGCCAGCGCCGCCGCCATCGCCGCGGCCATCACCGCCTCGAAGGCCGACAGCACGCCCATCCAGATGATGCTGAAGAAGGACGAACGCTTCCGCACCATCGATTTCGACTACCACGGCGGCCTGCGCTACCCGCATCTGGAGCGGATCGAGGGTGCCCCCGACCGGCTGGGCGACATTCTCGCCCCGCGCCGCCGCTAATTCCGAGGACCGACCGCATGCTGAAGCCCGCCGCCCTCGCCCTTCTGCTCGCCTCGACGGCCCTGCCCGCCCTGGCCCAGACGCCCGCCTCGCAGGCGCAGACGCCCCTGCCCGCGCCCACCAGCCTGCCGCACGCCCTCCCGCCGATCCCGGCGCCGCAGGACCGCGACTATCCGGGCGTCATCGGCATCCGCGTCGACCTGACCGACCTGGACCACAAGATCATCCGCACCCGCCAGACCATCCCGGTCGCGGCCGGGCATCTGGTGCTGCAGTATCCGAAATACATTCCCGGCAACCACGCCGACACCGGCCCGATCCAGCTGATCTCCGGCGTCACCGTCACCGGCAATGGACGGCGGATCGAGTGGGTGCGCGACACCGTCGATCCGCACGCCTTCCACCTGGACATCCCGGCGGGGGTCTCGACCATCGAGGTCGCGTTCGAGTGGCTGACCCAGCCGGACAACGCCGTCTGGCGCGTGGTCATGACGCCCGAGATCGTCAACCTGCAGTGGGAGAAGGCCCTGCTCTATCCGGCGGGCTACGCCCAGAGCCGGATCACCTTCGCCCCCTCGGTCGTGCTGCCGGCGGGCTGGGACTACGGCGTGGCCCTGACCACCACGCGGCGCGAGGGCGACGTGGCGACCTTCGCCCCCATCTCGCTGGAGCATCTGGCCGACAGCCCGATGTTCGCGGGCAAGCACTATCGCCGCATCGACATCGATCCGGGCGGCCGGTCGCCGGTGCACCTGAACCTGGTCGGCGACACCGCCGCCTCGGTCAACATCACGCCCGAGTGGACGGCCAGGTACGAGGCCCTGGTCGACCAGGCTGACCATCTGTTCGGCGCCCGGCATTTCGACCACTACGAATTCCTGTTCGCGATGACCGACAAGCTGGGCGGCATCGGGCTGGAGCATCACCGCTCGTCCGAAAACACGGGCGCGCCCAACTACTTCTCCAGCGCCAATCCCGCCTACGGCGCGCGCGGCCTGCTGCCGCACGAGTACACCCACAGCTGGAACGGCAAATTCCGCCGTCCCGCCGACGAGTACGTGCCCAACCTCAACGTCCCGACCCAGAACAGCCTGATGTGGGTCTACGAGGGCCAGACCGAATACTGGGGCGACGTCCTGACCCCGCGCTCGGGCCTCGGCACCGTCGAGGAGGCCGTCATCAACCTGGCCGAGGTCGCGGGCTTCTACGACCAGCAGCCGGGTCGCCAGTGGCGCGCGCTGCAGGACACCACCAACCATAATCTGCTGGGCTATCGCACGACCAATCCGTGGTCGTCGTGGATGCGCGGCACCGGCGACTATTACCGCGAGGCCCTGCTGATCTGGCTGGACGCCGACACCCTGATCCGGGCCGAGACCGGCGAGCGCAAGTCGCTGGACGACTTCGCCAAGGCCTTCTTCGGGGTCGAGGACGGCGTCTGGGAAGCGCGGCCTTATACGTTCGAGGATGTGGTCACGACCCTGAATGCGGTGCATCCGCACGACTGGGCGACCTTCCTGCGCACCCGCCTGGACGCCGTCGGGCCGAACGCCAAGGCGCCGCTGGACGGGCTGGAGCGCGCGGGCTGGCGCCTGACCTGGGTCGACGACCTGACGCCGGTCGAGAAGCGCATGCTCGGCGGCTGGGCGAGCGACTTCCAGTATTCGCTCGGCTTCAACCTGGGCGCCGGCAACCGCATCACCGGCGTGCGCTGGGGCTCGCTCGCCTTCGCCGAGGGGCTCGGCGCGGGCTGGGACCTGGTGGCCGTCGGCGACCGCACCGCCTCGCCCGCGGCCCTGCGCGCCGCCGTCACCGCCGCCAAGACCAGCGCCGACCCGATCCGGCTGGTGGTCAAACGCGGCGACGAGTTCCGCACCCTGTCCTTCGACTACCACGGCGGCCTGCGCTATCCGCGTCTGGTCCGCATCCCCGGGACCCGCGACCGGCTGGCCGACATCTTCGCCCCGCGCCGGCGCTGATCGCGGGAGACCGGATTACGGAAACATAATGGGGCGGCCCGCATCCAGGAGACGGGCCGGCCGCCTCTTCTCTCGCCGGCGTGACTGTCACGCTTGAAAGGGGTTCCAGTGTTCAATCGTAGTCTTTCCCGCCCGGGTCTTCGCACCCGCCTGACGCTCGCCGTCCTGACCGCGCTCACCGTCGGCGCCGGTCCGGTCCTGGCCCAGGACGTCGGCCGGATGGAGCAGATCATCAGCGAAGCCGCCGCGCGCGATGCGTTCGCCGGTTCGGTCCTGGTGGCGCGCGGCGGCGAGGTCCTGCTCGACCGCGGCTACGGCATGGCCAACCGGGAGTGGGCCATCCCCAATGACGGCGCCACCAAATTTCGCCTCGCCTCGGTCAGCAAGCAGTTCACCGCCGTCGCCGCCGTCCTGCTCAGCCAGCGCGGACAACTGGATCTGGACGCGCCCCTGAAGACCTGGCTGCCGGACGCGCCGGCGGCATGGGACCAGGTCACCGTCCGGCATCTGCTGACGCACACCTCCGGCATTCCCAACTTCACCGCCTTCGACGACTTCGCGGCCACCAAGACCGTGGCGACGACGCTGCCGGAGCTGATCGCCCGCTTCCGCGACCGCCCGCTCGACTTCCAGCCGGGCCAGGGCTGGGCCTACTCCAACTCCGGCTATGTCCTGCTGACCGCCGTCATCGAACGGGTCAGCGGCAAGCCCTACGCCGCCTTCGTGTCGGAAGCCCTGTTCCAGCCCCTCGGCATGACCGACAGCGGCTACGACAGCCACGCCGCCATCCTGCCCCGCCGGGCCTCGGGCTACACTCCGTCCGCCCAGGGCGTCGTCAACGCCGACTATGTCGACATGAGCGTCCCGCAGGGCGCCGGCGGCCTGTACTCCACCACGCGCGACCTCCTGAAGTGGGAACAGGGCCTGTTCGGCGGACGGATCCTCAACCCGGCCTCGCTCGCGCAGCTGATCACGCCCGTGCGGAACGACTACGCCATGGGTCTGGAGGTCGAGCGCGCCGGCGAAGGCTCGATCGTTCGCCACAACGGCGGCATCGAGGGCTTCAACACCTGGATGGGTCATGACACCGCCGGCGGCATGACCGTCATCGTGCTGGGCAATCTGAACGGGCCAGAGTCGGACAAGCTGGGCGCCGACCTGATGACGCTGGCGCGGGGCGGAAGCGTCTCCCTGCCCGGTGAACGCCAGGCCGTCACCCTCGGAGCGGAAGCGCTGCAAGCCTATGTCGGCGTCTACGAACTGGCCCCGACCTTCGCCATCACCGTGTCGGTCGTGGACGGCAAGCTGATGGGCGTGGCGACCGGCCAGCCGCCGTTCGAACTGTTCGCCGAGGCCCCGGACGCCTTCTTCGTGCGCGTCGTCGACGCCCGCATCACCTTCACCCGCGACGCGGCGGGCGCGGTCTCCGGCCTCGTCCTGCACCAGAACGGCCGGGACATGCCCGCGCCGAAGAAATAACCTCAAAAGAAAACGGGCCGGGGATTTCTCCCCGGCCCGTCTTCTCCCTCCCCTTTATGGGGAGGGACAGTCGGAGCGTAGCGACGACAGGGTGGGGAACGTCGAAACATCCCCACCCCGATCGCGGCGCGATCGCCCCTCCCCACTTCGGGGGAGGGAGAAGGTCCGTCTTACTTGATCTGGACCTTGGCGCCGGCTTCCGTGAGCTTCTTGGCGACTTCGTCGGCGGCTTGCTTCGAGACGTTCTCGACGACGTTCTGCGGAGCGCCTTCGACCAGGTCCTTGGCTTCCTTCAGACCCAGGTCCGAACGCACGCCACGGACTTCCTTGATGACGTTGATCTTCTTGTCGCCGCCGTCGATCAGGACAACGGTGAACTCGGTTTGCTCTTCAGCAGCTTCGGCCGGAGCGGCGGCGCCGCCGCCGACAGCGGCCACGGCGACCGGAGCAGCGGCGCTGACGCCCCACTTTTCTTCCAGCAGCTTGGACAGTTCAGCGGCTTCGAGGACGGTCAGCTTGGACAGGTCTTCGACGATCTTGGTCAGGTCGGTCATAGTCAGTTTCCTTCGGAGGAATTGGGTTCAGAGAGTTTTTGCAGAGATGAAAGAGGCGGTTCCGCTTACGCGGCGTCCTTCGTGGCGTAGGCGTTGAAAACGCGAGCCAGTTGGCCGGCCGGGGCTTGCACGACGCCGGCGATGCGGGTCGCGGGCGTGCTGAGCAGGCCGAGGAACGAAGCGCGGATCTGATCCAGCGACGGCAGTTTGGAGAGAACCTCCACGCCCTTCGCGTCCAGAACCTTGTCACCCATGAAGCCGCCCAGGACGACGAACTTGTCGTTGCCCTTGGCGAATTCGGCGGTGACCTTGGCGGCCGTCACCGCGTCGTCGGCATAGGCGATGCCCACGGGACCCTTGAACAGGCCGTGGTAGTCGCTGCCTTCAGCGGCTTCGAGCGCCTTCAGCGCCAGGCGGTTCTTGACCACCTTGAACGCGCCGCCTTCTTTACGAAGACGGCCACGCAGATCTTCCATATCCGCAACGGTCAGACCCAGGTTGTGGGTCACGACCACGGCGCCCGCGTCGGCGAAAACGCCCTTCAGCGTTTCGATCGACTCGGCTTTTTGTGCGCGGTCCATTGCGGTCTCCAGTCTTGGTACTCGCCTCCGGGCTTATTCCCGGAAGCGTATGGCCAAAGCGCTTCGCATCGCTGCGAAGCGTTCAGGCCGGTCGTATTGTCCGAAGGAAGCTCGAACCCCGTACGCCCGAAAAACCGGGTGACGGCGGTCGTCTGCATCCCCATCTCCCCACGGCGCCAGAGGGCTCTCTGACAGTTACGGCATGGGTGACCCCCACGCCCCGAAGTTCTCGGACAGGACCGCCGCGTCCCGAAGGCAGCGACGGAGAAGGCGCGCTCTATACACGCAATCGCCGCAAACTCAAGCCGTCAGCGACTGCACAGGGCGTCTGCATGGGAAATCCTCAAGACGCGGACCGCGATCCGGGGCAGGATCGCCGCCGATCAAGGGTGGGGAGCCCCGCATGACCGACGCCATCGAAGCCACGGGCCGCAACAGCCTGGGCCGCACAGGATCGCCGCTGCTGATCGGAGCCCGATTGGCGATCGGCCTAATTCAGGGCGCGGCCCTGTGGTGGCTCTACCAGACCGCGGACAATCCGCCCTACAGCTGGCCCGCCACCGTTCCGGAGCTGTTCGGACCGCTGGCGCTGATCCTGGTCATGGTCCCGGTCCTGATGCTGGCCGGCGTGGGCCGCATGCGCCCGGCGACCCTGCTGCTCTGGGGGCTCGGCGCCGTCGCCTTCCTGGCGTTGCTGGGCTGGCACAATGTGGCGTCCCAGGCGACCTCGCCGGGCTACGACCCGCGGGAATACCCCCCCTTCCTGAACATGCCCATGCCGCTGTTCGCGGCCGCCGCCCTGTTCATCGGCCACCACCTGGTCCTCGGCGCGGACATGGAGCGGCGCTGGATCGCGGCCTTCCCGACCTATTTCGACACCGCCTGGAAGGCTGGCGTCCAGCTGGCCCTGTCCATCGGCTTCACCGGCGCCTTCTGGATTCTGCTCCACCTCGGCGCGGCTCTGTTCAACGTCATCGGGCTGAAGTTCCTCGAGGACCTGATCCGGCAGGAATGGTTCGCCATCCCGATCACCACACTGATGTTCGCCGTGGCCGTGCACCTGACCGACGTGCGCGACGGACTGATCCGGGGCGTGCGCAGCGTGGCGCTGATGCTGCTGTCCTGGCTGCTGCTGCTCATGACCGTGCTGGCCGCGGGCTTCCTGGCCGCCCTGCCCTTCACCGGCCTGGACGGCCTGTGGAACACCGGCAGCGCCACCGCCCTGGTGCTGGCCGCCGCCGCCGCCCTGATCATCCTGATCAACACCGCCTATCAGGACGGCCGCGCCGACAACCTGCCGCCGGTCATCCTGCGCTGGGCCGTGCGGGTGGCCGCCGTCCTGCTGACCCCGCTGGTCATCCTCGCCTTCTGGGGGCTGGCCCTGCGCATCGGCCAGCACGGCCTGACGCCGGACCGGATCATCGCCTTCGCCTGCGCCGTCGTCGGCGCCGCCTATGCGGCCGGTTACGGTTTCGCCGCCCTTCAGCCCTTCTGGCGCAAGGGCGCGGACTGGATGCAGCCGCTGGAGCGCACCAACGTCATCACCGCCGGGCTCGAGATCGCGGTCATCCTGGCTCTGTTCAGCCCCATCGCCGACCCGGCCCGCCTGTCCGTCGCCGATCAGGTCGCCCGGCTGGAGCGCGGCGCGGTCAAGCCGCACCAGTTCGACTACCGCTTCCTGCGCTTCGAAAGCGGCAAGGTCGGCGAAGCGGCGCTGAAACGGCTGACCCGCTCGCGCGATCCCGTGGTCGCCCGCAGCGCCCGCAATGTCACGGCGGTCGAATACCGTGGGGACGATGTCGACATCGGCTCCCCCAACGCCGTGCCAAAATATGAGGTGGTTCCCGCCGGCGCCGTGCTGCCGCCGGACTTCGCCGTCGCCGTTCCGCCCACCGACGACCGCGCGATGTGGTGCCCCGGAATCCCCGGATGCGTGGTCAGCCCCCGGGACCTGAATGGTGACGGCGCGCCCGAGGTTCTGATGTCCAGTCGCGGCGTCATCCGGGTCTGGGCGAAGAACGCTGAAGGCGTCTGGGCCGCGGTCGGCTCGTGGAGACCCGGGCAATGCATCGGCCGCCCGGCCGACCCGGTCGATCTTGATGACGTCCTTCGCAAGGGACAGATCCGCCCCGTCGCACCCGAATGGCCAGATCTGGAAATCGCCGGCGAGCGGACCCATGCGATGCTCGAGACACCTGATTGCGACCCGGAACCTGCCCGAGCAATGGGGCGGTAGGGGCGGAAGATGCGCCACGGGCGGCAAGCGCCGGTGGCTGTAAGTGATTAGTGGTTAGTGGTTGGCCACTGGCGGTGCGGTAGCGCGACCCGCGCCGCCCTTCCGCTGACAGGGGACTGGGCGCCGCAGCTCTTGCATCGGCGGCGGAAGGGCGGCGCGTAGCGGTCCGTCGCACGTCGCCAGCCAGCCACTAGCCACTAATCACTAATCACTTCCCCGTACCGCTCCCACCGGGCGCGCACCGCCGGCACCTGTGCCCCGTTAACCCCCCGCTCACCCTGCCCGACCACCCGATCTTCACCTTGTGAGGCCTAAAACGTCCCGGAATGAGCCAGCTCCACCATTGAGAGCCGGCCGGACGTGATGAAACAGGGGCCGCCCGCATGGCGAAGACCGTACTTGTCGTCGACGACGATCCGACCCAGCGCCGCATCGCGCAGGCGGTGCTGGAACGCGAAGGCTACGTCGTCGTCCATGCCGAGAGCGGCGGCGAGGCCATCGACCGCCTGACCAAGGGCGGCGGAGCGGACGTCGTCCTGCTCGACATGGTCATGCCGGGCATGAGCGGCATGGAGGCCCTGGCCGAGATCCGCACCGCCGGCGTCGGCACCCCCGTCATCGTCCTGACCGCCAACGGCGGCGTCGATGCGGTCGTTAAGGCCATGCAGGCCGGGGCGCAGGACTTCTTCGTCAAGCCGGTCTCCGCCGAACGCCTTCTGGTCGGCGTCCGCAACGCCCTGCAGCTCACGCAGCTGACGGCCGAGGTCGGCCGCCTGAAGAAACACCATTCCGGCCGCACCTCCTTCGACGACCTGGTGGGCCAGAGCGCGCCCATGCGCATGGTCAAGTCGCTGGGCGCCCGCGCCGCCAAATCGGGCATTCCGGTGCTGATCACCGGCGAAAGCGGCGTCGGCAAGGAAGTCATCGCCCGCGCCCTGCACGGCGCCTCGGACCGCTCGGGCAAGCCCTTCGTGGCCGTCAACTGCGGCGCCCTGCCCGTCAATCTCGTGGAATCGATCCTCTTCGGCCACGAGAAGGGCAGCTTCACCGGCGCCACCGACAAGCACCTGGGCAAGTTCGCCGAGGCCTCGGGCGGCACCCTGTTCCTGGACGAGATCGGCGAACTGCCGCTGGACATGCAGGTCAAGCTGCTGCGCGCCCTTCAGGAAGGCGAGATCGACCCCGTCGGCTCCAAGCGCTCGGTCAAGGTCGATGTCCGCATCATCTCGGCCACCAACCGCGACCTGGCCGAACAGGTGCGCGACGGCCGCTTCCGCGAGGACCTGTTCTATCGCCTGAACGTCTTCCCCATCGAGGCCCCGGCCCTGCGCGAACGGCGCGAGGACATCCCGGCCCTGGTCGACCACTTCATCGCCCGGTTCAACATCGAGGAAGGCAAGCGCGTCGCCGGCCTGTCGGGCGAGACTCTGGCCCTGCTGACCGCCTTCGACTGGCCCGGCAACGTCCGCCAGCTCGAGAACGCGGTCTATCGCGCCATCATCCTGGCCGACGCCCCCTTCCTGCAGCCGCACGACTTCCCGGCCATCTCCGGCCTCTCCTCCCCCCCCATGGGGGAGGTGGCTCATGGCGACAGCCATGAGACGGAGGGGGCGCCCGCGGCCGCTCAGCCCTACCCCTCCGACATCGACCTGCCGCCCTTGCCGGACACGCCGATCCGCATCCTCGACGATCGCGGACACCTGCGGACCCTGGAGGAGATCGAGCGCGACCTCATCCAGCACGCCATCGAGGTCTACGCCGGCCATATGTCCGAGATCGCGCGCCGCCTCGGCATCGGCCGCTCGACCCTCTACCGCAAGGTGCGGGAACAGGGCCTCGAAGGCGCGCTCAAGGACGCGGGCTAAAGCGAAATCGGTCGAGCTGGACGCAGTCCGGCTCGGCTCAGATTTCGCTCCACGACGGCATGCAGCAAATCGGCAACGCCCCGGGGAAGTCCCAAGTCTGAACTAAAGTTCATTGGCGTCGGCATGCAACGCCCTTGAAGACGAGGTGCGGACTGACGGGCAACTCTCGGTTTCATCGCTGAAATGCGACGGAAACACAGGCGCCGCACGTTTGCTGCTCAGTTTCTTCTCCCCCCGAGGCCCCACGAATGCTGCTTGTGACCACCGCGCTGTCCGGCCTCCTCGCCGGCGTGATTCAGACCGCGCCGACCCCGCCGCAGACGCCGCCGCAGCAGCCACCGGCCCCGACCACCGCCGCCCCGGCCACGCCGGCCGAGGACGACGACGCCTATGACCTGGGCACCGTCTCGGTCGTCGGCGCCCGCCCGCGCGGCAGCGTCGACACCGACATCCCCGCCGACGTCACCCTTTCGGCCGAGCAGATCCAGGCCTACGGCGCCTCGAACATCGCCGAGCTGATGACCTATCTGGAGCCGCTGACCCGCAGCTCCAGCGGCCGCACCGACCTGCAGCCGGTCTTCCTGGTCAACGGCCGCCGCATCTCGGGCTTCCAGGAAATCCAGGGCATCCCGACCGAGGCCATCGAGCGCACCGACATCCTGCCCGAGCAGGTCGCCCTGCAGTTCGGCTACCGCGCAGAGCAGCGGGTGGTGAACTTCGTCCTCAAGGCCAATTTCAACTCCATCACCGGCGAGCTGACCGCCCGAGGCCCGACCCAGGGCGGCCGCACCACGGCCGAGATCGAGGGCAACGTCCTGCGCATCAGCGGCTCGAACCGCTGGTCGATGGACGCCGAGCACGAGCGCTCCACCCCCCTGTTCGAATCCGAGCGGGACATCACCCGCCAGGCGGGCTCCACGCCCTATGACCTGATCGGCAACGTCACCAGCCCCGGCTATTCCCCCGGCTGTCTGACGGCCAATCCGGCCACCTGCACCGTGATCGATCCCGCGCTGGGCGCGATCACCCGGGTTCCGGGTTCGACCACCACCCCGACCCTCGCGGACTTCATCGCCGCCGCCGGCGGCGGTCCGCGCACCGGCGACCTGGGCGCCTATCGCACCCTGCTGTCGGAGAGCGAGCGCACCACCGTTCGCGGCACGATGAAGCGCGACCTCAACAGCACCACCCAGGCCACCATCAGCGGCAGCATCGAGGACAACTCCAGCCGCAGCTTCAACGGCCTGCCGGGCGTCAACCTGAGCCTCTCGGACACCAACACCTACTCGCCGTTCGCGGGCCCCGTTCAGGTCTTCCGCTACATCGACGACGCGGCCTCCCTGCGCCGCGAGACGGATTCGCTGAACGCCAAGCTGGGCGTGGTCGTCGACGGCTTCCTCGGCGAGGACTGGCGCTGGACCCTGACCGGCAATTACGAGCGCACCGAGACGGACACCACCACTGGCCGGGGCTATGACATCACGCCGTTCCAGACCCGTCTGAACGCCAACGACGCCGCGGCCAATCCGTTCGCCGCGCTGAACCCGGCCGACTTCACCCGTCGCCCCAACGACACCGCCAACTCGGTCTCGCAGCTGCTCAGCGCCGAGGTCGTGCTGAACGGCGACATCTTCGACCTGCCCGCCGGCGGCGTCTCCTCGACCTTCAAATTCGGCGCCGACACCCGCTCGCTGGACTCCACCAGCACCCGGGCGGACAACGCCGGCCTGCTGGTGACCACCGACCGCTCGCAGTCGCGCGACCGCGTCAACGGCCAGGGCACCTTCAACCTCCCCATCGCCAGCCGCCGCCAGGACGTTCTGCCCTTCCTCGGCGACCTCTCGGTCAACGCCACCGTCGGCTATGAGGAGCTGTCCGACTTCGGCGGCCTGCCCAGCTACAACATCGGCCTGAACTGGTCGCCGATCGCGCCGCTGAGCTTCCTCGTCAGCTATGCCGACGAGCAGGGCGCGCCCAGCATCAGCCAGCTGAACGACCCGGCCGTCTCCACGCCCAACGTCCCGGTCTTCGACTTCGCCACCAACCGGACCGTGCTGGTCACCCAGACCACCGGCGGCAACCCGAACCTGAACGCCGACAACCGCAAGGTCATCCGCATCGGCGGCACCTGGCGGCCGATGACCAGCCAGGACCTGTCGTTCCAGACGACCTGGACCGTGAGCCGGACCGACGACTATCTCGCCGCCTTCCCGACCATCACCCCGGACCTCGAGGCCGCCCTCCCGGGCCGCTTCACCCGCGCTCTGCCCGGGCCTGGAGAGACCGTCGGTGCCCTGCTCGCGATCGATTCCCGCCCGCTGAACTTCTCCAAGTACGAGCGTCAGGACATCCGCACCGGCATCAACTATTCGCGCGCCTTCGGGACGCCGAACCCGGCCGCGGCCGGCCAGACGCCCCTGCCCGGCATGCCCGGCGGCATGCGTCCGCCCCGCGGCGGCGGCGGCGGCGGCGGCGGCATGCAGATTCGCGTCGAGGGTCCCGGCGGCGGCGGTGGCGGGGGCGGTCAGCAGATCCGCATGGGCGGCGGCGGTCGCGGCGGCCCGCCGATGCAGCCCGGCCAGGGCCGCTTCAACATCTCGCTGTATCACACCATCCGCCTGCAGGATGAGATCACCATCGCCGACGGCCTGCCGGTCATCGACCTGCTGGACGGCGGCGCCACCTCGTCCCGCGGCGGCAGCCCGCGCAACGAGTTGCAGCTGGTCACCGGCGTGTTCCGCAACGGCTTCGGCGGCTTCATGTTCGCCAACTGGCGCGAGGGCACCCGCGTCGACGGCGGCACGGGTCCGGACCTGAATTTCGCCGATCAGACCACGGTCAACCTGAACCTCTTCATGGATCTGAACCAGCGCACCAGCTGGGTCGCCAAATATCCGATCCTGAAGGGGACGCGCATCCAGTTCGGCATCCAGAACCTGTTCGACACCCGCCCGGAGGCTTCAGTGGCGTCGGGCGAGGTGCCGACCAACTATCAGCCGGACTATCTCGACCCGCAGGGCCGCGTGGTCAGCCTGACGCTGCGCAAGATCCTGTTCTAGTCGTCGGCCTTGGGGGGCGGAGCCTTCCGCCCCCATCGCCGCTTCGGCTCCTCGCCGTTGGCCTTGGCGGTGATTTCCTTGAGCTTGCGGCCCTGCATCGACGACAGGGCCTGCCCCGGCGCACCCAGTTCGGGATCGCCGAAGGCGCGGCCGTGGGTCTTCACCCGCTCCGAGACCGAGTCCAGGAACTCGCCCTCCCATTCGGACAGCGAAACGCCCGCCTTCTCTGCCGAGCGGCGGGCGCGCTTCAATGCGTTGAGGGCCGCGCGCTGGGCGGCCTTGCGTTCAGCCTCGAACGGGCTGGCGGGCGGTTTCTTCGAACCGCCCTTGCCGCCGCCGAACCCTGTCCGCTTCAGGCTCAGATTTCGCCCAGGGCCGACAGGTACAGGTCGAGGATCGCTTCCTCTTCCTGGCGCTTGGCCTTGTCCTGCTTGCGGATGCGGATGACCTTGCGCAGCACCTTGACGTCGTAGCCCTCGCCCTTGGCCTCGGCGAAGACCTCCTTCATGTCGGTCATGACGGCCTGCTTGTCCTCCTCCAGGCGCTCCAGGCGCTCGATGATGGAGCGCAGGCGGCCCTGGGCCGTGGCGGTCAGGACGTCGGGCGACGAATCGAAGGCGGCGTCATCGGCCATGGGGGAACTCCGGAAGAAGGGAACTGGTCCGCGCCCTGCCCGAAGGCGGCGTGGACGATGTTGGATCGGACGCTAACCACGCCCAAGCCGATGGCTCAACACCGGACGCGAAAAAGGCTGCGGACAATGTCCGCAGCCCTGTTCATACCCGGCGCTCAAGCAGCGCGCGACCGCGTCGCGCGCGTTAGCGCGAGAAGGCTGCTTAGCCTTGCTTGGCTTTGAAGCGCGGGTCGGTCTTGTTGATCACATAGACCTTGCCCTTGCGGCGCACGACCTTGCAGTCGCGGTGGCGGGTCTTCAGCGACTTGAGCGAGCTACGGACCTTCATGGTCGTCGTCCTAGGCAAATCAAAACAGAAAAGCCGCGGGCGGACCTGCGGCGGAGCGGTGCGTATAGAGAGGACTCGCCGGAAGGTCAACCGGGAGAGACGCGGTTCCGGCGTCGCCTACGCGGCCAGCTCGCGCGCAAGGGTCCGCATCAGTTCGGCGGCCGGCAGGCTGCGCGCCAGGGGCGCGCCCTGGCCCGCCCATTGGGCTCCGTAGCCGCCTTCCGCCTGCGCCTTGGCGGCGGCGTTCAGCGCCTTCCCGGCGTCATAGGCCACGGGATAGTCCGGAACCTGGACCTCCACCCCTTCGCCCCAGGTCGTGAAGCGATTGCGCAGGCAGCGCGCGGGCCTTCCGGAGACGGCCCTCGTCATCACCGTATGATGCGCCGCGTCGCTCTGCAGCGCGGCGCGATAGGCGGGGTCCGCCGCGCTCTCCGGGCAGGCGATGAAGGCGGTCCCAAGCTGGGCCGCCACCGCGCCGAGGCTCAAGGCGGCTCGAACGCCCTGCCCGTCCATGATGCCCCCGGCGGCGATCACCGGAAGCCGCCCCTGGCTCACAAGCAACCGGCTCAGGGCCATCGTTCCCAGCTGGGCGTCGTCGCCGTCGGGATCGAAGACGCCCCGGTGTCCGCCGGCCTCGACCCCCTGGGCGACGACCGCGTCCATCCCCGCCTTCTCCGCCCTGGACGCCTCGTCCAGACTGGTCGCGGTCGCGATCAGGCCGCAGCCCGCCGCCTTGAGGGCCCTGACCTTTCCCTCGTCAGGCAGGCCGAAGTGGAAGCTGACGACGGCCGGCGCCCGGTCGATCAGCACCGCCAGCATGTCGTCGTCGTCGGCGAAGCTCCGATAGATCGTCGTGAGCGAAGACGGCGGCTCGGCGTCGAAACACCTGAAAAGGGGCGTCAGGGTCTTCAGCCACGCCGCCTCCAACTCGGCGTCGCGACGCGGGGCCTCGTGGACGAACACATTGACGTTGAAGGCGGCGTCGGTGAGCCGCTGAAGCGCCTGGATCATCTCCGCCGCGCCGGCGGCGTTCGTCGCGCCCACGCTGATGGACCCCAGCCCGCCCGCATCCGAAACGGCGGCCGCCATCTGCGGCGTCGACACTCCGGCCATCGGGGCCTGGATGATCGGGATCTGAAGCGCCAACCTGTCGAGCAAGGACATGCCCCCGACCTAGGTGCGCGCCCCTATGTCCGCAACGGGTCGAACCCAGACTTCTGAAACGAAAGCAGACCTCTGAAAGAGAGCGCCCCGCGCTCAAGCAGCGAGCGACCGCCTCGCGAGCGCTAGCGCCACTAAAAACCCAGAGATCGCTCCGCGATCTCTGGAGGCCTGGCCTCCGAGTTGAACGGAGGGTCTGCGGAGTTGCACCTCCGCCGCGTAGCCCCTCCGCCACCAGGCCGTATCAGAGGACGACGTTCTCCCTACGCCCGACACGTTCACCATTCCAAAAAGAAAGAGGGTTAATGACGCCGCCGGGCGAACCACACGGCAACGCTTTCGCCATCCAGGCGCTTTATGGCGGGATGGCGACTCGCGCACTTGTTATGAGGCCGCCGCCCCCGGGGACACTAGACTCACCATCATGCGTATCAGCCTTCGCCTTCTCCTGCTCGGAACCGTCGCCGCCTGCGCTCCCATGCTGCCGGAGCCGCCGACGGTCCTGCCGACGCCCGCGCCTGCCCCGGAACGGCCCGCCCCCGCCCCCGCGCAGCCCTCGACGCCCACGCCGGCGCCCGTCGTCGATCAGGCCGGTTTCGACGGCTGGAAGCAGGGCTTCCTGGCCCGCCACGGCGGCGTGCGCCGCGCCCAGTACGAGCGCGAGCTGGCCGGCCTGACGCCCGATCCGTCCGTCATCCGGCTGGACCGCAACCAGCCCGAGTTCAGCCGCCCCGCCGGCGCCTATGTCCAGAACGCGGTCACCGCCACCCGCATCGCCCAGGCGCGCCAGCGCACCGACCGGGTGCCGTGGGCCGTGGTCCAGCGCTTCGGCGTCCCGTCCGAGATCCTCGTCGGCATCTGGGCCCAGGAGTCCGCCTTCGGTCAGGTGCAGGGCGACTATGACGTCATCCGCTCGCTGGCGACGTTGGCCTACGACGGCCGCCGCCGCGACTGGGCCGAGGGCCAGCTGAAGAACGCGCTCGACATCGTCGTCGACGGCAGGCGCGCCCGCGCGGGCCTGAAAGGCAGCTGGGCCGGCGCCATGGGCCAGACCCAGTTCATGCCGGACAACTACCTCAGCCTCGGCGTCGATCAGGATCAGGACGGGATCGTCGACATCTGGGGCGACGACGCCGACGCCCTGGCCTCGGCCGCCAACCTGCTGGCCCAGGGCGGCTGGAAGCGCGGCCAGACCTGGGGCTACGAGGTCACCCTGCCCGCCGGCTTCGACTACGCCGAGGCCGAGGGTCCGCGCCACAGCTGGCGGCAATGGGCGGCCAAGGGCGTCACCCTGGCCGGCGGCGGCCAGCCCAATGACGCGGAGGCGCTGGAAGAGGCGGCCATCCTGCTGCCGCAGGGCGCGCGCGGCCCGGCCTTCCTGGCCCTGCCGAACCACTACGTCATCCGCCGCTACAACAACTCGGTCAGCTACGCCCTGGCCATCGGCCTCACCGCCGACGGCATCCAGGGCAAGCCGGGGCTGGTCAAGGCCTGGCCGACCGACGCCCCCCTGTCTCGCGACCAACGGATCGGCGCCCAGCGGGCCCTGACCGCGCTGGGCTTCGACACCCAGGGCGTCGACGGCGTCATCGGCGCCAACACCCGCGCCGCCCTGCGCCGCTGGCAGATCGCCAACAACCGCCTCGCCGACGGCTATCTGACCGCCGACCTGGCCGATGAGCTGATCCGCAGGGGCGGCTAGCGTCTCTTTCGCGATCTAGTCCCTTGATCACGCTCGACAACGTCCCGTCGTCAGCGTCCTGAACCCGCACCACCGCCGGACCGGGTTAAACTACGCCCCCGGCGCCTCGCCGCGGATATCGTACTTTATGTTTGAGCCGACTTTGGAAACGCGCCGCCCAGGCCGGAACCCAAACATGATCGTTGTTTACCCGCCCGGCCTTCGCTAGGCGTTTTCAAACGCTACGCAGGAGCCGCCATGTCCCGGTTTGAAGGCACGTCGAACTATATCGCGACCGACGACCTCAAGATCGCGGTGAACGCCGCCGTCGCCCTGGAGCGTCCCCTGCTGATCAAGGGCGAGCCGGGCACCGGCAAGACCGTGCTGGCCTATGAGATGGCGCGGGCCCTGAACGCCCCCCTCATCACCTGGCACATCAAGTCCACGACCAAGGCCCACAACGGCCTGTACGAGTACGACGCCGTCAGCCGCCTGCGGGACAGCCAGCTGGGCGACGAACGCGTCCACGAGGTCCGCAACTATCTGAAGAAGGGCAAGCTGTGGGAGGCCTTCACCTCCCCCGTCCGCCCCGTCCTGCTGATCGACGAGATCGACAAGGCCGACATCGAGTTCCCCAACGACCTGCTCCAGGAACTCGACCGCATGGAGTTCTACGTCCAGGAAATCGACGAGACGATCCGCGCCGAGATCCGCCCGGTCGTGGTCATCACCTCGAACAACGAGAAGGAGCTGCCGGACGCCTTCTTGCGCCGCTGCTTCTTCCACTACATCCGCTTCCCCGACGCCGAGACGATGAAGGACATCGTCGAGGTCCACTTCCCCGGCATCAAGGGCCGGCTGGTGTCCGAGGCGCTCAAGACCTTCTACGAAATCCGCGACACGCCGGGCCTGAAGAAGAAGCCCTCGACCTCCGAACTGCTGGACTGGCTCAAGCTGCTGCTGGTCGAGGACATCGACGCCGAGACCCTGCGCGAGAAGACGCCCAACAAGCTGATCCCGCCGCTGCACGGCGCCCTGCTGAAGAACGAGCAGGACGTGCATCTGTTCGAGCGCCTGGCCTTCCTCAACCGCCGCGAGGGCGGCCGTCCCGGCGCCTGACGGCAAGGGTGACGCGGCGCGCAAATAGAGGCAGTCTGATTGGCGATGGGTCCGGGGGGACACAATGATCAGCTCTAGGGATGCGAGGCCGCATCACGCCCTTGCGGGCGGTCCGCCACACGTGCGGACAGGTTTCGTCACGCCGGTTACCGCGATTTCACTGGATTCAGCCCCCGCGACGCGCAGGATGTCAGTGACTTGAGGATCAGGATCATGCCGCTCCGCCCCTTCCTTCTGCCCACCGTCTGCGCCCTCGCCGCGCTGACCGCCGCCTGCGACGGCGACCGCTCGGTGCACATCTCCTCGACCACGACGGACGACAGCGACGCCAAGGGCGTGCTCAAGGTCGTCGAGACCCTGCAATGCCCGCAGACCATGGGTTCGCTGACCCGCAAGGGCTCGGCCTCCAATGAGGGAACCGTCTGCACCTACGTCGGGCCCAAGGGGGCCGAGGTGACGCTCCAGCTGGTCCCGCTCGGCGACCGCACCCCGCCCCAGGTGCTCAAGACCTTCGAGGAACGCCTGTCGTCCGACATGCCCCAGGCCGTCGCGGGTCTGCGGGCCGGCGCCGACGCCGCCGCCCGGACCGAGGCCGTCGCGGCCCGGAGCGAGGCCAACGCCGCCCGAGCCCAGGCCGAGGCCGCCCGCGCCGAGGCCCGCGCCGAGGCCGCGGCCGACGTGGCCGTCCAGGCCAACGGCGACGACGCCGACATCCGCCTGCCCGGCATGCACATCGAGACCAAGGGCGATCAGGCCTCCGTCCGCATCGGCGGCATCCACATCGACGCCAACGACGACTCGGGCACGGTCGATATCGAAGGCGGCGAGAACGGCGACAGCGTCAGCGTCCGCGCCCAGAACGACAGCGCCGAGGTCCGCGCCATGGCCGCGGGCGACGCCACCCGCGCCAGCTGGATCCTGACCGACAACCGGCCCTCCGCCGGGGGCTGGCGTCTGGTCGGCTACGAGGCGCGCGGCCCCGTCGGCGGCCCGCTGGTGGTGGCCACGGTCCGCTCGCGCGACCGCAACCGCGGCCGGGTGTTCGAGGACGCCAAGGACCTGGTGGCGCTCAACGCCGGGGAATAGCCCGCCGCTCAGCCTCCGCCTCGGACCGTGCACGGAATCCGGGGCGCCGATTCCGCTCCGGCCTTGATCACGCGGGCTCTATGGGCCACCACGTCCAGCCAATCGAACTGGATCACGCCTTGGCTTCCGCACCTCGACCTTCGTCAAAAGCGCCCCGCGCATGGCAGCGCATGCTGTCGGGCCGCCGCCTCGACCTGCTGGACCCGTCGCCGTTCGACATCGAGATCGAGGACATCGCCCACGGCCTGGCCCGGGTGGCCCGCTGGAACGGCCAGACCATCGGCGAGCACGCCTTCTCGGTCGCCCAGCACTCCTGCGTCGTCGAAGAGATCGCCGCCCACATCAAGCCGGGCCTGGAGCCGAAATGGCGCCTCGCCGCCCTGCTGCACGACGCCTCCGAGTATGTGATCGGCGACATGATCTCGCCGTTCAAGGCGGCGCTGGGCGTGAACTACAAGGCCTTCGAGGCCCGGCTGGAAAGCGCCATTCACGTCCGCTTCGGCCTGCCGCCCAAGAACCCGGTGGCCATCAAGACCCTGATCAAGAAGGCCGACCGCGCCTGCGCCTACTTCGAGGCGACCCAGCTGGCGGGCTTCAACAAGGCCGAGTCCCTGACCATCTTCGGCGCGCCGCCGGCCGGCTATGACCTGCTCATCGAGCCCCTGCCCGCCCCGGTGGCCCAGCAGCGCTATCTGGAGCGCTACCGGGTGCTGGCCGAGGCGGTGGGCCTGATCTCCGCCCCCGACGCCTGGCATACCGAATAGCCATGGCCGAACAGGGGGTCCGCATCGGCCTGTCGGCCGTGGTCATCGCGCTCAGGGACGGCAAGGCCTGCGTCCTGACCACGACCGGCGACGACGGTTCGGCGGCCCTGCCCTTCGGCCCCTTCGACCCGACCCGCGACCGCACCTTCGAACTGGCCCTGCGCGCCTTCGTGACGGCGCAGACCGGGTTCCGGCTCGGCTTCGTCGAACAGCTCTACACCTTCGGCGACCTGGGCCGGGCCAGTCCCCGCGCCACCCCCGGACCGGAGCACCACCGCGAGGTCTCGGTCGGCTATCTGGCCCTGACCGCCGACGCCGCCGACGCCCCGGCGGCCGAGGCCCGCTGGACCCCCGTCCTGGACTTCTTCCCCTGGGAGGACCGCCGTGACGGCGCCGCCTCGTGCCAGGCCGCCCTGATCGAGGGCCTGCGCGACTGGGCCGCCGGCGACAGCCGCCGCGCCGCCCGGATCGACGCCCTGTTCGCCGCCGCCCCCGGCCAGCGCTGGAACGAGGGCCGGGTGCTGGAACGCTATGAGCTGCTCTACGAGGCCGGACTGGTCGACGAAGCGGCGCGCGACCTCGACAAGGCTCCGCCCGCCGCCGCGCCGGGCCGCCCCATGGTCTCGGACCACCGCCGGATCCTGGCCACCGGGCTGGGCCGCCTGCGCAGCAAGCTGAAGTATCGCCCGGTGCTGTTCGATCTCATGCCCGAGACCTTCACCCTGTCCGGCCTGCAGGCCGCCGCCGAGGCCGTGGCGGGCCTGTCCCTGCACAAGCAGAACTTCCGCCGGGGCGTCGAGCGCACCGGCCTGGTCGAGGCCACGGGCCGTCTGTCGGCGGCCACCGGCGGCCGCCCGGCCGAGCTTTTCCGCGTCGCCGACGGCGACCCGTCGACCGGCGAAGCCCTGGGCCTTCCCCTTCCGGCCCTACGCTGACGATTTTCGTCATTTCCCTGCTTGCGGCGCAGGGGCTCCCCGATTAGAGAAGCCGCTCGCTCGACCAAAGCGTTTCGGCCCCGCGGAGAGGTGGCAGAGTGGTCGAATGTACCGCACTCGAAATGCGGCGTGCCTTTACGGGTACCGTGGGTTCGAATCCCACCCTCTCCGCCACCGGCCTTCTGCAGTGAAATCGATAAGCTGAAGGCCATTTGGCCAAGGCCGATCGCTCAGGAGCGGAATTCGATCCGCCAACCGGGTTGAGCGCCCCGACCGGCGAGCGGCGCACCCGCGGATCCGGTTCGGCCAGGGCGCAGGCCAGGCCCTGCGGCTCGACCGCGCGACCTCGCCCTCGCGGAAGTCGAAGTCCGTCAGCTGAACGCCTCGACGGCGGGGCCGCCGGCCCGCTGCGCGGGACTACTTCGAAAATCTGAGGGTGACGCCCACCGTTCGCGGACGCAGCGGCGTGGTGGCCAGCGCCTCGGGCAGGCGGAACGGGTCGCCGAACGAGAAGGTGTTGGCCGTGGTGTTGAAGGGGTTGTCGACGAACGCCATGATCGCCCAGTTGTCCGCTTCCAGACCGGTCGACATGCGGCCGTTTAGATAGTTTCCCATCCGGTAGCGGCGCTCGGCGTCGAACGTCAGCCGCGAGGGGCCGACATAGGCCAGGCTGGCGTCCACGAAGGCGGTCAGCCCTCCCCCGACGGGACGCCGCCACGAGACGTTGATGTTGGCCGACGCCGAGGGAACGCCGGGCAGGCCCGCATCCCCCCGCGAGTTGAAGTTCGCGTTGGGCCGGGTGATCCGCGGGTCGGCGAGCAGGGCGTTGGCGCGGATCTCGATCTCGTCGTTCGGCCGCCAGTTGGCCTCGATCTCGATGCCCCGGTTGGCGCCGTCGCCCACATTGACGGCATAGGCCAGGCCGCTGGGGAGGAACTGGTCGCTCTGGATGTTCTGCCAGTCGGCCGCGAAGACGGCGACGCGCGCCTGAACCTGCCCGTCCCAGAGCAGAGCCTTGCCCCCGATCTCGTAGTTCCACAGCGTGTCGCCGGAGTATTCCCGCATGGGATTGCCCGGGCCGCCGTTGAAGTTCTGCCAGAGCGGCCCCCCCGTGTTGAACCCGCCCGTCCTGTGGCCCTGACTGACCAGGGCGTAGAGGCTCAGCTGATCGTCAGGGCGGTAATCGAGTCCCAGCTTGGGCGAAAAGCCCCAGGTGCTGCGGCTGCCCTCGAACTGTCGTTGCCCGAACCTCTGGGTCACATCGGAATGCGTGTCGTAGTCGAAGCCGTAGAGCCGCCCCCCCGCCGTCAGGGTCACGGTCGGGGTCAGGGCGTATGAGACTTCACCGAACGCCGCCGCCTCGCGGAGCTCATCGTTGCGCACTTCATTATAGACGTCAGCGGGCGTGGGCCGCAGGGCCGCAAGCAGGGTCTCTGACCGCGTCTCGCCTGACGAGAAGAAGGCGCCCGCCAGCCATTCGATCGTGTCGGACGGCGGCGACCGGAACGTCAGCTCCCCCACCACCAGATTGATGGACTTCGCCTCGTCCAGGGCGCCTGTCCGCGCCAGGGAGCCAAACAGCAAAAGCGCGGTCGAAGCGTCGTAGCGGCTGAGGAAGCGGTGATCGAGATAGGCCATCGATCCATCGACCCGCCCCCAGTCGCCCCGGCCTTCGACACTGACGTAGGCCTGGTTGAAATCGTTCGTATGGGGTTCCCGCACCAGGTTGGCGCGCTTCAGCCCGCCCAGGGTGCGGTAGACGTAGTGGGTGTCCTCGGTGTCGATCGACTGATGGACGATTCCCGCGGTCGTGCTCCAGTCGGGAGCGAGGCGCACGCTGGCCGCCAGCCGTCCACCCCGTCGCGATGAGGCGTTGACCCGACGCAGGCTCAGGCTGACATCGTCGATATAGCCGTCGAAGGACTCTTCGTACGCCAGCCCGCGAATGGCGCCCCGCTCGCCCGGCAACGGCACGTTCACGACGGCGGAATACTCGGTGTTGGCGCCGCCGCCGGCCGTGACGGATCGGGTCCCGGACACATCCACGGCATAGGCCAGCGGATCCGGCGACCGGGTGACGATGCGGACCACGCCGCCGATCGGACCCGTGCCGTACAGCGCGCCCTGCGGCCCGCGCAGCACCTCGACACGGTCAAGGTCGATCAGCTTGAGGTCCGGATCCGGGGCGCTGTAGGTGATGGGAACAAGGTTGAGGTACAGCCCCACCGTCGATTGGGTCAGCCCCGTGAAGGCGCCGTCGGACATGCCTCGCAGCAGGATCTTGTTGCGGCCCGAGCCCAGGTTGGTGACCGTCATTCCCGCGATCAGATTGCTCAGATCGTGGGCGTTGGCCGCTCCGGCGAAGTTGATCTGCTCGCCGGACACCGCCGTGACCGGAGTGGCGGCGTGCTGGGGCGATTCCGGCCGGCGCTCGGCGGTGACGATGACGTCGCTGAGTTCCGAAGCGGTTTCCAGCAGCGGCGCCGGCGTGAGCGGAGGAAGCCGGGGGAGCCGCGGCGGCGGGGCGACCACGGAGCGGGTCCGCCCGGCGCGGCGGATGATGATCGCCCCGCTGCCGCTGGCCGACCATGTGCAGCCCGAGCCGGCGAGCACCCGGGTCAGGGCGGCGTCCAGCCCCATGGTTCCGTTCAGGGCGGGAGCGACGCCGCGGCAGGCCGACAGATCGCCGCCCAGGGAAACGCGGGCCTGAAGCGCCAGCTCCAGAAGGGCGTTCTCGACCCGCTGTGAGGGGATGTGAAGGTTCAACCGCCGGTCAGGCGTCGCCTCGGCGGGCCGGGCCACGCCGAGTGCGGCTATAGTCAGGATAAGGCCGAGGCCGACGAAGCCAAATCGTCCCGTACTGCCGCCTGCAGAAGGATCAGCGCGAGTCACGCCCAGTCAAATCCACCCCGTCGGCGGATCGGACGACCTCGACCGGAGCCAGCTCCTTGAGCTGTTCCAGCATGACCGCCTCATCCGCCACCCGCAGAACTCCGGTAAACCGAAGATTCTGCGCTGAAACCGATAGGTTAACCGGTTTGTCGAGGTAGCGCGACAGGTCGTCTCCGACCTCCGCGAGAGAGGCGTTGCGATAGACCAGAACTCCACTGCGCCAGGTCGAAGCGCTGGCGGGATCGACGCGGCTGAGGACGGCCGGCTGGCGGCCGAGCTGATCAACCCGCTGACCCGCCGTCAGCCGCATGGCCTCCTTGCTGCTGGCCGGCGTCACCGCGACCACGCCACGTTCGACGCTCACGGAGAAACGTCCGTCGTGGTTGACCACGTTGAACGCCGTTCCGAGGACCTGAACGCTGTGGTCGCTGGCGGTGATCACGAAGGGGCGCGAGGCGTTGTGTGCGACATCGAACGCCGCCTCGCCGTCGGAAAGGACGACTTCGCGTCGTCCCCGCTCCATGCGCACGCTCAGATCGGAGTGGCGGTTCATGTGAATGACCGAGCCGTCCGACAGTTCGACCGTGCGCGGCGCCGATTCCGTCCGGTAGATCTCGGTGGGGGCGTCGAACAGCGGCCACACACCGACGGCCAGAGCCAAAGCCGCGGCCATGCCGACCGCCGGGTACAGCCAGCCGGGCCGCGACCGGCGCGGACGCGGAAGGTCGTCGTTCGCCGGCAGGGCCGAGCGGGGAACCTCGTCCAGCGCGATCCAGAGGGCTTCCACACGGTCGTAGGCGTCGCGATGGGCGGGCTCCGCCTCGATCCAGTCCTGGAAGGCGAGCCATTCCGCCTCGGACGCGTCCGGACCGTTCAGGCGCACGAACCAGCCCCGGGCCGTCTCCTCGATATCGGTGTGGATATTCATCTGTACGACTGTCGACCTTCAGCCACGGCGAGCGGCTCTCTGAGGGTAGACGTCGCTGCCACGGCGCCACCTCCGAGGAAAATCACGCCAAACGCGAAAAATGCGCCCGTCACCGCGGCGCCCTCGCGGCCAGGATCTTCAGCGCGTCCATCATATGCTTCTCGACTGAACTGCGGGAGATCCCGAGGCGGGTCGCCACCTCAGCGTAGCTGAGACCGTCGAATTTGTGCATCCGAAAGATCGTGGCCGTCTTGCGGGGCAGCGTCTCCAGCGCCGCGATCAGCGCCGCCAGCCGTTCGCGGCTCGCCACCACGGCCTCGGCGGACGGGGCGTCGTCGATGTCCTCGAACGCGCCGACGACGTGAGAGGTCAGACGCCAGGCCCCGTCACGGGCCGCCCCCCTCAGCGCCGAACGCCGCCGGTCCAGCAGCAGGTTGGAGGCCAGCCGGTACAGGAAGGCGCGCGCATCCCGGATCTCGACCTCGGGACTGACGGCGGACACCTTGAGATAGAGGTCCTGCAGCAGATCCTCGACATCGGGCGCGCCGCCCAGGCGCGCGCGCAGGAACCGCGCAAGCGCGTCCCGCTGCTCGAAATAGACGTCGGTCAAAGGATGCGCGGTCGGCGCGGTCAAAAGAGTGCGGCCCTCTCGTCGGTTCAGAACACCCGACGCCGTCGGATGGACGCCGCCTTCTCCAGACAACGCCGTTTCATGCCGCGCAGTTTCTTTTGAGGCAAGCCGCCCAGGGCGCCGTCTTACCCATCGAGGGCATGTGAGCCCCTTTTGACATGCCCTCCTGTCGTCCGGACCCGGCTTGCTGGCCGGGTCCGGACGACCCCCCTGAGAGTGACGACGCGATGCAGACCCCGGCGCGCAAGACGATCCGTCCCGGACAGCCCTTCGAGGCTCCGAAACGTCCGCCGTCCGACGCAACCGTGCGGCCCCTTTGACCCGCGAAGCTCCGGAACGCTCAGATGTTTGACCTCTGGCGCTCGGGTTATATCCGAAGCCCCCTTTCCCACGCGCTCGAACCCGGCGGACTGGACCCGGCGAAAGTCGTCTGGCTGCCCGCGGGCGACCGTTCCTTCCAGTTCGTGGCCGACCCCTTCGGCATCGAGCGCGACGGGGTCGTCACCGTGTTCGTCGAGGCGTTCGACTATCGGGTTCGCCGCGGCGAGATCCACTATTTCCAGTACGACCGGAACGATGTCCTGATCGATCAGGGCGTGGCGCTGGCCGAACCGTTCCACCTCTCCTACCCGAGCCTGATCGAGGACGGCGGCGAGCTCTACATGCTGCCCGAGGGGTACAGGAGCGGCGTCCTGACCCTCTATCGCTGCGTCCGTTTTCCCGACCGGTGGGAACCCGTTCAGACCCTTCTCGATGTCCCCGCGATCGACGCCACCGTCGTTCGGTCCGGTGCGCGCTGGTGGATGTTCTACGCCCTGCCCGGACCGGATGACCGCGCCATGCGGGAACTGCATGTCGCCTGGGCCGACCGGCTGGAAGGCCCCTGGACGGCCCATGCCGGCAATCCGGTGCGAACCGGCGCGGCGGACTCCCGTCCCGGCGGCTCGGCGTTCGAGCGCGAGGGCGTCCTTCACCTGCCGGTCCAGGACTGCTCCGGCGCCTACGGCTCCCGGATCCGGCTGCTGCGGATCGACAGCCTCGGACCGGACCGGTTCGAGGCGACCGAGGTCCGCCGGTTCGAGCCGGACGGATTTCTCGACGGCTTCAGCGACGGCCTTCACACCCTTTCAGGAACCGGCGGCATGACCTTCATCGACGTCAAGAGCGTCAATCGTTCCCCGCTCGAGCGCTATATCCGCGCCCAGTACAAGCTGCGCCGACTGTTCCGACTGAACGGTCCGCGCTCGCAGCGCGCCAAGGCGGCCTGAGATGCGCATCGCCGTTGTCATGCCCCGTGGCTGCCTGATGGAGCGGGGCCATACCAACTCCATGGAGACGGTCGCCCTGACGCTGAACCTGCGCAGCCGGTTCGAGGACGATATCCGGATCATCTGCGACGCAGGGGCCGCCGATCCGGCGATGCCCGGCCTGATGACCATTCCCGGCGGGCTGAGCAAGGCGGAACGCCGCAAGGTCGTCGCCGGCGTATTGCGGGACCTGGCGCCCGACATCGTCGAGTACCACCAGCAGCTCGGGCCGGCCGCGGAGCTGGCCCGCCTCCTGCCCGGTCCGATGCACGTCCTGTATCGCCACACGCGCATCAAGCCGCCGAGCAATCCGATCGAGCGGTTCCGCTACCGCCGCCGGCTGCAGGCCTTCAACCACCTCGTGTTCGTCAGCGAGGCGGCCTGCGCCGAGTTCCGGAGCGACTATCCCCGTTTCAAGGGAGCGATTTCGGCGGTCTGCAATCCGATCGACATCGAAGCCTGGCGCGGCGATGTCGCGGCGCGCGAGCCGCTGATCCTGTTTTCGGGTCGCGCCCTGCCCGAGAAGGGGCTCGACGCCTTCTGCGAGGCGCTGGCGACTGTTCTGGACGGGAACCCGACATGGCGCGGCGCCCTGATGCTCGGCGAATGGGAGCGGAACCAGGCCTGGGCCGAACCGCACGTTCGCGCCCTCGAGCGGTTCGGCGACCGGGTCGAACTCCACAAGTCCGCATCTATGGCGAAGGTCATCGAGGTGTCGCGTCGCGCCGCCATCGCCGTGACCCCGTCACGGGTCGCCGAGGCGCTGGGCCTGACGGCGCTGGAAGCCCACGCCGCCGGCGCGGCGCTGGTGTCCTCCGGACGCGGCGGCCTGAGGGAGGCGAGCGGGGTTCACGCCCTGTACGTCGACCCGCCGGAAGCGCCGGGGCTCGCGGACGCCATCACCCGCCTGGTCACCGACGACAAGCTGCGCCGGAGAATGGCCTCGGCGGGCCAGACGCATGTCGTGGCGATCCACAATCCCGTGGTGCGGGCACAACAGCTCGACGACCTGCGCCAACGTATCGCTGATCAAGGTCGCGTCCGCTCTGGCCATCATCCGTCACGCCTGCGCATGATCGGCCAATCTTCCGGATCCCCCGTGATTGACCGAGGCCTGCCATGGGCGGACGCACCTTTCTGACAACTCTTCTCTTCGGCAAGGAGACCGCGGCGCGCATGCGCGCCGCGGTCTCCGGCGACATTCGGGACCTGCCCGACCGCCGGCTCATGGCCGAGGCCTATATTCCCGCCTTCGCCGCGGCCGGCGGCCGGATCCTGTGGGTCGGGTGCCGCGCCTACACCGCGACCGACTACGCGGCGCTGGAGACCGGCGGGGCCGAAGTCTGGACGACCGATATCGATCCCAAGGCGGCCCGCTGGGGCCGCAGCGGCCGCCACCGGACCGGCGATGTGTGCGAGATCGACACGATCTTCCCCGACATCACCTTCGACGCGATCATCTGCAACGGCGTCTTCGGCTACGGGGTCGATGCGGCCGAACAGCAAGGCCGGGCGGTGGCGGCGATGGCCGCGATACTGCGGCCTGGCGGCCGGCTCCTGCTGGGCTGGAATACCGACAAGGTCGAGGATCCCGTCCAGGCGGGCCTGACGGCCCCGTGGTTCGATCCGGCGCCGTTCGGCGGCCAGGACCAGAGGGTCGGGTTCGACACCGTCACCCATGTCTACGACACCCTGATCCGGCGCGCCTGACGTTCATCGGGCGACACGACATCGATCCTTCACGGACCGCGGCTAGGAGGGCCGCCGTCGGAATCGAAGGAGCGCGCCATGTTCACCCTGCTGACCATCCTTCTGGCGGGCTCGTTGCAGACCGCGCCCGAACCGACCTGCATTCCCACGGCGGATGACGTCGGCGCCGCGGGCGGCGACGCCTGCGCCCGGCCCTGGATGGATCGGACCCTGCGCCTCAACGACCTGTCTGCAGTCGGGACGCACAACAGCTACAAGCTGGCCGTTCCGGGCGATGAGATGGCAGTCATGACCGCCGCGAATCCGGCGGCGCGCGGGCTGGACTACGCCCACCGTTCGCTGGCCGAACAGCTGGACGGCGGCGCGCGCCAGATCGAGATCGACGTGCTCAATGATCCCGAGGGCGGGCGCTACGCCCATCCGCGCACGGCCCTGGGCGGCGGGACGGCGGTCAGCCCGGCCTTCGCCGAGGCCATGGCCCGGCCGGGCTTCAAGACCCTGCATATGCCGGATGTGGATTTCCGCAGTTCCTGCCTGACCTTCGTCGCCTGCCTGGGCGAGATCCGCGACTGGTCGCGCGCCCACCCTGATCACGCCCCCATCCTGATCATGCTGAACGCCAAGACCGGCGCGCCCTCCCTGCCCGGCGGCGTCGCCCTGCTGGACTTCGACTCCGCCGCCTGGGACGCGCTGGACGCCGAGATCCGTTCGGTCTTCGCCCCCGAAAGCCTTATCACGCCGGATCAGGTCCAGGGCCGCCATCGCACCCTGCGCGAGGGTGTCCTGGCGGGCGGCTGGCCAACGCTGGGTCAGGCGCGCGGCAAGGTCTTCTTCGCCCTCGACGAAGGTCCCCGGAAGGTCGCGAGCTATCGGGGCGAGCGGCGCTCGCTGGAGGGCCGCGCCATGTTCATCAACACGGACGAGGCCTCCCCCGCCGCCGCCTATCTGACCCTGAACGACCCGGTCGCCCAGCAGGCGCGCATCCGGGCGGCGGTAGAGGCGGGCTTCGTCGTGCGCACCCGCGCCGACGCGGACACGGTCGAGGCGCGCGCGGCGAGCGTCGCCCGGCGCAGCGCCGCCCTGTCCAGCGGGGCCCAGTATGTCTCGACCGACTATCTGTGGGCCGACCCGCGCTTCCCGACCTATGAGGTCCGACTGCCCGGCGGGGCGGCGGCGGTCTGCAATCCGGTGCGGACCCCCGGGCGCTGCGACGGCCTGGCGATCGAACTGACGGCGGGCGCCCCCCAGCGCGGCTATCTGGCGCGCGAGGATCGCCCGGATCTGACCACGGTGCTGGCCCCGCCCCCCGCCCCCGGCTCGGCGCGCGACATCGCCAACGCGGGCGTCTTCCGCGAGACCCGCCCCCTTGAGGGCACGCCGCGCTGGGCGCTGGCGGCGGACGACGTGCGCGGGACGATGTACCACCACTTCGCCGGCGCCCTGGGGATCGAACTGAGCGAAGCCGAAACGCCGGTGCTGACGGCCCTGCTGCAGCGGTCGGGCGACGACCGCTCCGTGGTCGGCGACGCCAAGACCCACTGGGCCACGCAGCGGCCCTACATCGGCACGGACCAGCCGATCTGCGAGGCGAAGACCGATCATCTGGCGGGCAATCCCGACTATCCGTCCGGCCACTCCGCCCACGGCATGCATGTGGCCATGATCCTGGCGGAACTGGCCCCGCAGCGGGCCGACATCCTCTACGCCCGGGGCCGCGAGTTCGCCGAGAGCCGCTACATCTGCGGCTCGCACAGCTACAGCGCCGCCGAGGCGGGCATCCTGTCCGGGGCTGTGATCTACGGCGCTGAACAGCGTTCGGAGACCTTCCGCCGCGACATGGAGGCGGCCCGCGCGGAGGTGCAGGCGGCGCTGGCGAAGGTCGGCTCGGACGGCGAACGCGACACCGCCGTGAACTTTGAATGAAACCTGCTGTCACACGCTGAGGGACCTCGCCGCGAGGTCGTTGAGGGCCACGGGGGCGCAGGCCGGACGGAACGATCCGCCGGCGGCCGCCGACGTCAACATCGACCCAGCGGAGATTTCGAAGTGACCGGATCGAACCAGAATCGCGGCCAGGCCCGCATCGGCCGCATGGCCTTCCTGATGGGCGGCTGCGCCGCCATCAGCCTGATGAGCGCCGGCGCCGCGGCGGCCCAGACGGCCCCGGCCGCCACCCCGCAAGACGAGTCGACCCAGCTGGACGAAGTCGTCGTCACCGGCGGCAGCTATCAGCGCAGCCTGGAGCAGGCGATCGACATCAAACGCGAGAATGTCGGCTTCTCGGACGCCATCGTCGCCACCGACGTCGCCAACTTCCCGGACCAGAACCTGGCCGAGGCGCTGCAGCGCATCCCCGGCGTGACCATCGAACGCAACCGCGGCCTGGGCGGCCGGGTCAGCGTCCGCGGCCTGCCCGCCGAGTTCACCTTCGTCAGCATCAACGACCTGGCCACGGCCTCGGGCAGCGGCGGCCGCGAGGTCGAGCTGGACATCTTCGCCTCGGAGGTCATCCAGCAGGTCGTCGTCCAGAAATCGCCCCGCGCCTCGGACGAGGAAGGCGGCATCGCCGGCACGGTCGACATCTCGACCGCTCGCCCGTTCGACTATCGCGAGCGCCAGCTGGTGGCCTCCGTCGAGGGTTCGCACAACTCGATCTCGGACGAGATCGACCCGAAGGTCTCCTTCCTGGCCAGCGACACCTGGGGCAAATTCGGCGCCCTGATCTCGTTCTCGACCGCCCAGCGTTCCAACCGCACCGACTCCAACTCGGGCATCAACTTCCGCCCGATGTCGCGCTTCCTCGCCAGCTCCACCGGTGCGCGAGGCACGCAGGCCCTGGCCGTGCTCGCCCGCGACGCCGGCATCATCATCCCGGCCGCTGACCGCAACAACACCGCCATCACCAACCGGATCATCTTCCAGGACAAGGTCGGCGACCGCATCTACATGAACGAGCAGGACCAGTGGGGCGGCACCCTGTCGCTGCAGTACCGGCCTTCGTCCACCCTCAGCCTGACGTTCGACGCCATGCTGGGCGGCTATGAGACGACCGAGGACGAGTACGACGCCGCCGCCTACTCGGCCTCCAGCCGCAGCACGCTGGAAACCATCCACTCGTACGACGCCACCACCCTGGCCGACCAGGGCATCATCGTCCTGCGCGACGTCTCCTACACCGCCACCCAGCACGAGATGCTGAGCAAGGAGCGGATCAACGAGACCGACTATTCCCAGTTCGCCGGCACGCTGGAATGGAGCGGCGACAGCTGGGAGCTGAACGCCATGGTCGGCTATTCGGGCGCCGAGAAGACGCTGGATTCGTCCAACCTGAAGCACGTGGCCTACGCCCCGTCGCGGACCCGCTGGACCGCCAACGGCGGCGAGACCATCCCGAGCGCCACCTCCGGCGGCTTCGACATGTACAGCTCGTTCGACCGCTATCTGTTCGAGGCCTACGAGACCACGCTCGAGCACATCACCGACGACAAGTACGCCGCCCAGGTGGACTTCACCCAGCATTTCGCGCTGGACGTCTTCCCGGCCCTGACCAGCGTCCAGGTCGGCCTGCGCTACACCGACAGGAACAAGGAACGCCAGTACGGCGCCCTGAACATCCAGGGTCCGGCGGCGGGCAGCACCGCCTGGCTCAACACCCGCCGCCTGTCGGACAGCACCCTGACGCGCAGCGACGACCTGGCGCCGGGCGGCGCCTACACCATCCGGGATCTGGCCTGGAGCCAGGTCTCGAACGACTACGCCCGTCGCACCTTCCGCTACGCCGGCTTCTCGACCCCATTCAACGTCGGCGACTACTACGAAGTCTCCGAAGAGGTCCTCGGGGCGTACGCCATGGCCAACCTGGACTTCGACCTCGGGCCGGTCCCGGTCAGCGTGAACGCCGGCGTGCGCTACGTCGACACCTCGATCACCTCGTCCGGCTATCACCAGATCCAGACGCCGACCGGCGGCACCACCTATACGCCGACGCCGGTGTCCAGCGACGGCGCCTATGACAAGCTGCTGCCCAGCCTGAACTTCACCGCCGAGCTGACCGACAGCATCGTGTTCCGCGGCGCGGCGTCGGAGACCCTGATCCGCCCGGCGCTGACGGATCTGGCCTACAAGCGCACCGCCAACTGGGGCTCGTTCCGCTTCACGGACGGCAACCCGAACCTGAAGCCGACCTACGCCAAGCAGTGGGAAGTGGGTCTGGAGAAATATCTGCCGGAAGGCGGTCTGCTGGCCGTGTCCTACTTCTCGAAGACCATCGAGGGCGTCGTCCGTCAGGCCCTGACGGGCACCGTGCAGGACGTCACCGTCTATAACGCCAACGGCACGGTCAACGGCATCTTCGACTTCGACGTCTACAGCCCGATCAACGAGCCGGGTTCGTATGATGTCAGCGGTGTGGAACTGGTGGCCGTCGTTCCGTTCGGCATGTTCTACGCGCCGCTGGACGGCTTCGGCATCAACGCCAACTACACCATGCTGGACAGCTCGCTGACCGGCTCTTCCACCCTGGGCATCCCGACCCCGCCCATCGGCCTGGCCGACAACACCTACAACGTCACCCTGTTCTACGAGAACGACCGCTTCCAGGGCCGCGTCTCGTACAACTACAAGGACGCCTACGTCGAAGGCATCGGCTACGAAATGTATCCGATCACCCGCGACGGCTACGGCCAGACCGACGTGTCCTTCAGCTACAATCTGACCGACAACATCCAGCTGAACCTCGAGGCCATCAACCTCACGGACGAGCGGACCACGGGCTACACCATGGACCCGTCCTTCCCGGTGATGGACGAAATGTCGGGACGCCGCGTCACCTTCGGCATGCGCATGGACTTCTGACCTTGCACGAAGCCTGCACTCGCGCACGGGCTGTATCCTGATCCCCGGGACGACAGCCCAGGTGGACGCCCCCTCCGAGGGAGGGGGCGTCTTCGCGCGTCCGGCGGGCGAAGCCGCGCGGCAGGCCGGAGCCGTCGCGGGCCTGCGCCGGGATGTCGTCAGCTATCTGCAACGCAAGGGACAACCGCTCGGCGACGCCGAGGACGCGGTTCAGGAAGCGTTCGTCCGCTTCCACCGCGCCGGCCATGACCTGTCGTCTCCCGACGCCCGCCCACTGCTGTTCGTCATCGCCCGCAATATCCAGAACGACCGGTGGAAGGCCGCCGCGCGGGAATCCCGCCGGTTGGTCGCCGAGGACGTCGCAACCCTGGACGCCGGTCCGCGCGCCATCGCCAGCGACGACCGCCCCGCCGACGACCGGCTGATCGGCCGACAGAATCTGGCCGCCGCGGCCGCCGTGATCCGCGCCCTGCCCCAGCGCACGCGCGAGGCCTTCCTGATGCATCGGTTCGAGACCCAGACCTATCGCCAGATCGCCGCCAGGCTGGGCGTCTCGGTCAGCATGGTCGAGAAATACATCGCCGAAGCGCTCCGTCAGCTGAAGATGTCGGCGGAGGACTGAGGTGTTTGGCTTCCCCGTCGTTGTGAGTTGTGAAGCACATGTCGCGCACGCTGAGCGCGGCCGGCCCCACGAGAGTTTCGCCCGTCCATGATCGACCGCCTGACCGCACTGTTCGCCCGCCGGCCGGCAACGGCCGAGGACTGGCTGGCCCGCTTGGGCCGGCCGGGCGTGAGCACGCGTGAGCAGGACCGGTTCACGGCCTGGCTGGAGGCCGATCCGGACAATCTGGACCGCTATGAAAGCGCCAAGGCGCGGAGTGCGGCCCTGGAGCCGTTGCGCGGCGTCTTCGAGGCCGATCTGGCCAGGATCCGGTGGCGGCGCCGAGACCCCGCCCTGTCGCGGCGGCTCCTGCTGTCCGGCGGCCTGGTCGCCGCCGCCGCGGTCGGCGGCGTTCTGATGTGGCCCTCCCTGTCCGCGCCGGCGGGGCGGTTGTACGAAAGCGCCCCCGGCCGGATTTCGGACGTCGTGCTGGATGATGGCTCGCACGTGACGCTGGACGCCGGCTCGGCGATCCGCGTGTCCCTCGACGACAGGGTGCGCCGCGTGACGCTGGAGCGTGGCGCGGCCTATTTCGAGGTGGCGCATGACACCGCCCATCCGTTCCAGGTCGGGCTTATGGATCGCAAGGTGATCGTCACCGGCACGCGTTTCACCACCACCCTGAAAAACGAAGCCGCCGAAGTCGCCCTGCTGGAAGGCCGGGTCGTCATCAGCACGCGCGACGCCGCCGACGGACGGGCGCTGACGGACGGGGTGGCGATGGCGCCCGGCGATCAGGCCGTCTTCCAGCCCGGGCGGCCGGTCGTCCGGCACGTCCGCGACGACCTCGACGTCGCGACCGCCTGGCGCAAGCGCCGCCTGATCTTCCGCGACGCCCCCCTGTCGGAGGTCATCGCCGCGGCGTCACGCTATTCCGACCGGCCGTTGACCATCGTCGATTCCCGGCTGGGCGCCCTGCGCATCACCGCCATCCTGCCGCTCGACGGCGATCAGTCGCTGGTCGACCGGATCGACGCCCTGTTGCCGGTGACGGTCGAACGGACGGCGGACGGCCGCGCCCTTGTCCGGGCCGAATAGGCCCTATCGCAGACCTGTCATGCCTGGGCTGTAAGGACTCGCGGTTCCTTCCACCGCCACCTGACAGGGTCCCGCGCTTGGCTCCGACCGCTCGATCGCTGCCGGCGCGCAACGCGTGGCGCGCGCCAGGTCTGGCGGCGGCGCTGGCGCTTCTGGCGGCGACGCCGGTCCATGCCCAGACGGCGGGGTTGCAGACCTTCGACATCCCCGCCCAGGACGCCTCCTCGTCCCTGATCCAGCTCTGCGCCGTCGCCGATTGCGAACTGGCCTTCGTCCAGCGCCCGGGCGCCACCGTCCGCACCCGGGCCGTGCGCGGCCGCATGTCGTGGCGCACCGCCCTGGAGCAGATGCTTCGCGGCACGGACCTGCGCCACCGCTTCATCGGCGCCCACGGCGTGCGCGTCTGGGCCGATCCCCGTCCGCCCGCCGCCTCGCCACGGCGCCCGTCTCTTCCACCCCCAGAAGACGAACCGGTCGAGCTGGAAGCCGTCGTCGTCGTGGGCCGGCTGTCAGGGCAGATCGACGAAGCCCTGCGCCGCAAGCGCGAGGCGGACGTCATCTCCGACGTCGTCACGGCGGGGCGGATCGGCGATCTGCCCGCCGCCAACCTGGCCGAAGCCCTGCAGCGCGCGCCCGGCGTAGCCGTGGAACGCGAGGTCGGCGAGGGCCAATTCGTCAGCGTGCGCGGCCTCGGCCCGCTGTTCCAGTCGGTGACCCTGAACGGCGCTCCGGTGGCCTTCAACGAGAACATCCGCAACTCGACCCAGAGCGGACGCCAGTTCCGCTTCCGGGCCCTGTCTCCGGACCTCCTGGCCGGCGCGACGCTGTCGAAGTCGGCCACGCCGGACATGATCGACGGCGGCATCGGCTCGAACATCGACATCGAAACCATCGGCGGGCTGGACGGCGCGCCCTTCCTGACCCTGCGCATGGGAGGTGAGATGGAAGCGCACACGGACCGCGCGGGTCCGGAGGTGTCCATCGCCGGCCGGATCGTGTCGCCCGACGGCGACCTCGGCCTCGTCGGCGGACTGGCCGAGGAGCAGCGGTCCGTGCGCTACGACCGGTTCCAGATCCAGCGGTACTACGACCTGTCGATCGGCGGAGCGACGGTCACGACGCCCAGCGATGTCCGCACCACCATCGAACGGGAGGACCGACGTCGACGCAGCGCCTTTCTCGGCCTGGACTGGCGCGCGACGCCTGATCTTCTGCTCGATTTCGACGGCCTGGTTTCGACCTTCGACAATGCGATCCGGGAGGACCGGCTTGTCTATATGCTCGGCGAGCGGCTGGCCCTGCCGGGCTCGGCCGTCACCGTTCGAAACGGCGTCGTCACGGCCGCGACGGTCGAGAACGGCCGTATCGACAACAACACCGAGGTCTCGGACCAGTCGCACCTGAACCTCGCCGTCTCGTCCGGCGCGCGGATACGGATCGGCGAATGGCGGCTGGAGCCGCGCATCAGCGCCTCGGTGGCGCGGTCGGTGCTGGATACGCCGCTTGAGCGGATGTCGGCCCAATCGCCGACAGGCGTGGCCTACGCCTTCGATCTGGGCGACGCCGTCGACAGGCGCAGGGCCGCCCGCCTGACCACCGGCCTGGACCTGACCGATCCGGGTCTGCTGCTGCCGCCCCGCCTGGCGGTCCGGGCCGTGGAGTCCCGGGACGATGATCTGACGGCCGTGATCGACGCCCGCCGCCCGCTCGACCGAACCCTGGGCGTCCTGCACCTGTCGGTCTTGCGGGTTGGAGGCCAGTTCACCGACCGCAACCGCGACTACCAGCGACGCGACCGGCAGGCCGTGCTCCGGCCCGGCGTCGACCTGCCTTTCCAGACCTATGGGATCATCACCCCGCGCGATGTGTTCGAAGGCCTGATCGATGAACGCTCGGCGCCGTGGGCCGCGGCGGACTTCCGCTGGTTCCGGGAGAGCTTCGTGCTACCCGGCGAACGGGACGGCGTCGTCTTCCAGCCCGGCGACCTGACGCCGAGCGGCGCCGACCTGCAGAATTCCTACACCGTCGGCGAGCGGGTCGCGGCGACCTATGTCCGGCTGGACGTGGATACGGTCGGCCTGCGCTGGCCGATCTCGGGCAATTTCGGCCTTCGGGTGGTGGAGACGCGCACCGAGGTCGAGGGTTCGATCCTGGGCATGGCCGGCGGCGCCATGGAGGTCCGGTCGGTGGCCTATGCCGGCTCGCACCGGATCTGGCTGCCCAGCGCCAATCTGACCCTCGATCTGGATGACGACAGCCTGCTGCGGTTCGCGGCGTCCCGGTCGATCACCCGCCCATCGTTGGCGGACCTGAGATCAGCGACCGTCCCGGCGAGCGTGCTGGTGGCGGCCATCTATGAACGGGGGCAGGCCGAGATCGACACGCCGTCCCCGGGGATCATCTTCACGGGGGTCGGCGGCAATCCGGACCTGACGCCCTATGTCGCGACAAACCTTGATGTTTCTTACGAACTGACCCGGCCCCGCGGCGCGTTGAGCGTCGCCCTCTTCCACAAGTCGATCGACGACTACGTCCAGACGCTGGCGGCGCCGGAACTCCTGACGTTCGAGACCCGCGCCGGACCGCCGGTGCAGGCGACGGTCATGATGTCCCGGCCCCGCAATGTCGGCCGCGCCCGCGTGGACGGCGTCGAAATCGGCCTGCACCGACGCTTCGCCACGGGCTTCGGCTTTTGGGCCAGCGCGACCTGGACCGACAGCCGGATCGAGGATTCGGGAACGGATCTGCTGGGCGTTTCGGAGCTGTCGTATTCGATCAATCCGTTCTTCGAGCGCGACCGGCTGGCGGTCAATCTCTCCTGGTCCTGGCGCTCGGCCTTCCGGTCGGAGGCCGACATGCAGGGCGGCGGCGTGTCCAGTTTCGTGGTCGCTCCGGCCGGCTACCTGGACGCCCAGGCCACCTTCGATCTGACGGACCACGCCCAGATCGTGCTGACCGCCTCGAACCTGACGGACACCGTCGATCAGGCCTGGGAGGGCTCGCCCGATCGCCTGCTGCAGCTGGGTCGGGCCGGTCCCGCAATGTCGTTTTCCTTCCGCTGGACCCTGTAGCCAGGCCCCGAATTTCGCACGGCAAATTACTGCCCGCGAACGGCCTCCATCGGCCATCCGCGCAAGAATTTTGCTTAGCCGACTTGTGCGGCGCAGCAGAGCATGGTTTCCTAAGGCTCTTCTTCAGGAGCCCCCGTGGCCAACCGCGCTTACACCGCTGACCGCAAGACCGCCGCCATGGCGATCGCGGCCGTGCGCGCGCCGTCGGTCGAACTCGCCCTGAACACCCTTATTCTCACGGTAATTCTTGTGCTGCTCTCCGGAGCGGTGTGGACGCACGTGACCTGACCTAACGCAACATCAGGATCGCCCGCAGCCACCCGCTCCCGAAAGGAAGCGGGTTTTTTGTTGTGCGCGGTCCGGACACCCTCCGGAACGACCTCGCCTATGACGCAAGATTTCACCCCGAACGACCGGCCGCCCAACGCGAGAAGCCGCGCCGTCACGGCCGGTCCGAACCGCGCCGCGGCCCGCAGCTATCTGCGCGCCGCAGGCATGCAGGACGCCGACTTCGACAAGCCGATGATCGCGGTGGTCAACACCTGGTCGTCGGTCACGCCGTGCAACATGCACTTGGACCGCCTGGCCGCGGACGTGCGCGCCGGCATCATCGCCGCGGGCGGCTATCCGGTCGATTTCAACACCATCGTGGTCACCGACGGCATCTCGATGGGCACGCCCGGGATGAAGGCGTCGCTGATCAGCCGCGAGGTCGTCGCCGACAGCATCGAACTGGCCGTCGAGGGCCACCAGCTGGACGGCGTCGTCTGCATCGTCGGCTGCGACAAGACCATCCCGGCCGCCGCTATGGCCCTGGCCCGCATGGATATCCCGGGCCTGGTCTACTACGGCGGCACGATCATGCCGGGGACCATCGGCACGAAGGAGGTCTCGGTTCAGGAGATCTTCGAGGCCATCGGCGCCCACGCCGCCGGAGCCCTGGACGACGCCGGCCTGAAGGCGGTCGAGACGGCGGTCTGCCCCGGCGCCGGCGCCTGCGGCGGCCAGTTCACCGCCAACACCATGGCCATGGCCCTGTCGGTCATGGGCCTGTCGCCGATGGGCGCGAACGACGTCCCCGCCGTCGATCCGGCCAAGGCCGCCGAGGGCGAGCGCTGCGGCCGCCTGATCGTCGAACGCGTCTTCGCCGGCGACAGCGCCCGCAAATACATCACCCGCGCCTCCTTGCGGAACGCCGCCGTCGCCGTCTCGGCCTCGGGCGGGTCGACCAATGCGGTGATGCACCTGACCGCCATCGCCGCCGAGGCGGGGGTCGAGTTCGGCGTCGAGGACTGCCACCAGGCCTGCGTCGACGCCCCAGTCATCTGCGACCTGAAGCCCGGCGGCCGTTTCCTGGCCTCGCACCTGTTCGCGGCGGGCGGCACCCGTCTGGTCACCCAGCGGATGGCGGCGGCGGGCAAGATCGTCAACGCCCCCACGGTCAGCGGCCGCAGCCTGTTCGCCGAAGCCGCCGAGGCCGAGGAAACGCCCGGCCAGCAGGTCGTCGCCGACTTCGCCGCCCCGATCATGGATCGCGGCAGCTACGCCGTCATCTACGGCGATGTCGCTCCAGACGGCGCGGTCATCAAGCTGACCGGCCACAAGGTCGATCGCTTCGAGGGTCCGGCCTGCGTCTTCGACAGCGAGGAAGACGCCTTTCACGCCGTCCAGGACGGCTCCGTGGGCGAGGGCGATGTCATCGTCATCCGCTACGAGGGCCCCAAGGGCGGCCCCGGGATGCGCGAGATGCTGCAGGTCACCGCCGCCCTGAAGGGCCGCGGCGTCCACAACGTCGCCCTGATCACCGACGGCCGCTTCTCGGGCGCCAGCTACGGCTTCGTCGCCGGCCACGTCTCGCCCGAAGCCGCCGTCGGCGGTCCGATTGCTCTCATTCGCGACGGCGACCGCATCGCCATCGACGTCACCAACCGCCGGATCGACGTGGACGCCGATCTGGTGAAGCGCCGGGCGGGCTTCGCCCCCAATCCGACCCGCCCGGCGCACGGGGTCTTCGCCAAATACCGCGCCTCGGTGGCCTCCGCCGCCCAGGGCGCCGTGACCATTCCCAACCCGCCGCCGGTCCAGCGCCCCGCTGAAACCGAAGCCCGATCCGCCCGAGAGGACGCCTGAACCATGGCCATCACGATCTACACCAACGACGACATTCGCCCCGGCGCCATCGCCGGCCAGCGCATCGCCATCATCGGCTACGGCTCGCAGGGCCGGGCCCACGCCCAGAACCTGAAGGACTCCGGTTTCGACGTGGTCGCCGGGGTCCGCGAGGGCGGCACGGGCTGGCGCAACGCCACGGCTGACGGCGTCCCCACCGCCGAGCCCGCCGAGGCGGTCAAGGACGCGGACATCATCGCCATCCTGACCCCGGACATGATCCAGGCCGAGGTCTATCGCGACATCATCGAGCCGAACGCCAAAAAGGGCGCGGCCATCCTGTTCGCCCACGGCTTCTCGATCATCTACGGCCGCATCACCCCGCGCGCCGACATGGACGTGATCCTGGTCGCGCCCAAGGGGCCGGGCGACCTGGTCCGTCGCGAGTACCAGCGCGGCCGCGGCGTCCCGTCCCTGTTCGCCATCGAACAGGACGCCACGGGCAAGGCCCGCGACCGCGCCATGGGCTACGCCAAGGGCAACGGCGGCGCGACCGGCGGCCTGCTGGAAACCACCTTCCGCGAAGAGACCGAGACCGACCTGTTCGGCGAACAGGCCGTCCTGTGCGGCGGCGCCAAGGAGCTGGTCATGTCCGGGTTCAACACCCTGGTCGAGGCCGGCTACCAGCCCGAGATCGCCTACTTCGAGTGCATGCACGAGCTGAAGCTGATCGTGGACCTGTTCTACGAGGGCGGCATCACCAAGATGAACGCGTTCATCTCGGAGACGGCCAAGTGGGGCTCGGTGAAGTCCGGCCCCCGCGTCATCACCGACGAGACCCGCGCCCGCATGAAGACCATCCTGGACGAGATCCAGTCGGGTCAGTTCGCCAGCGAATGGATCGCCGAGAACGAGGCGGGCAAGCCTCGCTACGACGCCTGGGTCAAGGCCGACGGCGAGCAGCCGATCGAGCAGACCGGCGCCAAGCTGCGCGAACGCATGGCCTGGCTGCACGCCCCCAAGTCTGAAGCCGCCTGAGCCCAGATCAGAACATGACCGCCTCCGCCGCCCGCATCCCAGAACCCGCCGCCGCCCCGAAAAGCGGCGCCCGCCTGCTGGTCTCCACCCTGGAGCGGCTGGGGGTGGAGGTCGTGTTCGGCTATCCGGGCGGCGCGATCATGCCCGTCTATGACGCCCTGGCCGGATCGAAACTGCGTCACATCCTGGTCCGCCACGAGCAGGCCGCCGCCTTCGCCGCCGACGCCTACGCCCGGCGCAGCGGCAAGGTCGGCGTCTGCATGGCCACCTCCGGCCCCGGCGCCACCAACCTGATCACCGGCATCGCCAATGCGATGATGGATTCCATCCCCATCGTCTGCATCACCGGCAACGTCGCCCAGGGCGTCATGGGCACCGACGCCTTCCAGGAGATCGACATCCTGGGCGTCACCCTGCCGATCGTGAAGCACTCCATCCTGGTCCGTGACCCGGCCGATGTTCCGGCCGCCGTCGAGGAGGCCTTCCACATCGCCGCCTCGGGCCGTCCCGGACCGGTCCTGATCGACCTGCCCAAGGACGTCCAGGTCGGCCAGACCAGCGAGGACTTCGGCTTCCACATTCCCAACGCGGTCACCCCCATCGACCACGACGCCATCGCCCGCGCCGCCGAGATGATCCGCGCCGCCGAGCGTCCGCTGATCTACGTCGGCGGCGGGGTGAAGATCGGGCGGGCGACGGAACAGCTGCGCACCTTCGCCGACCAGACCGGCATCCCGTCGATCTCGACCCTGAACGCCCTGGGCACGATCCCGACCGACGCCCCCGGCTTCCAGGGGATGCTGGGCATGCACGGCACGCGCGCGGCGAACGAGGCGGTTCAGGAGGCCGATCTGCTGATCGTCTTCGGCGCCCGGTTCGACGACCGCGCCACCGGCAAGCTGGCCGAGTTCGCACCGCACGCCCGCGTCGTCCATTTCGACATCGACGCCTCAGAGATCGGCAAGCTGCGCGAGACCCATGTCGCCGTCACGGGCGAGATCGCGCCGGGCATCGAGGCCCTGAGCGCGCACCTGTCGGGCACGCCGCTGGCCATCGATCCGTGGATGATCCGCTGCGACACGCGGGTCCGCCGCACCGCCTTCCGCTACGAGGACGCACCCGGCGAAGGCGTCTACGCCCCCGCCCTGCTGAAGGCGATTTCCGAAGCGGCGGGCGATGATTTCGTCGCCGCCTGCGACGTCGGCCAGCACCAGATGTGGGCCGCCCAGCACTGTCGGTTCGCCAAGCCGGAAGCCCACATCACCTCGGGTGGACTGGGGGCCATGGGCTTCGGCCTGCCCGCGGGCATCGGCGCCAAGCTGTCAGATCCGGACGCCACGGTCGTGGTCGTCGCCGGCGACGGCGGCTTCATGATGAACGTGCAGGAACTGGCCACCCTGCGTCGCTACGGCGTCGCGGTGAAGGTCCTGCTGCTGGACAACAGCTCGTTGGGCCTGGTCCGTCAGTGGCAGGAGCTGTTCTTCGACGGCAACTACTCGGAGATCGACCTGTCCGACAATCCGGACTTCGTGAAGGTCGCCGAGGCCTTCGGCGTCGAGGCCTTCCGAATTAGTCGACGCGAGGAGGTGCAGGCCGGGATCGCCCGCCTGCTGGCCGCCGACGGCCCCTGCCTCGCGCACGTGATCATCGACCCCCGGGAGAACGTGTGGCCGCTGGTCCCGCCCGGAAAGAACAACGCCGAAATGATGGAAGGCGCCTGACCATGAGCACCGAAACCCTGCACCTGAACATTGACCGCGCCGACGGTTCGCTCCAGCGCCTGATCGGCCTGGTCGAGCGCCGCGGTTTCCACATCGACGGCATGACCCTGAGCGACGAAGGCCACGGCCGTCATGTCGAACTGGCCGTGCGCGGCCGCGACGCCGCCCGCTGTACCCGCACCCTGGGCCGCCAGATCGACAAGCTGTTCGGCGTCACCCGCATCGACGGCCGTCCGTCGGGCCAACACGCGGGTCAAGCCGCCGCCTTCCATCCCGAGGTAGCGGCATGACCAAGGTTCAAACCGCCGTCGCCGCCGATCCGAACAAGGTCGTCGTCTTCGACACCACCCTGCGCGACGGGGAACAGGCGCCCGGCTTCTCGATGAACCCGGACGACAAGGTCCGCATGGCCCATGTGCTGGCCGCGATGAATGTCGATGTGATCGAAGCCGGCTTCGCCGCCGCCTCGCCCGGCGACGAGGAAGGCGTGCGCCGGGTGGTCGGCGAGGTGGAAGGCCCCGTCTTCTGCTCGCTGGCCCGTTCGAGCGAGGCCGACATCGACGCGGCCTACCGCGCCCTGCGCGGGACGGAGGAGCGCCGTCTCCACATCTTCCTGGGCACCAGCCCGATCCATCGCTCGGCCAAGCTGAAGATGTCGAAGGCCGAGGTGCTGGCCGCCGCCGAGCGCTCGGTCGCCTACGCCCGCACTCGCTTCGAGGACGTGGAGTTCAGCCCCGAGGACGCCATCCGCACCGAGCCGGAGTTCCTGGCCGAGGTATGCGAGGCTGCCGCCGCGGCGGGAGCCACTACCCTGAACATCCCCGACACCGTCGGCTATTCCACCCCCGGCGAGATCGCCGAGATCTATCGCCGCCTGATCGCCACGGTCCGCGTCCGTCATCCGAATGTGGTCTTCTCGGCCCACTGCCACGACGACCTGGGCATGGCCGTCGCCAACTCGCTGGCGGCGGTGGAAGCCGGCGCGCGTCAGGTCGAGGGCGCCATCAACGGCATCGGCGAGCGGGCGGGCAACGCCTCGATCGAGGAGATGGTCATGGCCATCCGCACCCGGTCGGACCGCTATGGCCTGCACACCGGCGTGGACGCCACCCACCTGGTCCGCGCCAGCCGGCTGCTGAGCGAGATCACCCACACGCCGGTGGTCCGCAACAAGGCCATCGTCGGGCTGAACGCCTTCGCCCACGAGGCGGGCATCCACCAGCACGGCATGATGGCCGATCCCTCGACCTACGAAATCATGCGTCCGCAGGACGTAGGCTTCGAGGGTACCTGGTTCGTGCTGGGCAAGCACTCGGGCCGCCATGCCGTGGCCAAGCGCGCGGAGGCCCTGGGCCAGCCCGTCGCCGGCGCCCACCTGGCCGCCGCCTTCGCCGGCTTCAAGGCCCGCGCCGACGAGATCGGCGAGATCAACGACCACGAATTGCTGGCGATCATCGAGGCCTCGCGCCCGGACGCCGCCCCTCGACAGGAGTACGCCTATGCGGCCGCTGGCTGAACATATCTGGGTCAACGGCGAACTGACGCCCTGGGCGGACGCCAAGGTTCACGTGATGAGCCACGCGCTCCACTACGGCACCTCGGTGTTCGAGGGCATCCGCGTCTATGACACCCCGAACGGCCCCTGCGGCTTCCGCCTGACCGATCACGTGCGCCGCCTGTTCGACAGCGCCCGCATGTATCATTTCCAGCTGCCGTTCACCGAGGACGAGCTGGTCGAGGCCTGCCGGGCCACCGTGCGTTCGACCGGGCTCAAGTCCGCCTACATCCGCCCTATCGCCTTCCTGGGCGCGTGCGGCATGGGGGTGACGCCCTCTCCCGAGAACATGAACGTCGACGTCGCCGTCGCCGCCTTCCCCTGGGGGGCCTATCTGGGCGAGGAGGCGCTGGAGAAGGGCGTGGACGCCTGCGTCGCCTCGTGGTCGCGCATCGCCCCCAACACCGTGCCCTCGGGCGCCAAGGCGGGCGGCAACTACCTGTCCTCCTACCTGATCGGTCGCGAGGCCCGGGTCGGCGGCTTCGGCGAAGGCATCGCCCTGGGCACCGACGGCCGCCTGTCCGAAGGCGCCGGCGAGAACCTGTTCATCGTCAAGGACGGCGAGATCATCACGCCGCCGGCCGCCGCCTCCATCCTGATGGGCATCACCCGCGACAGCGTGCTGAAGCTGGCGCGCGGCCTGGGCTATGAGACCCGCGAGCAGATCCTGCCGCGCGAGGCCCTGTACGTCGCCGACGAGATCTTCATGACCGGCACCGCCGCCGAGATCACCCCGGTGCGCTCGGTCGACGGCATCCCTACCCGCGCCGCCGGTCCGGGCCCGGTGACCAAGGCCGTCAACGCCGCCTTCCGCGGCCTGTTCACCGGCGCGACCCCGGACCGCCACGGCTGGCTGGAACCCATCGCGGCCCCCTCTCCCAGCCCCGCCCGCGCGGAGCCCGAATATGCCTGAGACCCTGTTCGAGAAGGTGTGGAACCGCCACGTCGTCCAGGCGGAAACGCCTGACGCCCCGGCGGTGCTCTACATCGACCTGCATCTGGTCCATGAGGTCACCAGCCCCCAGGCCTTCTCCGAGATCGAGAGCCGCGGCCTGACCGTGCGCCGCCCCGACCTCACCTTCGCCACCCTGGACCACTCCACCCCCACCCTGCCCGCCGATGCGAGCGGAGAGCGGCCCTATTACACCCCGGCGTCCAAGACCCAGGTCGAGACGCTGGAGGCCAATTGCGAGCGCCACGGCGTCTCGCTGGCGGGCTGGGACTCGGCGGACCGTGGCGTGGTGCACGTCATGGGGCCTGAGCTGGGGCTGACCCAGCCGGGCATGACCGTCGTCTGCGGCGACAGCCACACCGCCACCCACGGCGCCTTCGGGGCGCTGGCGTTCGGCATCGGCACCTCCGAGGTCGGCCATGTGCTGGCCACCCAGTGCCTGCTGCAGCGCAAGGCCCGAACCATGCGCGTCACCGTCGATGGCCGACTGCAACCGGGCGTCTCCGGCAAGGACGTGGCGCTGGCGATCATCGCCCGCCTGGGCTTCGGCGGCGGCACCGGCTTCGTGGTCGAGTACGCCGGCGAGGCCATCCGGTCTCTGGACATGGAAGGGCGGATGACCGTCTGCAACATGTCGATCGAGGCGGGCGCCCGCGCCGGCATGATCGCCCCCGACCAGACCACCGTCGACTGGCTGAAGGGCCGTCAGCACGCACCCTCCGGCCCCGCCTGGGACCGCGCCGTCGCCGACTGGCTGGCGCTGGCCTCCGACGAGGGCGCGGCTTTCGACGCCGAGGTCCACATCGACGGCGCCGCCATCCGGCCCATGGCCACCTGGGGCACGACGCCGGACGCGGGCTCCGCCATCGGCGAACCCGTCCCCGCCCCGCGCGACGCCTCCGGCGAGAAGGCGCTGGCCTATATGGGCTTCACCGCCGGCGAGGCGACGACGGCCCATCCGGTCGATGTGGTCTTCATCGGCAGTTGCACCAACGGCCGCCTGCCCGACCTGCGCGCCGCCGCCGAGGTGCTGCGCGGTCGCAAGGTGAAGCCGGGCCTGCGCATGCTGGTGGTCCCCGGCTCCGAGGCCGTGCGCCGCGACGCCGAGGCGGAAGGGCTGCACACCGTCTTCACCGACGCCGGGGCCGAATGGCGCATCCCGGGATGCTCCATGTGCCTGGCCATGAACGGCGACATGGTCGCGCCGGGTCAGCTGGCGGTCTCGACCTCCAACCGCAATTTCGAGGGCCGTCAGGGGCCCGGCTCGCGCACCATCCTGGCCAGCCCCGCGACCGCCGCGGCGACCGCCATCATGGGCGTGCTGACCGACCCGCGCGTGTTTCTGACGGAGACCGCCCTCCTCAAGCAGCCGAGCGCCGCGCGCGAGGCGGTAGGAGTCCAAAATGCCTGAGCCCTTCAAGACCCTGACGTCGAAGGCTGTGGTCCTGTCGCAGTCGAACATCGACACCGACCAGATCATCCCGGGTCGTTTCCTGAGCACCACCAGCCGCGAAGGCCTGGGGGCCTGGGCCTTCTACGACTGGCGCTACGAGGCCGACGGGTCGCCCAAGCCCGAGGCGGTGCTGAACCGCATCGACCCGACCGAGCGCCGCATCCTGCTGGCGGGCAAGAATTTCGCCTGCGGCTCCTCACGCGAACACGCCCCATGGGCCCTGATGGACTACGGCTTTCGGGCCGTGGTCTCGACGGAGATCGCCGACATCTTCACGTCCAACGCCCTGAAGAACGGCTTCCTGCCCATCGTCGTCGATCAGGCCGCCTGGGACGACCTCGCCGCCCATCCCGACCAGCCGATCACCATCGACCTGGAAACCTCGACGATCCAGCGCGGCAATGCACAGCCTGTCGCGTTCGCCGTCGAGAGTTTCGCCCGCCAGTGCCTGCTCGACGGGGTCGACACCCTCGGCTGGCTGCAAGCCCGCATGCCCGCCATCGAAGCCTTTGAACGCCAGAAAGAAGCCGTCTGATGCCCTCCCCCAAGACCTATGACATCGTCGTCCTGCCCGGCGACGGCGTCGGCCCCGAAGTGACCCATGCGGCGAAGGCCGTGCTGACGGTCATCGGCGACTTCTATGGCCATGAGTTCCGCTTCCATGAACACCTGATCGGCGGGGCCGGCATCGACGCCGTCGGCGATCCCCTGCCCCAAGAAACCGTCGACGCCTGCCTGGCCGCCGATGCGGTGCTGCTCGGCGCCGTGGGCGGACCGCAGTGGGACGGCGGCAAGCGCCGTCCGGAAGAAGGCCTGCTGGGCCTGCGCAAGGCCATGGGCCTGTACGCCAACCTGCGCCCGCTGCAGGTCTCGCCGGTGCTGGCCCACCGTTCGCCGCTGAAGAAGGAGATCGTCGAAGGCGTCGATCTGATCGTCTTCCGCGAGCTGACCGGCGGCATCTATTTCGGGGAGAAGACCCGCACCGCCGACCGGGCCACCGACCTGTGCGAATACACCGTCGGCGAGGTCGAGCGCATCGCCCGCGCCGCCTTCCAGACCGCCCAGCAGCGGCGCGGCAAGGTGACCTCGGTCGACAAGGCCAACGTCATGGAGACCAGCCGCCTGTGGCGCGAGGTCGTGACCCGCATCCATGCCGAGGAATTCCCGCGCATCGAGCTGGAGCACGCCCTGGTCGACTCCATGGCCATGCACCTGATCCGCAAGCCGCGCGAGTACGACGTCATCCTGACCGAGAACATGTTCGGCGACATCCTGTCGGACGAAATCTCGGTGCTGGGCGGGTCCATCGGCCTGCTGCCGTCGGCCTCGCTGGGCTCGGGCGGCCCGGGCCTGTTCGAGCCCATCCATGGCTCGGCGCCCGATATCGCCGGTCAGGACAAGGCCAACCCGGTCGGGACCATCCTGTCGGCCGCCCTGCTGCTGCGTCACAGCCTGGGGCTGGAGGACGAGGCCGGCTCCATCGAGGCCGCCTGCGCCGCCGTGCTGTCTGCCGGCGCGGTCACCGCCGACCTGGGCGGGACCCTGGGCACCCGCGACGCCGCCAATGCGGTGATCGACGGCATCCGGGCGATCCACTGGGCCGCCGCCCATCGCGTCCAGATGCACTGGGCCTGAGGAAGAAACCGTGCCTCCGGCGCCGCAAATCCGGGGCGAAGGCGCAATTTTTCACCTTTCACTTGACGGACCCCGCTCTTGTCCGTCAGCCTTCTCCCGAACTTGAACTGAGCAGGTCCGCCGTGAACCGCCTCGACGCCCGCACCGCCATCGCCTCGACCGCCTCGTGCGGCGGCGCGACCGTGCGCGTCATTGGCATGACCGGTATGACCACCACCACGCCTCCGGCGGGGACAGGTTAGCGCGCACCGAAGCTCAGGAACGCAAAACCCAACCCCGCCCGGATCGCTCCGGGCGGGGTTTTTCTTTTCTCCCCCATCTCCTCGAAAGACCCCTCCCATGTCCGCCCAACTCGCCCTCCTCGACCGCCCGCCCGTCGCCCCGTCCGCCCTGGCCGCGCCCGAGGTCGTCGTCATGAAGTTCGGCAGCTCAGTGCTGGTCGATCCCGCCGACGCGCCCAAGGTCGCCTCCGACATCTACGCCGAGGTCCGACGCGGCCGCCGGGTGGTGGCGGTCGTCTCGGCCCTCGCCGGACAGACGGACGTCCTTCTGTCGGAAGCCCGCGCCCTCGGCCTGGCCCACGACAACAGCATCCTCCCCGCCTATGTCGTGCAGGGCGAGGAGCGGTCCGCCGCCCTCGTCGCCCTGGCCTGCGACCGGGTCGGCCTCAGCGCCGTCACCCTGTCTGTCCGCGAGCTCGGCCTGGTCGCCGAGGGGCCGTGCGAGCATGCCCGCCCGGTGTCGCTGGACCGCGCCGCCCTCGACCGCGCCCTGCTGAAGCATGAAGTCGTGGTCGTCCCTGGGTTCGGCGCCCTGTCGCCCACCGGCGACGTGGTCCTTCTGGGCCGCGGCGGGTCGGACCTGACCGCCCTCTTCCTCGCCGCCGAGCTGGAGCTCGACAGCGTCCAGCTGGTGAAGGACGTGGACGGCCTCTACGACCGCGATCCCAACGTCCATGCCGACGCCCGCCGCTACGATCAGGCCAGCTGGGCCGAGGCCAAGGCGCTGGGCGGCGGCCTGGTCCAGCCCGATGCGCTGGACCTCGCCGAGGCGCGCCGCCTGAAGGTCGAGGTACGCAACTATCTGGACGGCCATCGCACGGTCGTCGGCGCGGTCGGCGCCCCGCCTCGCGTCGCCCCACCGCATCGCCGCCTGCGCGTGGCCGTCGCCGGCTGCGGCGTGGTCGGCGGCGGCGCCCTGGCCCGCCTGCTGGTCGATCCGCGCCTGGACGTGGTCGGCGTGCTGGTCCGCGATCCGTCCAAACCGCGCGACGTGCCCGGCGCCACGGACGCCCGCCTCGCCCCCCTGCTGGTCTCAAGTCCCGACGCCTTGCTGGCGCGCGATCCGGACATCGTGCTGGAGGCCCTGTCCGAAGCCGCCGCCGGTCATGCGGTGATCCGCGCCGCCCTGTCGCGCGGCGTCGATGTGGCTACGGCCAACAAACAGGCCGTCAGCGTCGATCCCGCCGGGCTGCTGGCCCTGGCCGAGGCCAATGGCGCGACGCTGCTCTGGTCGGCCTCCGTCGGCGGCGGCGTGCCCATGGTCGAGGCCGTGCGCGCGGCCCGCGTCGACGCCCCCGTCGCCGCCTTCGAGGCCGTGCTGAACGGCACCGTCAACTTCATGCTGGCCCGTCTCGGCGAGGGCGCGTCCTTCGATCAGGCCTTGTCCGAAGCCCGCGCCGCCGGCTTCGCTGAGGAGGATCCGTCGTCCGACCTGGAAGGCCTCGACGCCCTGGCCAAGGTCCGCCTGCTGGCCTTCGAGGCCTTCGGCCTCATGCCCGAGGAAGCCGACATCGCCCGCGACGTGCTGGATCCCGCCGACCTGCCGCCCGCCGGCGCGCGTCAGCTCTGTCGCTGCGAGCTGAAAGACGGCAAACTGGTCGCCAGCGTGCAGCTGGTTTCGGGTCCGCTCGATCCGCTGTTCGCGGAGCTGAAGGGAGAGGGCAACGCCTTGAAGGTGGTCTCGCACGACGGATCCGCGGTGCGCCGCCGGGGGCGCGGCGCCGGACGCTGGGCCACGGCCGAAAGCCTGTTGGCCGACCTGTCCGACCTGGCCGCCGCGCGCCTTGTCGAGCCCGCCTGATCATGGCCGTCTTCACCCCCGTCGAGGAGGCCGACGCCGAGCCCTTCATTAGTCGCTACGGGCTGAGCCTCGTCGCGCTCACGCCCATCGCCGAAGGGGTGGAGAACACCAACTACCGGCTCGACACGGACCAGGGCCGGTTCGTCCTGACCCTGTTCGAGAACCGCACAGACGCGGCGTCCCTGCCCTTCTGCCTGGGCCTGACCGCCCACGCCGCTGACAAAGGTCTGCCCGCCGCCCGCGCCCTGATCGACAGTGACGGAGAAACGGTCGGCGAACTGAACGGTCGCCCCGCCGCCCTCCTCGAATGGCTGCCCGGGGCGTGGAAGCGCAATCCGTCGCCGGCGGATCAGAGACAGGCCGGGGCGCTTCTGGCCCGCCTGCATCTGGCCGGCGCGGACTTTCCGCTCGAGCGTATCGATCCGGTCGGTCCGGCCGCGCGCCGGGCCCTGTTCGAGCGCAGCCTGACCCGCGCGGGAGCCGCCGACCGCGCCCTGCTGGACCGGATGGCCCCCTGGGTGGTCGCGGGTTCCGACCCGGCCGCGGGCCTGCCGCGTGGTCCTATCCATGCCGACTATTTCCCGGACAATCTGCTGTTCGAAGGCGACGTGCCCAGCGGCCTGATCGACTTCTATTTCGGCTGCACCGGCGCCTATGCCTACGACCTGGCCATCGCCCTCTCGGCCTGGGGCTTCGACGCCGACGGTCTGCCCCTCCCCGCGGCGCTTCAGGCCTTCCGCGCCGGCTATGAGTCCGTGCGTCCCCTGACCCCGGCGGAAGACGCCGCCTTGCCCGCCCTCGGCGCCGTGGCGGCCGTGCGGTTCACCCTAACCCGGCTGCATGACCGGCTTTTCCACGACCCGGCCCGGCTGGTGACACCCAAGGATCCGACGCCCTTCCTGCGACGGGTGGACTGGTGGACGGAGCAGGCCGCGCTGGCGGCCTAGTGACACCTTCTCCCTCCCCTCATGGGGAGGGTGGCCGAGCGCAGCGAGGACGGGTGGGGAACCGCCGCACAGTCGAGCATCTTCCGATATGCCCCACCCTGTCGTCGCTTCGCGCCGACATCCCTCCCCACTTCGGGGGAGGGAGAAGTCTTACCCGATCGCGGCCAGCACCGCGTCCAGCGTCGCATCCACTGTCTCGAACCGCTCGGTCCGGCCTTCCAGACCCTGAAGCTGCGGCGGCCGTTCCGGCGCGAAGCCCAGCGCCGCCTCGACGCTGTCCGGGAATTTCGCCGGATGCGCCGTCGACAGGGCGACCACCGGCCCCGTCCGTTCGACGCGCCGCGCCGCGTGCAGGGCCACGGCAGTGTGCGGGCAGATCACCCGCCCGTTCTCCGCCCAGGTCCGGCGCATCTCCGCCACCGTTTCGTCTTCACTGACCGAAACGGCCGACACCTCCCGTCGAAGCGCCGCCAGCACGTCGTCCGGCAGGGTCACCCGTCCCTGCTTGGCGAAGTCCTCGAACAGGCCGCGCGTCAGGTCGGCGTCGCGGCCCGTGGCCTCGAACAGCAGCCGCTCGAAATTGGAGGGCGCCTGCACGTCCATGCTGACGCTGGCGGTCGGCTCGGCCCGGGTCCGCTCATAGACCCCATCGTTCAGCGCCCGCACCAGGGCATCGTTGCGGTTTGTCGCCGCCACCAGGGCGCCGATCGGCAGGCCGCACTGACGCGCCACCCAGCCGGCGAAGGCGTCGCCGAAATTCCCCGTCGGCACGACATAGGTCGCTGCCTGCGCCAGCCGCGACGCGGCCGCGGCGTAGTAGGGCGCCTGTCCTGACAGCCTGGCCCAGTTGATCGAGTTGACCGAGCTGACGCGCCGGCCGGCCTTCAGCGCCTGCACGCCCAGCAGGGCCTTCACCAGCCGCTGGCAGTCGTCGAAATCGCCGCGCACCGCCAGGTTCAGCACATTGGCGGCGCCGGTCGTCGTCATCTGCAGCCGCTGCATCGGCGACACCCGGCCCAGCGGATGCAGGACCACCAGATCGATCCGGTCCGCGCCGGCGAAGGCGTTGACCGCCGCCGCGCCCGTGTCGCCGCTGGTCGCGGTCAGGAGCAGCAGCCGCTCGCCGGACGCCGCCAGCAGGCTCTCGGCCATTCCGGCCACCAGCTGCATGGCCAGGTCCTTGAACGCCGCCGTCGGCCCGTGGAACAACTCCAGCACATGCAGGCCGGGCTCCAGCTCGACCAGCGGGACCACATCCGGATGCAGGAAGCGGTCCTGCACTCGTCGCGCGGCGGCGGCCAGCGCCCCCTCGGGCAGGGCCTCTCCGACAAAGGGGGTCAGCAGGCGGGTCGCGATCGTCGCATAGTCGGCCTCGCCTGCGGTCAGCTCCGCCAGATCGAGACCCGGCCAGCGCGACGGCGCGAACAGGCCGCCGTCGGGCGCGATGCCGTTGATCACCGTGCCGGCGAAATCGGTCAGGGGCGAGCGGCCGCGGGTGCTGACGTAGGACAGGGACATGATCCCTTCGTCGGCAACTCCGGCGCGCCCGTCAATGACGGACAGACGCGCCGGCGACGCTTTAGAACTTCAGGCGCACATTCACGCCCGCGGTGTGGCTTTCGATCTTGTCGCCGAACTCGCCGACGTAGTTCAGGCGCAGCGACAGGCCGTCGTCGTTTCCGAACCGGACGTCGGCCCCGACCCGCCACGCCTGCTCGTCGATCGGCGTGGTGATGAAGGCCGGCGCCGCATCCGGATTGGAGCCCAGCAGACGCATCGGAGCCACGAGTTCGTCTTCCGAATGGAAGACCCGGCCCACGGTGAGGACGGCCGAAGCGCTGGACGACTGCCCGTAGTCCGAACGGAAGCCGAAGGCGACCTCGGGGTTCAGGGCGCCGATCACCTCGGTGTCCGCGAAGCCCTCGACGCCCAGGCCGGCCATGCCCTCTTCGACGAAGCCGTCGCGATACAGGGCCGTCACCGATCCCCGCAGGGCCGGGCGGGCATAGAAGGCGCCGGCGCCGAAGATGTGAGCCACCTCGGCGTCCATCCGCAGATAGCCGGTGTCGTTGTTCGACTCGCCCTTCAGCGGCTGGAAGACGTTGCTCAGGCGCGTCGTCTCGACGGCCTGCCAGCCGGCGCTGATCGACACGCCCATCTGGCCGCCGTCCGGCGCGGTCTGGCGCAGGCCGAGGCCGCCGTGGAAGCCGTCGCCCTCGAACACGGCCCGGCCGTTGTCCACGAAGTTGTGGCCCAGGTCGTCGTAGCCCAGGGCTCCGCCCACCACCCAGCCCTGCCCGATCGGCTGTTCGAAGCCGGTGCGGAAGCGGGCGGCCGCGTCGGCGGTGATGCCGAAGAACTCGCTGTCGCCCTCGCGTTCGAACTCGCTCGTTTCGATCTGCGCCCAGACGCACCGGTCGCTCGCCGGGGCGATGTCCGAACCGCAGTTGAATATCTGGTCGGCGAAATCACGCGAAGCGCTGAACTGCGTCACTGTCGGAGCCAGCAGAGGTTCCGGGTTCAACTCGTTGAAGATGTAGCGGTAAGCATCCTCGTCGCCGACCTGGAGATTGCCGATCAGGGCCATCAGCTGGCCGATGCCCGACGACCCGCCGGCGGCGATGGCCGAGTCCATATGGTAGCCGAGGGCCCGCCCGTTCCGGTTCAGGAAATCCTGGCCGAAATGGGTGTTGAACGCGAGGTGCACGCCGTCGGCGTCCGCCTCGATCCGGTAGTCCATCGCCAGCGTGTCCTCGATCTCCAGGCCGATATCGACGCCCACGCCGCCGGTGGCGAACAGGGTGACGCGGTTGGAGTTCTCCAGCCAGGTCAGGACCACCTCGCCCGTGCCGTCGACGGTGGCGTCGCCGGTTGCGTTGACCCGGTCCGAGGCATAGGGGCCGTAGGCGACGTCGAAGACCAGATGGCCGGTTCCCGTCTGGACGTAGTCGCCGTCCAGCGCGACCGTGTTGATCACCCGCGCGCCGTAATAGAGGTTGGTCGATGGATCGCCCTCGGCGTCCAGATCGCCGAACGTCGCCCCGCCGGCCAGGTCGATCGGGGTCCGCGAGGCGCTGAGCCCCATCACGAAGTCGCCGGCGTTGGTGAACACGCCGCTGCTGCCCGGACCGTCCTGCAGGTCGATGGTGTTGAAGGCCAGGAAGGTCCCGCCCGCGCCGTTCAGCACCGCGTTGGTCCCCGACCCCAGGTCGATGTTGCCGAAGATCGCGCCGGTGTTCTCGACCCGATCATCGCCCGCGCCCGTGTCGATCGCCAGGCCCGAGACAGCCGAGACCGAGCCCGAGGTGCGGATCAGGTTGGACGCGCCGCCCGACAGGCGAACGCCGACGCCGGCGCCCGCGCCGCCCCGGACCATGTTGTCCGACAGGACGGTGATGTTCCCCGCCCCCGCGCCGCCCAGGCTCTGGGCGAAGACGCCGATCGAATCCTCGCCCGGAGCGAAGACCAGGCCCGAGACGTCGAGGTTGATGGCGCCGCCCGCGCCCGCGCCGCCGGCCGTGCCGGCGAAGACGCCGTCGATCCAGCCGCCGCCGCCGCCCAGGCTCTGGGCGATGACGCCATAGGTTCCATCGCCCATGACCACGATATTGCCGGTGTGGTTCAGGCCGATGACGCCGCCGTTGCCGCTGTTGGCGGCGTTCAGGTTCACCGTGGCGTTGTCGAAGGAGCCGAACACCGCGCCGCCGCCGCCGCCGATGGACTGCAGCAGCATGCCGTGCGAGCCGGCGCCGGTGGTCTGCAGGTCCCCGCTGTGGATCAGGTCGATCGCGCCGCCGTTGCCGGTCGCGCCCAGGGTTCCGCCCAGATTGACGATCGGCGCGTTGACGCCGCTCATCAGGGTGACGCCGCCGCCCGTTCCGATCGACTGCACGACCAGCAGGGGCGAATGATCGCCCAGGCTGATGCCCCCGCCGCTGAAGTTCGAGTTGATCGCGCCGCCATCGTTTCCAAGGCCGCCCGAAGCGCCCAGGCTTACGGTGACGACCGTATCGCCCCGCGCGGCCAGCGGATCGAGGATCACCGGCTGGACCATCGGGGTCAGGACGTCGTCCTTGTCCGTCAGGCTCGGTTGGACCTGCGGCCCGCCCGCCACGACGACGGGGCTGACCTTGGACGAGACGCCGGGCTGGGTCGCCGGGACCGGGCCGCTGTTCTTGGTCGACAGGGCCGGCATCACTTCCGGCGCCGGAGCGGCCGGAAGCGCCGGGGCCCCGTTGGCCGAGCCCGCGCCGCTGACGACCACGGTGGCGAAGCCGCCGCCGCCTCCGATCGACTGCAGGATCGCTCCCGCCGACAGGTCGCCCGAGGTGCCGATCCGGCCGACCTGGGTGCGGTTGATGGCGCCGCCGTCCGAGGTCTGGCTGTTGACCGCGCCGAGGGTGACGGAAACGTCGCCCAGCAGGGTCCCCGCCGGAGCGGTCAGATCCATGATGCCGCGCCCGCCGCCGCCGCCGATGCTCTGGAACAGGGCGCCCGGGGCGCCCTCGCCCACGGTGGTCAGGCTGCCCGAATGGCCGCCCAGGATGTCGCCGCCCCTGTTGTCGACGCCGTCGATGCCGCCCAGGTCGATCTGGAACGCCAGGGGGGCCGCCGGCAGGATCACGGTCGGATCGTTCAGCGCGGCCAGGGTGGCCGACAGATTGACCGTGCCGCCGCCGCCGCCGACCGACTGCATGAAGGCGCCCACGCCGTGATCGCCGCCGACGCCGAAGGCGCCGCTGGTGTTCACGGTGACCGAACCGGCGTTCATGCCGCTGGCCCCGTCGGCGCCCGCGCGGGCCGCCACCAGGGGGTCCGCCGGGGGCGGAGGCGTCCCGGAACCGACGAAGGGCACGCCCGGCAGGCCGGTGACGCCCGAGAAGTCGAGCGCCAGGGTGCCGCCGCCGCCGTTGATGCTCTCGGCGTTGATGGCCATGGAGCCGGCGCCCAGCACGGTGATATCGCCGCTGTGGTTGACGGTGACCGAACCGCCGATCCCGCCCGCGCCGCCGCCGAAGACGCCGCCGATCAGGGCCGAGAGGGCGTTGCCGATCACCATGCTGCCCGGCTCGGCCGTCAGCGAGAAGCCGAGGTTGGCGTTGCCGCCGCCGCCGCCGATCGACTGGGCCTGGATGCCGTGCGCGCCCGCGCCGCGGGTGGTGATCGAACCGCTGTTGGTCACCTCGACCGCGCCGCCGTCGCCGCCGGATCCGCCGAAGCCGCCGATGGTGATCAGCGGGGCGTTGCCCGATGCGCCGATGATCAGGTTGCCGGCGATGGCCATGCCGCCGTTGCCGCCGCCGCCGCCCAGCGACTGGGCGAAGATGCCATGGGCGCCGTCGCCGGCCGTGTCGATGACCCCGGCGTTGTCCACGATGACCGTGCCGGCGGAGTTGCCCGACCCGCCCGTGCCGCCATAGCTGAAGGTGAAGGTCCCGCTGTCGGCGCCCGAGCGCATGCCGGTCAGCGACAGAATGGACGAACCGTTGCCGCCGCCGCCGCCCAGCGACTGGGCGAAGATGCCGTAGGCGCCGTCGCCTTCGGTGATGATCAGGCCCGTGCCGGCCGCCGCCGTCGGACGGTTGATGACGGTGACGTCGCCGCCCGTGCCGCCGGAGCCGCCCGTGCCGCCGATCAGGACGGCCAGACGGTGCGTGACCTGCTCTGTGGTGGTGAAGCCGGCCACCACGTCGAGCACCAGCCCGCCGTCGCCGCCGCCGCCGCCGATGCTGTTGGCGCTGATCCCCGCCGCGTCGCGGCCGGTGGTCCAGATCGCGCCCTCGTTCAGCACCTTGACGACGCCGCCGTAGCCGCCCGCGCCGCCGGACCCGCCGACGGAGACCGTCAGGTCGTTGCTGTTGCGCGAGCCCTGCAGGCGGGCGGTGATCGCCGCGCCGCCGATGCCGCCGCCGCCGCCGATGGACTGGGCGCGGATGCCGTTGGCGTTCACGCCCTCGGTGGTGATGACGCCGGTGTTGGTGACGTCGACCAGGTCGCCGAAGCCGCCCGTGCCGCCGCTGCCGCCGACATTGACCGACACGGTGTTGCTGGTGGCCGCGCCGGGCGAGCCCCCGACCTGGAAGGCCAGGGTGCGGGCGTGACCGCCCACGCCGCCGCCGCCGCCGATCGACTGCGCCAGGATGCCGTCGGAGTTCGCGCCATAGGTGGCGATGCGGTCGTCGTTGGTGACCGTGACGACGCCGGCCTGACCGCCCGTGCCGCCCGTGCCGCCGATGCCGACGGCGGCCGCGCCCGCGGCGCGCACGATGGCGTTCGCCCCCGTGCCGCCGACACCGCCGCCGCCGCCGACCGACTGGGCCAGGATGCCGCGCGAGTCGTCCTGACGCGTGACGATCTGGGCGTGGTTGAACACATCCACCGCATTGCCGGTCGCGCCGGAGCCGCCTTCCAGGCCGACCGACAGGCCGGCGCTGTAGCCTTCGGCTTGCTGGCCCGTGCCGCTGGTGTGCGCCGCGCCGATCGTGAACGAACCGCTGGAGCCGCCGCCGCCGCCGATCGACTGGGCCAGGATGCCCGACGACAGCCTGCCGTTGGTCTCGATGGCGCCGTCCGCGGTGACGGTGACGTGGCCGCCGTCGCCGCCGGTGCCGCCCAGGCGGCCGATCACCAGGTTCATGTTGTTGCGCGACAGCGGACCCATCGCCAGGTCGAACGAGGCGTTGCCGCCGCCGCCGCCGATGGACTGGGCCCGGATGCCCGAGGAGTTGTAGCCCTCGGTGCCGATGTTGCCCGTGTGGTCGACGGTGACCGCCTGGCCGATGCCCGCCGCGCCGCCACGTCCGCCCAGCGCGAAGCTGACCGAGTTGGCGTTGCGCATCAGGCCGAGGCTGAGGTTCAGGAACGAGCTGCCGCCGCCGCCGCCCAGCGACTGGGCGTGCAGGCCGTCCGCGCCGGAGCCGGTGGTGAAGATATTGCCCGCGTGGGTGACCTCGACGACGCCGCCGTCGCCCGCGTCGCCGCCGTTGCCGCCGATGGCGACCGTGGCCGCCATGGCCGCGTTCTGGCTGGGCGTACGGTTGGTCAGGGCCAGGGCCATGTTGATCTGAGCCGCGCCGCCGCCGCCGCCGACCGACTGGGCCAGCAGGCCGGTCGAGCCGTCGCCGAAGGTGCGGATCAGATGAGGATCCGCCGCGCCGCCCAGGCCGCCCTGGTAGCCGCGGACCACGGTGACGTCGCCGCCGTGACCGCCCGCGCCGCCCGAGCCGCCGATGCCGACAGCCACCGGCTGGCCGCTCGGCGCGATGGCGCCGACCGCGTTGATGCCGCCGACACCGCCGCCGCCGCCGATCGACTGGGCCACCACGCCCATCGAGCCGCCGGCGTAATCGACCGCCACGAACCGGTTCAGCCCGGTCACCGGGTCCAGCTCCAGCCGGGCGTTGACCAGCACGTCGCCGTTCGAGGTCAGGTCCACGTCGCCCGCGTCGGCGCCCGCGCCGCCGTTGCCGCCCATGCCTGCCGCGAAGGCGAACCCGTTGGTCCGGCTTTCGCCGCCCGCCAGCGAGATGTTGGCCGCCACGTTCAGGGCGCCCGCGCCGCCGCCGCCGGCGATGCTCTGCACCAGGATTCCGGTCGAATTCGTGCCCTCGACCATGACCTGGCCGTTCTGGACCACGGTGACGTCGCCGCTGATGTTGCCCGCGCCGCCGAAGCCGCCCAGGCCGAAGACCAGCGAAGGCTCGGTCGTCGAGGGGTCAGAGGTGAAGCCGCCCGAGATGTTGATCCCGCCCGCGCCGCCGCCGCCGCCGACCGACTGGATCAGCAGGCCGCGCGAGTTCACGCCGCTGGCGAAGACGTCGGCGTCGATGTCCGCCGTCACGCCCATGCCGAAGCCGCCGCCGCCGCCGAAGCCGCCGATACCGGCGACCAGCTGACCGTCCATAGAGATGCCGCCGGAGACGTTGATGCCGCCCGCGCCGCCGCCGCCGCCGATGGACTGGGCGCCCACAGCGATCCGGTCGTCGCCGACCGAGACGACCTGCACCCGGTTCGCGCCCGGCGCCCGGATGGTCAGCTCGACCTCGCCCGCGTCGCCGCCCCCGCCGCCGAAGCCGCCGATGCCGAGCGCCGCCGTGCGGCTGGCGCCGCCGCCCGCGCCGGGGACCGTCAGGCTGATCTGGCCGGTGACGTTCAGGCCGCCCTGGCCGCCGCCGCCGCCGACCGACTGGACCAGCACGCCGTGCGAGCCGTTCGACCGTTCGCGATAGCCCGGAATCGTGAAGTTCAGACCCGGGAAGATGCCCGACAGGTCGATCGGGGCATGGACGATGTCCGTGCCCACGCCGTTGGCGATGACATTGCCGGTGATGGTGGCGGAGGCGCCCTGCGCCGTGCCGCCGCCGCCGCCGAAGCCGCCCAGGCCGAAGCCGAAGCCGCCCGCCGTGCCCCGCGTCGTCCCGGCGATGCCGCCGGTGACGTTCAGGCCGCCCGAACCGCCGCCGCCGCCGACGCTCTGGACGATCACGCCGTCCGAGTTGGCGCCGCTGGTGAAGGTGTCGCCGGTCCGGACCAGGGTGACGGATTCGGAATTGCCGCCGCCGCCGCCGAAGCCGCCGATGCCGATGCCCACGGTGCCCGCCGTGCCGAGGCCCAGGGCGATCGAACCGTTGACGTTCAGTCCGCCCGCACCGCCGCCGCCGCCCAGTGACTGGACGGTCACGCCGTCAGCCTCATCGCCCTCGGTCTGGTAGTCGCCGATGACAGAAGCGGTGACCACGTCGCTGTAGCCGCCCAGGCCGCCGAAGCCGCCCAGGCCGAAGCCCGCGGCGACCGCCGCGCTGTTGCCGGCGCTGATGGCCACCTGGCCGGTGATGTTCATGCCGCCCGAGCCGCCGCCGCCGCCGACCGACTGGATCAGGGCGCCGTAGGAGCCGCGTCCCAGGGTGTTGACGTCGCCCGTCAGGGCCGCGGTCACGATTCCGGCGTAGCCGCCGCCGCCGCCGAAGCCGCCCAGGCCGACGCCGATCACGCCGTTGACGCCCTGGCTGGCGCTGAAACCGCCCGTGACGTTGAAGCCGCCCGAGCCGCCGCCGCCGCCGACCGACTGGATCAGGGCCCCGTGGGCCTCGTCCCCGCCGGTGATGATGTCGCCGGTCAGCGTCGCGGTCACATTGCCTGCATGACCGCCGGACCCGCCGAAGCCGCCGACGCCCACGCCCAGCACGCCCGCGCCGCCGCCGCTGTCGATCGACAGGCTGACGCCGCCGGTGACGTTGAAGCCGCCGGCTCCGCCGCCGCCGCCGATGCTCTGGATGCTGGCGCCGAACGAGCGGTCGCCCAGCGTCAGGATATCGCCTGTGAAGGTGGTGGTGACGTCACGCGCGAAGCCGCCGCCGCCGCCGAAGCCGCCCACGCCGACCAGAATGTTGCCGGCTATCGTCTTGGAGCCCGCGATGCCGCCGGTGATGTTGAAGCCGCCAGACCCGCCGCCGCCGCCGACCGACTGGACCAGCAGGGCCGAGGCGTCGTGACCGTGCGTCTCGATATCGCCGTTGATGGTGGCCGTGACCACCTCGCCGTCGCCGCCCAGGCCGCCGCCGCCGCCCACGCCGACGCCGATGTTGCCGGCCCCGTCCTTGGCCACGCCGATGCCGCCGGTGATGTTGAAGCCGCCGTTGCCGCCGCCGCCGCCCAGGCTCTGGGCTGTGACGCCGCGCGAGAAGTCGCCAAGGGTCAGGACCGCGCTCAGGTCGTCGTTCGGATCGGCCACGCCGACGTTGACATTCAGGGTCACGGCCCCGCCGTCGCCGCCGATGCCGCCCTGCCCGCCGACGCCCACGCCGACGGTGCCGGCGCCGTTCGCCGCCACCGCGATGCCCGCCGAGACGTTGAAGCCGCCCGAGCCGCCGCCACCGCCGACCGACTGCGCCAGGATGCCGTCGCTGTCGCGTCCGGCGGTCTGGGTCGTCCCCGTCACCTTCAGGGTCGTGTGGCCGGCGTTGCCGCCGCCGCCGCCCGAACCGCCGACGCCGACGTTGATCGCGCCCGAAATCTGGGCGTTGGCCGAGATGCCGCCCGAGATGTTGAAGGCGCCCGCGCCGCCGCCGCCGCCCAGGCTCTGGGCCACGATGGCGTCGGATTGCGCGCCCAGGGTGGTGACGTCGCCATTGACCGTCGCGGTCACACGGACCGCGTTGCCGCCCGTGCCGCCCGCGCCGCCCAGGCCGACCGACAGGCCGATCCCGCCGCCGCCCGAACCGACGATATTGCCCGAGACGTTGAAGCCGCCCGCGCCGCCGCCGCCGCCGACCGACTGCGCCAGGAAGCCGCCCGACTGGTCGCCCTCGGTGCGAATGCCTACCGCCGTGGCGTCCACCGTGCCGGCGTGACCGCCGCCGCCGCCCGCGCCGCCCAGGCCGACCGAGACCGCGCCCGCATAGCTGCCGCCGCCGCCGATCGTGCCGGCGACATTGAAGCCGCCCGAACCGCCGCCGCCGCCCAGCGACTGGATGACCACGCCGGCCGACTGGTCGCCCTGCGTATAGACCTGGCCGAAGGCGTCGCCGATCACGGCCATGCCGTCGCCGCCCGAACCGCCCGCGCCGCCCAGGCCAAAGGCGCCCGCGCCCCCGAAGGTGCCGCCGCCGCCGATGGAGCCGCTGACGTTGAAGCCGCCCGAGCCGCCGCCGCCGCCGACCGACTGGACCAGCAGGCCGCCGGACTGGTCGCCATGGGTCCAGATGGTGTCCGCGCTGCCGGTCACGGTCCCGGCGTTGCCGCCGCCGCCGCCCGAGCCGCCCAGACCGATGGACAGGCCGCCGCCGAAAGTGCCCGCCGCGCCGATGGAGCCCGCGACATTGAAGCCGCCCGAACCGCCGCCGCCGCCGACCGACTGGACGGTCACCCCGACCGACCGGTCGCCGAAGGTTTCGACGCCATCGCGGATATGGCCGGTCACCGCGCCGCCGATGCCGCCCGAACCGCCCGAACCGCCGACGCCCGCGGAAGCGCCAAAGGACGCCGTGCCCGCGGCCGTGACCGCCGCCGAAACGTTGAAGCCGCCGCCGCCGCCGCCGCCGCCGACCGACTGGATCAGCGCGCCGCCCGCGTCGTCGCCGCGAGTCAGAATCGTCCCGTCGAAGGTCGCATCGACGACGCCGCCGTTCCCGCCGACACCGCCCGAACCGCCGACGCCGACCGAGACCGAGCCCGAGACCCCGCCCGCGCCGGAGCCGCTCACGGCCACGGTCCAGCCGCCCCTGCCGCCGCCGCCGCCGACCGACTGCGCCACAAGCCCGGTCGAGAACTGACCGTCCGTCTGGATCGCGCCGCCCGAGTGGACGTCGACCTCGCCGCCCAGACCGCCCGCGGCGCCTGAGCCGCCGAGGGCCAGGGCGAAGGCGCCCGAAATCGTCTCGCCGCCCGAGAAGGCCATCGACAGGGCGAAGCCGCCCGAACCGCCGCCGCCGCCCACCGACTGGGCGAACAGACCTTCGGCGTAGTCGCCGTCGGTGATGATGGTGACGTCGCCGTCGACCATCACATGGCCGCCGTGACCGCCCGTGCCGCCGTTGCCGCCGACCGCCGCGCTGGCGCCGATCGCATAGCCGAACGAGGTCTGGGTCGCGAAGCCGCCCGAACCGCCGCCGCCGCCCACCGACTGGGCGAAGACGCCGCGGGACCGGTCGCCCGTGGTGTAGATGACCGGCGACACCGACTGGGTGACGCCGCCGACGGTGACGGTGCGGTTGAAGAAGTTGACGTCGACATCGCCGCCGAGGGCGCCCGTGCCGCCCGTGCCGCCGATGGCCACGCCGGCGAAGGCGCTGACCGAGTTGGAGATGCCGCCGTTGCCGCCGCCGCCGCCCACCGACTGGGCGAAGACGCCGTGCGCGTCGTCGCCGTGGGTGGTCAGGTTATTGGAATTGTTGACGGTCACCAGACCGGACAGGGCCCCGGCCCCGGCGCTGCCGCCGATGGTCAGGAACACCCCGCCCGCCGATCCGCCGTCGCCGCCGCCGCCGCCCACCGACTGGACCTGCAGGGCGTGCGACCGGGCGCCGAAGGTTTCGACAGCGCCGTTGTTGGTGACGGTCACCGCCGCGCCGGTGCTGGCCGAGGTGCCGCTGCCGCCCAGGGTGACCAGACCGCCGCCGTCGCCGCCCGCGCCGCCGCCGCCGCCCACCGACTGGGCGAAGACGCCACGCGCGAAGCCGCCGTGAGTGGTGATCCGGCCGTCGTTGTTGACGGTCACGACGTTGCCGTTGCCGCCGACGCCCCCCGAGCCGCCCAGCGCGGCCACGCCGCCGCTGGTGGATCCGGTGCCGCCGCCGCCGCCCACCGACTGGGCGAAGATGCCGTCGCCGCCGCGGCCCCAGGTGGTGATTTCACTCGCGCTCGTGGTGGTCACGGTGACCGTTCCGGCGCCGCCGGCGCCGCCGCCCGAGCCGCCCAGGGCGACCACGGCCCCGGTTCCCAGCGCATTGCCGCCGCCGCCGCCGATCGACTGGGCGAAGATGCCGCGCGCGTCGCGCCCGACCAGCCCCGTCGTATCCGTGCTGCTGCCGACGGAGATGACCGCGCCGCTGTCCACGGTGACGTTGCCGCCCGTGCCACCGCTGGCGCCGCGCGAGCCGACGGCCACGACCAGGGCGCCGCTGACGCCGCCGTTGCCGCCGCCGCCGCCGATCGACTGGGCGAAGATGCCGTGCGAAGCCTCGCCGGTGGTGGTGATGAAGGCGCCGTTCTGGGCGAAGACCTGGGCGATCTGCCCGTTGCCGCCCGTGCCGCCGCCCGATCCGATCGTGCCCAGGCCGACGCTGAAGCCGCCTTCGCCGCCGCCGCCGCCGATCGACTGGGCGAACAGACCGTAGGAGGCCCGGCCCGAAGTATAGACCTCGGACCCCGTCTGGGCGCGCACGATCGCCGTGCCGCCGTTGCCGCCCGCCGCCCCGTCCGAGCTGAAGGTCACCAGACCCCCGGCGTTGCCGGCGTCGCCGCCGATGCCGCCGATGCTCCGGGCCGTCACGCCGGAAGAGCCGTCGCCCGTGGTGGTGATACGGCCGTAGTTGATCGCTTCCGCCGCGCCGCCGTGGCCGCCGGTGTTGCCCGAGCCGCCGCTGCCGAACAGGCCGTAGCTGCCGCCGCCGCTGCCCGCGCCGCCGCCCAGCGACTGGGCGTAGACGCCGTGCGAGGCGACGCCGCTGGTGGTGATGTTGCTGTAATTGGTGACGGTCGCGCTGCCGCCCGCGCTGCCGCTGCCGCCCGACCCGCCGGTGGAGAAGCCGTAGCCCGAACCGCCGGCGCCGCCGACGCCCGCCCGGCTCTGGGCCATGACGCCGTGCGAGCCGTTGCCCGAGGTCGAGATGGTTCCGACGTGCGAGGTCAGGTTGACGTTGCCGCCCTCGCCGCCCCGCCCGCCCGAGGCGCCGCTGGCGCCCAGGTAGCCGTCGCCGCCCGAGCCGCCGTTGCCGCCCACGCTGGCCACGATGATGCCCGGACGACCGTTGGACGCGGTGCTGATATTTCCATGCGCGGCCGCCACATCGACCGTGATGTCGGCGCCCCGCGAGCCGGCGCCGCCCGAATTGGCCGAAACGAACAGGGCGCCGTCCCGGCCGCCGCTCCCGCCCGCAGCCTGACGCACGTCGGTGTAGGCGTTGTTGTCGCCCGCGCCGGTGGGGACCGGCAGCGGGCCGGCGGGCCCGCCGCCGGGATTGGTGCTCAGCGTCGTGACCGTGTTGACGACCTCGCCGTTGGCCAGCGTCACCGAGACGACCCGGCCCGAGACCGTGGTCTGGGACGCAATGGCCGAGGTCACCGCGGGGTTGGCGGGACTCGGAAGGTGCGCGCCGACGGTGATGGTGGTCAGGATGAACTGGTCGCCGGTCACGATCACGCCGTTGGGGACCACGGCGGTGACGGTGACGTTCAGGCCGGTGACCGGATGCACGATGGTGTCGCCGACCGCGATCGACAGCGGGCTGACGATGACCGGGGCGCTGGCCGGCGGCACGTCCGTCGCGGCGGCCGCGGCCATGGGCCAGAAGGCGGCGCCGGCGGCGACGAGGGCGGCGATGCGGCGCAGGTTGCGGGCCAGGCGGCGGTTGCGGATCGTGTCGCCGACGCGGGGACGCCGGGTCTCGCTCGCCAGCGCCATGCGCGCGCAGAGGCGCTGCAGCGAGGCGCGCAGCAGGCCGTCGATATCGTCAGGATGTCCGGCCAGCAGTTCGCACAGGCTGTCCAGCTCGGCGATCGAAGCCTGTCGGGACCGAACCGGAATGCGTTCCGGTTCAAGATTGCCGGCCAGCTGATCCACCAGCAGCGCGACACGCGCCAACCGGTTCGCCCTTACGGAACGCCCCATAACCTTAACCCCTGGTTATCCACCCCGTAGAAACACCTAGCACGCAAATGTGCACAAGGCGTTTCGCTTCTAGGTAGAACAGTTAACGTTACTCACGGGATTGCGACAAATCGGCAGGAGGAGGCGGCCGCCAGCGTCAGACAACGTTGCTGGAAGCCCGCGGGATCGGGCTTCACGCCGGTGTCGATCCAGCCTTCGAGCGCGGTCAGGGCGGTCAGATAGCCGCCGTCCTCCAGCTTGCTGTGCTGGTCTTCGTCGGTCAGCGCCTGCGCCAGCAGGTCCGACCGGCCCGCCCGCGCGACCGTCTCGGCGTACATCGCTTCGGCCTGCCAGGTGACGGTCGGGTCGTGGCGGGCGTGGATGCTCACGGTCGGGGCGACGATCAGGCCGGACAGGTCGGCGTCATAAGCCAATTGCGCCACCGCTCGCGGATCCGCCGTGAACCGCTCGACGCCCGCGTTCAGGGCGGCGTCGTCGGAAGAGCCGCTGTAGACCGTGCGGCTGTTGTCGAACGGATTCAGCCCGCCCAGCCGCTTCTGCACCAGATCCTGGAACAGGAAGGTGGCCCAGTTCATGTGGGCGACGAGTTCATCTTCCTCGACGCCGGTGACCGCCAGAATATCGCGCAGGCGGCGCGTCTGGTCCGCGCGGCGGTCGCGCTGGGACAGGCCCACCCCGGTGCACTCCACGATCCGGCGGCGCAGCTCGGCCCGGGTCATGGTGGCGTTGGCCGGCAGCCCCTGCCACACCGGATAGGCGCCGTCCTGCCGCGAGGGGTGGTTGCCGCAATAGAACTGGTAGACCGCCCGCAGGTCGGCCCGGAACTGATAGGCCCGCGTGCCGCCCATCAGCACGCCGTTGGTCAGCAGCACGCCGTCGTAGTTCAGCCGGCCGGTCTCGTCCTTGCCGTACAGCTCCGCCGCCTTGGCCGCGACGTTGCCGCCCCATGACTGGCCATGCAGGATGGTGCGCGCGGGGCGTCCGAACTGGTCCCAGAATATCTTGCGGCTGTTGTCCGCGTCCTCGGCGGCCATGCGCACGCCGTAGCCGCCCCGGCGGTAGGTCGATCCGATCCAGGCATAGCCCTGCTTCACCATCACCGAAAACCGGTCCAGGTCCTCCAGGGAGTCCGGGGCTTCAGGATCGCCGGTGCGCGGACCGCCGTGGGCGTGGACGATCAGCTCGTGGTTCCACGCCGTCGGCATGGCGATGATGTACCAGGCGCCGTTGACGTCCCGGCCAGACAGGCACCGGACCTCGCGCCCCACCGACGCCGGGCAGGCGATCGGCGTCTGCTCACCGGCCGTCAGGGGTGACCGGGCTTGCAGGGCGACAGTCTGGGCGCACGCCGCCGACGGGACCGCCAGCATCAGGGCTCCGATCAGTCCGGCCAGTCGCTTCATGAGGGCTCCGCGCATGCAGGTCCGGCGCGGACCGTTGGATCCGCGCCGGTTCAGTTCAGTCTCAGAACGTCTTGGAAATGTCGACGTACAGGTAACGGCCGTAGGGGCGCTGGACCGAGCCCAGATAGCCGCCGTCGGCCAGCGACGGTCCCTCGTCGGTCAGGTCCCGCACGCCGACGCGGAACTCCGTCCCGGCGGCGGCGCCGAACTGGTCCTCGAACGTGTACTGGCCGTACAGGTTGAAGACCGTCTGGTCCGACACCTTCCACGGCGTGCCCGTCGCGCTCAGCAGGCTCGTCTGGAAGACCTCGCTCACATACTGGGTCGAGGCCCCGACCCGCCACGGGCCGTGCCGCCAGGTGAAGCTGGCGTTGATCTTCCATTCCGGACGGCCGTTCTGGGCGATCAGCTGGCTGGAGTCCGGCAGCGGGGTCAGGGCGTTGATGGTCCCGGCCGCGCGGGCCGCGTACAGCGAGTCCACGATCGGACCCGGCGCCCGCGAGAAGGTCAGCAGCTGCTGGGCGTTGGCGCGGAAGATGAAGGTGCCCCACTCGGTGCGACGCTTGGCCCACGAGAAGCCGAAGTCCATGCCTTCCACCGTCTGCGGCAGCAGGTTGATGAACCGGTCGCTGATGGTCTGGGCCGTGCCGACCGCGGCCAGGCCCGTGCCGGCGAACAGGTCGATGTCGTCCTGGTTCGGCGCCGAGCGCACCACGTTCGGGTTGGTCTGGCCCTGCACCCGGTTCAGATACTCCAGCGCCAGGGCCGTCTGGGCGCCCAGCAAGCCGACGATCTGCTCCTGCTCGATCTTCCAGCGGTCGACCGTGAAGGTGAAGTCGCCCAGCACTTCCGGAAGGAAGGTCGGCTGGAACACCAGGCCGTAGGACCAGTTGGTGCTCTCTTCCGGCTGCAGGTCCGGATTGCCCGCGATCTGCAGCGAAACGCTGGCGGTGCGGGTGCACTGGGTCATGTTGGCGATCGTACCCTTGCGGATGTCCGCCTCGCAGCGGATGAAGTCCGGGGCGCTGGCCAGACGGGCGTACTGGGTGGCGTTCACCTGCTCCAGGTTCGGGGCGCGGAAGCCTTCCGAGTACGAACCGCGGAGGCGCAGGCCGTCGACCACGTCCCAGGCGACGGCGATCTTCGGTTTGGCGACCGAACCGAAGTCCGAATAGTGCTCGACCCGACCCGCCAGCTGCACGTCGACGCTCTGCACCAGCGGGATGTTCATCTCGGGCGAGACCACCGGGATGGCGAACTCGACGAAGGCGCCCGACACGGTGCGGTCGCCCTTGGTGTCAGGGTTGGGGCTGACCGCCGACACGTTCGACAGATTGGTCTCGCCGGTCACCATGTCGACGAAGGTGTGGGTGCCGTCCAGGTTCTCGTCGCGGTCGTCGCTCTGGGTCTCGCGACGAAGCTCGACGCCCGCCGCCACGCCGACCGGACCGCCGGGCAGCTGGAACAGGTCGTTGCGCGACATCTTGAAGTCGGCCAGCGCCAGGGTCGTGCGCGACAGGCGGCGCATGTCGAAGACGATGGCGTCGATCGCCGCCTGCGACGACGGCGTACAGTCGTTGTAGCTGGGCGTATCCACGCAGCCGCCGTTGAACGGGTTGTAGGCGTCGGGCGTGGACAGGGCGAGCTGCTGCTGCAGCTTGGTCATGTTGATGTTGGGCGAGATGTCCTCGGCCTCGGCCTCGGAGTACAGCACCGCGCCTTCCCAGTCGAAGCCGCGCCATTCGCCGCGCAGACCACCCAGGATGCGCGTCTGGTAGTTCTTGACCGTCACCTCCTGGAAGCCGGCGTCGGCGAAGCGGTAGTTGCCCAGCCGCACGGCCAGGCCGCCGGCGGGGACGTTGGTCAGGTTGGGCAGGCGGTTCGGGTTCGGCTGACCGTTGATCGTCGTCGGGCCGAACGGGTTCCAGTAGTTGGTGGCCGGGATCCACAGGCCGTTCAGGTTCACCACCGGCGGCTGGATCGCCTTGCTCTCGGCGGCATAGAACGACAATTCGCCGAAGGCCGTGATGTTGTCCGTCAGGTCATAGTGGCCGGTCAGGTAGATGTTGGCGCGCTCGACCGACGGACGGACCGTGGTGCCCTTGCGGGTGTCGAAGCGCATCTCGCGGTTCACGCCGTTATAGGCCGCCGCCCCGCTGACCAGACAGGTCGCGCCCAGGTCTACGCCGACGCAGCCGAAGCTCTCCGGCTGATAGTGGAAGGCCCCGGCGGCGGTCGTCAGGACAACGCCGTTCGAGCGCGGACGCGTCGCCGTCGTCACGGGGGCGATGCTCAGGGCGGCCCAGGTCGTGTGCGACGAACGGCCGTCCGGCACGGTCGAGGTCTGGTAGCCGTCGAAGCCCGAGAAGAAGCCCCGCATGTCGTCGCTGGACGTGAAGTCCTGCTCGTCCGCCATCAGCTGGGTGCGGTCGGCGTAGTTGAGGAACAGCGAGAGGTTGCCGCGGTCGAAATTCTTGCCCGCGAAGACGTTGAACTCGAACTCGCGCAGGCCCGTGCCCTCGGCGCCCCCGTAACGGGTCTGCAGCGTCAGGCCGTCGAAGTCGTCCTGCAGCACGGTGTTGACCACGCCCGCCACCGCGTCCGCGCCGTAGATGGCCGCGGCGCCGTCCAGCAGCACCTCGACACGCTCCAGGCCCGCCACCGGAATGGCGTTGGAGTTGTAGCTCAGCACCGGCACCGTGCCGGTGTCCGAGGTGCCCTGGCTGGTCGGGTGCTGCACCATCCGGCGGCCGTTCACCAGCACCAGGGTGTTGCCCACGCCCAGCGAGCGCAGGTTGACCGAGTTCACGTCGCCGCGCGCCGAGTTGGAGGTCTGCGGGTTGTTGGCGCTGTCGAACAGCACGTCGCCCATCTGCGGGATCGAACGCATCAGATCGTCGCCTGACACCGCCCCGACGGCGTCCATCTGCTCACGGTCGACCACCACCACCGGCAAGGCGTTGGTCGTCGAGGCGCCGCGGATCTGCGAGCCGACCACGACCACTTCGCCCAGATCGGCGGCGCTCTCCTGCGGCGACTGCGCCCCCTGGGGTGCGGTCTGGACCGGAGCCTCCTGAGCGGCCGCGACGCCTGCGCTGAGCAGGGCCACAACCGCCGCGCCGCCCAGCAGCGCGCCTCTATGCATCGACTTCATTCCCGTTCCTCCCAGTTAACCCCCAGCCGTTTCTCAGTCGGCTGTAAGAGCTTCCTTGTCCCCCGGCCCTGCGGCCGGATCCGGCGGCGCGGCGAGCGCCTTCGGTTGTGATTTCAGCGCGGCGTGGAGCGCGTCGCGGTCCAGCTCGCCCTCCCAGCGGGCGACGACCAGGGTCGCCACCGCATTGCCCACGAAGTTGGTCAGCGCCCGGCACTCGCTCATGAAGCGGTCGATGCCGAGGATCAGCGCCATGCCGGCCACCGGCACGCTCGGCACCACGGCCAGCGTCGCGGCCAGGGTGATGAAGCCGGCGCCGGTGATGCCCGCCGCGCCCTTGGAGCTCAGCATGGCGACCAGCAGCAGCAGCACCTGCTGCTCCAGGCTCAGCTGGATGTTCATGGCTTGGGCGATGAACAGCGCCGCCAGCGTCATGTAGATGTTGGTGCCGTCCAGATTGAACGAATAGCCCGTCGGCACGACCAGCCCGACCACCGACTTCGGCGCGCCGGCGGCTTCCAGCTTCTGCATCAGGCTGGGCAGGGCGGCTTCGGACGACGAGGTGCCGAGCACCAGCAGCAGCTCTTCCTTCAGATAGCCGATCAGCTTGAAGATCGAGAAGCCGTTGGCGCGGCAGACGAGGCCGAGCACGCCCAGCACGAAGACCAGCGAGGTCAGGTAGAAGGTGGCGATCAGGGCGATCAGATTGGCGATCGACGCCAGCCCATAGGCCCCGATGGTGAAGGCGAAGGCCCCGAAGGCCCCGATCGGCGCGGCCTTCATCAGGATGGCGACCAGGCGGAAGATCACCTGGCTCAGCGACTCCAGCGCCCGCACCACCGGCTGGGCCGGCGCGCCGACGATGGCCAGCGAGATGCCGAACAGGATCGACACGAACAGGGTCTGCAGGATGTTGCCCTCGACGAAGGCGCTGATCAGCGTCGTCGGGATGATCCCGGTCAGGAAGCCGACGATGGTCGTCTCGTGCGCGGCGGCGGCGTACTGGGCCACGGCGCCGGCGTTCAGCGTCGCCGGGTCGATGTTCAGCCCGTGGCCCGGGCGGACCACATTGGCGATCACCAGGCCGATGATCAGCGCCAGGGTCGAGAAGACGAAGAAGTAGGCGAACGCCTTGCCGGCCACCCGGCCGACGCGTTTCAGGTCGCTCATCCCGGCGATGCCGGTCGAGATCGTCAGGAAGATCACCGGGGCGATGATCATCTTCACCAGCTTGATGAAGGCGTCGCCCAGCGGCTTCAGGTCTTTGCCCAATTCCGGCCAGAAATGGCCGATCAGCCCCCCGGCGACGATGGCCGCGAGGACGAGCACGTACAGGCTACGGTACCAGGGCTTGCGCGCGGCGCCTGCCTCCGGCGTGGATGCAATCTGGATCAAAAGACCCTCCCGAAGAGACCGCTTGCCGGTCCCGGTTCGATTCACCGTCTGATGCGGTGACGTGGGGTCATTATCGTGAGCCCCGGTCCGGCCTCGCAAGCGAAAGGCCAGAATCGTCTACCGCATTGACTCCCCTACGCTTACTGGACGTTTCGCGGTTGCAAAAAACGCGATTTGAGCGGATTTCCGCACACGCCGTCTCGACATATGTGCGAAATCCCGCATTAGTCCTTCCATGCCCCGTTTTCTCGATTCCGCACAGGGCCAGTGGCGGGTCTTCGCCGTCTTCTGGCTGGTCATCGCGGTCGTCGCCGCCATGGTCGCGGGCGAGGTTGCGCGGCGCGAGGCCCGGGCCGAGGCCCTGCGTCAGGCGGCCACCGCCACGGCCCTGCACGCCGCCGTCCTGCGCAGCGAACTGGAGCGGCATCGCTCCCTGCCGATGGTCCTGGCCCAGGATCCCGACCTGCAGGCCCTGCTGGCCCGCCCGGACGCCGAGGCCGTCGATCGGCTGAACCGCAAGTTCGAGGGGCTGGCGCGCGAGACCCGCGCCGCCGTCATCTATGTGCTGGACGCCCGCGGCCTGGCCCTGGCCGCCAGCAACTGGAACCAGCCGATCAGCTTCGTCGGCTCCGACTACCGCTTCCGGCCCTATTTCTACGAGGCCATGCGCGACGGTCAGGCCAGCTTCTTCGCCCTGGGCACGGTCAGCGGCCGTCCCGGCCTCTACCTCTCGCGCCGCATCGCGGGCGCCGACGGACGCCCCCTCGGCGTCATCGTCGCCAAGGTCGAGTTCGACGCCCTGGAGACCGAGTGGCGCGCCTCGGGCGAGCCGACCTATGTCACCGACGGCGACGGCGTGGTGCTGATCACCACCGTCTCCGACTGGCGGTTCCACACCACCGGCGCCCTGCGGCCCGACCGCCGCCGGCGTCTGGCCGTCGACCAGACCGCGGGGCGCGCCGACCTGTCGGCCCTGCCCTTCGAAGCGCTCGCCCCCGGCCTGATCCGCCTGTCCCGCAACGTGCCGCCCGATCTCTACGCCCGCGCCTCCGCCCCGATCCCGGACCTCGGCTGGCGGCTGCATCTGCTGTCGCCGGCCGGCGCCGCCATCAGCCGGTCGATCATGGTCGCGCGGGTCGTCGCCCTGCTCAGCGTCGCCCTTCTGGCGGGTCTGACCGGCATCCTGCTGCGCCGCCGCCAGCGCGCCATCGCCAAGGCCGCCGAGGACGTCGCCGCCCGTATCGACCTCGAGCGTCAGGTCGACGCCCGCACCGCCGAGCTGCGCGCCGCCAATGACCAGTTGAACCTCGAGATCGAGGAACGCCGCCGTCTCGAAAAGGGCCGCCAGGACCTGCAGGACGAACTGATCCAGGCCAACAAGCTGGGCGCCCTGGGCCAGATCGCGGCGGGTGTGGCGCATGAGATCAACCAGCCCATCGCCGCCATCCGCACCCACGCCGACACGGCGTCCGTCTATCTGGAGCGGCAGGACACGGACGGCGCCAACCGCGCCCTGACCCGCATCGGCGAGCTGACCCAGCGCGTCGGCGCCATCACCGACGAACTGCGCGCCTTCTCGCGCAAGACCCGCTCCGGCGCCGTGCCGGTCAGCGTCGAGGCGGCCATCGACGGCGCCCTGCTGCTGGTCGGCGCCCGGCTGCGCGAACGCGGGGTGACGCTCCAGCGCGGCCGCGTCCCCGCCGGCCTCGAGGTGCGGGCCGAGCGCAACCGCCTCGAACAGGTCGTCCTCAACCTGCTGCAGAACGCCATCGAAGCTCTGGAGGGCGTCCCCTCCCCGGTCATCGACATCTCGGTCACCGTCCGGGCGGGCAAGGTCACCGTGCGCATCTCCGACAACGGCCCCGGCGTCTCGCCCGAGGTGCTGGACCGACTGTTCACCCCCTTCACCACCGACAAGCGCGACGGGATGGGCCTGGGTCTCGTCATCAGCCGCGACATCGTCGCCGGCTTCGGTGGCGAACTGATCCACGAACCCACCCCCGAAGGCGCTGTCTTCAAGATCGTACTGGCGAAGGCCGCATGAGTTTCCAGCCCTGCAACCGCGTCGCCCTGGTCGAGGATGACGACGCCTTCCGCGCCGCCCTGGCCGAGCGGCTGGGCCTGTCCGGCCTGGCGATCTCCGAGTTCGCGTCCGGCGACGCCGCGCTGAAGGCGCTGGACGCCCGTTTCGACGGCGTGGTGGCCACCGACCTGCGCATGCCCGGCCTCGACGGGCGCCAGCTGGTCGACCGCCTCGCGGTGCTCGATCCCGATCTTCCCGTCGTCGTCATGACCGGCCACGGCGACATCGCCGAAGCCGTCGATGTGATGAAGCGCGGCGCCTACGACTTCCTGGCCAAGCCCTTCGCCCCCGAACGCCTGCTGGAGACCCTGAACCGGGCGCTGGAGAAGCGGGCCCTGGTGCTGGACAACCGCCGCCTCGCCACCCTGGCCATGGATGACGAATGGTCCATTCCGCTCAGCGGCGAGAGCCGGGCCGTCACCGCCCTGCGCGCCGCCATCCAGCGCCTCGCCGACGCCGAGGTCGATGTCCTGATCGAGGGCGAGACCGGGGCGGGCAAGGAGGCCGTCGCCCGCGCCATCCACAATGCGGGCCGCCGCCGGGTGAAGCCCTTTGTCGCCGTCTCCTGCGCCACCCTGCGCGAGGACGGGCTGGAGAGCCAGCTGGTCGGCCACGCCGCCGGCGCCTTCCCCGGCGCACTGCGCCGCCGCGAGGGCCAGATCGAGCAGTCGCACCAGGGCAGCCTCTTCCTGGACGAGATCGACCTGGCCCCCCGCGCCGCCCAACTCCTGCTGCTCCGGGTGCTGGAGGAGCGCGAGGTCATGCCCCTGGGCGCGGGCGAGGCCCATGCCTTGGATCTGCGCATCGTCGCCGCCACCAAGACCGATCCGGCCGAGGCCGTGGCCCGCGGCGACCTGCGCGAAGACCTGTTCTATCGGCTCAACGTGGTGCGCGTGCGCATCCCGCCCCTGCGCGAACGGCGCGAGGACGTGCCCCTGCTGTTCGCCCGTTTCCTCGACCGCGCGGCGCGACGTCTGGGCCGGGACATCCCGCCGATCGACCACGCCATCCGCCGTCGCCTGCTGGAGCACGACTGGCCGGGCAATCTGCGCGAACTGTCCAACTACGCCAGCGAGGTCGCCGTCGGCATCGCCGCCCCGACCGAACGGCTGGAGACCGACCGCAGCCTGTCCAGACAGGTGCAGGACTACGAGGCCGAACTGATCCGCGAGGCCCTGACAGCCCACAGCGGCGACATGCGCCGGGTCACTGACAGCCTGAAGATCCCGCGCAAGACCCTGTACGACAAGATGGCCCGTCACGGCATCCAGCCGTCAGAGCACCGGCGGCGCTAGCGGAGCGTATCCAGCCCCACCGCGACCGCCCCCATCGGCCCGGCCATCGCGCCCAGTCCCGGCGGCTGTACGAAGGCGTCGATGTCGGCGGCGATGGCGCCCGCCGTACCGTATCCGGCAAGGCTATCGACCAGCGAGGCGCGCAGGCGGTCGAACAGCCACGGCTGGCCGTCCGCCACCCCGCCGCCGATCAGGATGCGCTGCGGACAGGCGGTCAGCACCAGATTGTGCAGCATCCCGCCCAGCGCGTGCACGACCATGTCCCAGGCCGGATCGTCCGGCGTCAGCTCTCCGCCCGGCCGCCCCGCGCGCGCCTCCACCGCCGGTCCGGACGCCAGCCCCTCGACGCAGTCGCCGTGGTAGGCGCAGACCCCCGGCCAGGCGTCCCCCGGCAGCCGCCCGACCTTCAGATGCCCGACCTCCGGATGGCCCAGCCCGCGCACGGTCCGCCCGTTGATCACCAGACCCACGCCGATCCCGGTGCCCACGGTCGCATAGGCGTGGCTGTCCAGCTCCCGCGCCGCGCCCCACCGGCCCTCTGCCAGCGCCGCGCCGTTCACATCCGTATCCAGTCCGACCGGCACGCTGAAGTCCCGGTGCAGCATGTTCAGGTCGGCCCAGCGCCAGGCCAGCTTGGTCGTCTCGGTGATGTGCCCGTATTTCGACGCGCGTGGATCCAGCTCCACCGGCCCGAAGCTGGCGATGCCGATGGCGGCGAAGCCCGGCCCGGCCGCCCAGCGCTCCAGCACCGCGCGGATGGCGCCCAGAGTCTCCTCCGGCGTGGTCGTCGGCAGGCGGACTTCGTCGCGGATGTCGTCGGGTCCCGACGCCAGCACGCAGACGCATTTGGTGCCGCCCAGTTCGATGCCCGCGATCAGCGGCGATCCGAATCCCGTGTCCATGGCGGCACCCTGCCGCGTCGCGCCTCATTCCGCCATGCCCCGACAGGCCGGTGCGGGCTTGGCGCCGCGTGATTCAACCGTCACTGGTAGGTCATGGGGCGGGACGACATTCTGGACTGGCTGGAGGCCGAGGCCATCCACATCCTGCGCGAGACCGTCGCGGGGACCGAGCGTCCGGTCATGCTGTTCTCGGGCGGCAAGGACTCCGCGGTCATGCTGCATCTGGCCCGCAAGGCCTTTCATCCCGCGCCGCCGCCCTTTCCCCTGCTCCACGTCGATACGATGTGGAAGTTCGAGGCCCTGTACGCCTTCCGCGACGCCGCCGCGGCGGCCGCCGGCCTGCCCCTGATCGTTCACCGCAATCCGGAGGCGCAGGCCGCCGGGATCAATCCCTTCAGCCACGGCGGCGCGGTCCACACCGACCTCTGGAAGACCCAGGGGTTGAAACAGGCGCTCGACGCGGGCCGGTTCGACGCGGCCTTCGGCGGCGCCCGCCGCGATGAGGAGAAGAGCCGCGCCAAGGAGCGCATCGTCTCCGTCCGCACCGCCGCCCACGGCTGGGACCCGCGCGACCAGCGGCCCGAGCTCTGGAGCCTCTACAACACGCGCCTGAGCCAGGGGCAGACGCTGCGCGTCTTCCCCCTCTCCAATTGGACCGAGCTCGACGTGTGGCGCTACGTCCTGCGCGAAGGCGTCGCCGTGCCCGACCTCTACCTCGCCGCCGACCGCCCGGTGATCGAACGCGACGGCGTCCTGCTTCTGGCCGAGGATGCGCGCCTCCGCCTCCTGCCCGGCGAGACGCCGGTCGTGCGCCGCGTCCGCTACCGCACCCTCGGCTGCTGGCCCCTGACCAGCGCCGTCGACAGTCGGGCTGACACCCTTCAGGACGTGGTCGCCGAGATCGCCGCCGCCACCGCCTCCGAACGCCATGGCCGCGCGATCGACCACGACCCCGCCGCCTCCATGGAGCGCAAGAAGCGCGAGGGCTATTTCTGATGGTCCCCGTTCCGATGTCCCCCGTCCCGATGTCCCCCGTGCGCGTGATCGCCTGCGGTTCGGTGGACGACGGCAAGTCGACCCTGATCGGCCGCCTGCTGCACGACGCGGGGGCGGTCTCCGTCGACCATCTGGCCGCCCTGGGCCCCGATCCCGACCTGTCGCTTCTGGTCGACGGCCTCGCCGCCGAGCGCGAGCAGGGCGTCACCATCGACGTGGCCTGGCGCGCCTTCGATCTGGGAGAGCGCCGCTTCATTCTCGCCGATGCGCCGGGGCATGAGCAGTACACCCGCAACATGGCCACCGCCGCCTCCACCGCCGACGCGGCCGTGGTGCTGATCGATGCGCGCAAGGGCGTCCTGACCCAGAGCCGGCGCCACACCCGCATCCTCGCCCTCATGGGCGTCCGCCGCCTGCTGCTGACAGTCAACAAGATGGACCTCGCCGGCTGGTCGCAGGAGGTCTTCGAGGCCGTCGCCGCCGACTACCGCGCCTTCGCAGCGGACTTGGGCCTCGACGACGTGACCCCCATCCCAATCAGCGCCCTGACCGGCGCGGGCGTCACCCGCCGGATCCCCGCCATGGCGTGGCATGACGGCCCGACCCTGTCGCAGTGGCTGGCCCAGACCCCCGCGCCGAGCCCGACCGACGGCCCCTTCCGCCTGCCGGTCCAGATCGTCCTGCGCGACGGCGAGGCCCGCGCCTTCGCGGGCCGGGTCGCGGGCGGCGCGATCCGGCCCGGCGATCCCCTGCGCGTCCTGCCGTCCGGCGCGGAGGCCGCCGTGGCCTCCATCGACGGCCCCGACGCCGCGACCGCCCGCGCGGGACAGTCGGTCAGCCTGACGCTGGATCGTCCCATCGAGGTGTCGCGCGGCGACTGGCTGGTCTCGCCCGACGCCCCGCCCGCCGTCGCCGACCAGTTCGAGGCCCATCTGGTCTGGATGTCGGATCAACCGCTGCTGCCCGGCCGCACCTATGACCTGAAGATCGGAACCGCGACCGTTCCGGCCCGGGTCATGGAGATCCGGCATCGTGTCGATCCCGACAGCGGCGAGGCCCTGGCCGCCCGCACCCTCGCTCTCAACGAGATCGGCCTCGTCACCCTGTCGCTCGATGCGGCCGTGCCGTTCGAGCCTTACGCCGCCAGCCGGGAGCTGGGCGGCTTCATCCTGATCGATCGCATGACTTCGGCCACGGCGGGGGCGGGCATGATCCGCTTCGCCCTGCGCCGGGCGACCAGCATCCGGCCCCAACCCCTGTCCGTCAGCCGCGCCGACCGCGCCGCGCGCAAGGGCCAGACGCCGCTCGTCCTCTGGTTCACCGGCCTGTCCGGCGCGGGCAAGTCGACCATCGCCGACTGGGTCGAGCAGCGCCTGCTGGAACGGGGCTTCCACTCCGCCTTGCTGGACGGCGACAATGTGCGCGGCGGCCTGAACCGCGACCTCGGTTTCACCGACGCCGACCGGGTCGAGAACATCCGCCGCGTGGCCGAAGTGGCCCGGCTGATGACCGACGCCGGCCTGATCGTCCTGGTCGCCTTCATCTCGCCCTTCCGGGCCGAGCGCGAGATGGCCCGCGCCCTCATGGAACCCGGCGAGTTCCTGGAGGTCCACATCGACGTCCCGCTGACGGTCGCCGAGGCGCGCGACGTGAAGGGCCTCTACGCCCGGGCGCGGGCGGGCCAGCTGGCCAATTTCACCGGCGTCGACAGTCCGTATGAGCCGCCCCAGGCCCCGGACCTGCGGATCGACACCACCGCCTGCTCGCCCGATCAGGCCGCTGATCTGGTCATGGAGCTGGTCCTCAGGACCCAGCGCCCCGGCTGAAGCGCCACTTCATCGCCAGCACGCCCGCCGCCATCACCAGCGCGCAGGCGTTCGCCACCGCCACCGGCCAGGCCGAGGTCATGACGCCGTAGATGGTCCAAAGCACGAAACACGTCACTGTCAGGGAATAGGTCTTCAGCGACACCGCCGAGGCGTCACGCTCCTTCCAGATCTTGATCATCTGGGGCGCGAAACTGGTGATCGAGCACAGCGCCGCCGCCGTGCCGACGGCATTGGCGATCAGGTCGCTCACGACGCCTTGCGCCGCGTCGGCGTCTTGCGCTCTTTCGGCGGCGTAGCCTTGTCCGGCTGGGCGGCTTCGACATCGTCGATCCGCCGCCCGCGCCGCCCCTTGATCGGCGCGGCGGGCTTGCCCTGATGCACCGCGATGCCGCGCGCCTCGACCTCCATCAGGATGGCGTCCAGCTCCCGCTCGGTCAGGTGCTCGATGCCGATGAAGCGCGAGTCGGCCTGCTTCACGGCGAACACCAATTCGTCCAGCTTGGCCTGCATCGCGGCCCCGTCGCGGTTCTGGGTGTTCTGGATCAGGAACACCATCAGAAAGGTGATGATGGTCGTGCCGGTGTTGATCACCAGCTGCCAGGTCTCGTTGAACTTGAAGATCGGCCCCGTCGCCGCCCACACCAGCACGATGCCGCAGCAGGCGATGAAGGTCCACGGCTTGCCGGCGACCTTCGCCGTCAGGGTGGCGAATTTGACGAACAGCTTTTCCATGGCTGCTCAACCCCGGGAAATGGTGAAGGTTGCGTGGGTGGCGAGCCGATCCGACAGGGTGCAGGGAAGTGATTAGTGGTTAGTGATTAGTGGATCGCAGCTTCACGTCTGGCGGCCTTCCTCGCACGGGTGGCGCGGCGGCCACCCACTAATCACTAACCACTAATCACTTCCCACGCGCCGCCGCCGGACCTCAGTCCCTCGGCGCCTGTGGCGCCCGCCGCGCGTGGGTCAGCTGCTCGAACGCATAGCCCAGCGACAGGACCTTCGCGTCCTCCCACTTCCCGGCCATGAAGCTGATCCCGACCGGCATGCCCCGGTCGAAGCCCATCGGCACGGTCAGGTGCGGATAGCCCGCCACCGCCGCCAGCCGGCTGGCCGAGCCCTGCATGTTGTCCTCGTCCTCGCGGTCGTTGGTCCAGGCGCGGGAGGTCGTCGGCGCGATCAGGGCGGCCACGGCGTTGTCCGCCATCATCTTGTCGATCCCCTCGGGTCCCGCCGCGCGCAACGAGCTGGCCCGCGCGTTGACGTAGACCGGATCCTCCAGCCCCGTCGTCGCCTCGGCGCGCAGGAACAGCTCTTGCCCGAACAGCACCGTCTCGCGCGGCTCCGCCGTGTTGAAGGCGATCAGGTCCGCCAGGGTCCGCGTCTTCACCTGCGCCGGGTCGGTCGAGGCCAGATAGGCGTTCAGGTCGACCTTCAGCTCGCTCATCAGCACCTGCAGCTCCCAGGTCCCGATATTGCGCCAGTCGGCGGGCGGCGCGTCGATGTCCACGATCACCGCGCCCGCGTCGCGCATCACCTGCAACGACCGCTCGAACACCTCGCGCGTCTCCGGCGAATAGGACGGCAGCAGGAACCGCATCACCCCGATCCGGGCGCCGCGAAGGGAGCCCCTGTCCAGTTGGTCCTCGAACGTCCTCAGTATCCCGTCCGCGTCCCACAGATGCGCGTCCGCCTCGGCCGTCGCCGGGTCCAGCGGATCGGTCCCCGCGATGACGGTCAGCACCCGCGCCGCGTCCTCGACGGTCGTGGTGATCGGTCCGGCGGTGTCCTGCGAATGGCTGATCGGCACGATATGGGTGCGGCTCACCAGCCCCACCGTCGGCTTGAAGCCCACCACCCCGTTCACCGAGGCCGGGCAGGTGATCGACCCGTCCGTCTCCGTCCCGATGGCCGCCGGGGCCAGTCCGATGGCCACGGCCACGGCGCTGCCCGACGATGAGCCGCACGGCGTCCGCGCCGGGTCATAGGGGTTCAGCGTCTGTCCCCCGACCGCGCTCCAGCCGCTGATCGAGTTCGACGAGCGGATGTTGGCCCACTCCGACAGATTGGTCTTGCCGAAGATGATGGCCCCGGCCTCACGCAGTCGCGTCACCAGCGGCGCATCCCGTCCCGGCGCATTCTCCGCCAGCGCCAACGAGCCCGCCGTCGTCGGCATGTCGGCCGTCTCGATGTTGTCCTTCAGCAGGACCGGGAACATCCACAGCGCCGAAGACGGATCTCCCGCCGATGAGCCGGAATTCTCCGGAGTGACCCAGCGAATGACGCTGTCGGCTGTATCGGCTTCCGCCAGTCGCGCCTGTGCGTCGCGCGCGCGCTCCAGCACTTCCGCAACCTGCTCTGGTCGCAAGCAGAAGGTCGCGTTCCCCGGCGTCTCGCCCGGCGGCGACGTCAGTTCCAGCCAAGTTCTCAGCAGCGGCGGCCAGGCATCGCGCGTCCGGCAATCCTGTCCGGCAATGGTGGGACCGGACGCCACCGGCGCTCCGAACGGCGCGGTCTGGGTCTGCGCCTGCGCCGTCCCCGCCGTCAGCATCACCAGCGCGGCGGCCGCCCCCGCCAAAGCCCTCCCCTCGAGGGGGAGGGTTGGGAGGGGTGGAGGCACGCTGCGTCCGGAGGAGTCACCAAAGGCTCCGTCGAACCGAAGCCCAAGCCGCTCGCGCAACATCCTGAACCGCACTGCCATCGCCCCATCCCCCGACCCCTTCCCCTCGAGGGGAAGGGGAGATCAAACGCCGGACCTACTCCGTATGCGACCGCGTCCCGATCGTCCGGTCCAGGAAGTCCAGATAGGTCCGCCACTGCTGCAGCTGACGCTCGTTGCCGCGCACCCCGTGACGCTGCCCCGGATACAGCATCAGCTCGAACGGCTGGCTGTTCTGCTGCAGGGCGTTGATCACCCGCGTCGAGTTTTCCAGGATGACGTTGTCGTCGGCCATGCCGTGCATCAGCAGCAGCCGGCCCGTCAGGTTCGGCAAGCGCGGAATGACGTCCGAGGCGGCGTAGCCTTCGACGTTGGCCTGCGGCGTCGACATGTAGCGCTCGGTATAGGCGGTGTCGTACAGGCCCCACTCGGTCGGCGGAGCCCCGGCCAGCGCGCCGGCCAGTCCCATCTTCGGCTCGGTCGCCGCCATCAGGGTCATGAAGCCGCCGTAGGACCAGCCCATCATGGCGATGCGGTCGTCGTCCACAAAAGGCAACGATCTCAGATAGTCAGCCGCCAGAACCTGATCTTCGATCTCAGGCTGACCCATGCGCAGATACAGCGCCTGTTTGAACGCCGCCGAGCGGTCGCCCTCGCCGCGGTTGTCGAGGCGGAAGACGATGTATCCCGCCTCAGTCAACAGTTGATTGGTGGCCGACTGCCAGCCGCGCTTGACCCCGCCGCCCGACGGTCCGCCGTACACCTGCATGACCACCGGATAGGTCTTCGTCCGGTCGAAGCCCGGCGGCGTGGTCATCTGCCAGACCAGGGTCTCGCCATGGCTTTCCAGCGTGCCGAAGGTCACTTCACCCCGGCGCGAGGCGAACGGATAGGCCGGGTGACCCGGCTGCAGACGATTCTCCTCGATCCAGCGGATGCGCGTGCCGTCGGCCCGGTACAGGGCCGACTGCATCGGCGTGTTCAGGTCGGTGTAGTTGCCGACGAAGGCGGTGCCCGTCTTGTTCATAGACGCGCTCCACCAGCCGCCGGCGGAGGTCACCGCCACCGGCGTCATGGTCCGGCGCAGCGAAGCCCGGAACAGTTGCTGCTCGATCGGCTGCTCACGCCCGTCGCGCATCGAGGCGGTGAAGAAGACATCGCCGGTGCGCTGGTCGACCCCTGCCAGGCTCTTGATCGGATACTGGCCCTGGGTGATCGCGCGCAGGCGGCGACCGTCGCGGTTGTACAGATACAGGTGCTTCCAACCTGTCTCTTCCGACGACCACAGGAAGTCGCCGTTATCCAGCGCCTTAAAGTCGTGGTTCAGCGGGACCCAGGCGTCCGACCGCTGGCTGACGATCACACGCGAGGCGCCTGTGGCCGGATCGACGCTCAGCAGGTCCAGGGTCTTCTGGTTCCGCGACAGTCGCTGCACATAAAGGGTCCGGCCGTCCGCCGACCAGTTCACCCGCGCCAGGTAGATGTCATTGTCGGCGCCCAGATCGACCTTGATCCGCTGACCGCTCTGGCGGTCGTGGACGTACAGCTCGACCACCGCGTTCGGACGGCCCGCGCGCGGATAGCGCTGCTCCACCGTCGAAGCGCCGCCGCCGGTGATGTCCAGGCGCGGGATGATGTCGACGGTCGACTCGTCGGTGTGCTGCAGGGCGATGAACCGCTCGCCCGGGCTCCACCAGTAGCCGGTGTCGCGGTCCAGCTCCTCCTGGGCGATGAACTCCGCCGTGGCCCAGGTCTTCAGCCCCTCGCCGTCGCTGGTGACCGCCGTCTCGGTGTTCGTGGCCAGGTCGTAGACCACCAGGTCCTGGTCCCGCACGAACGAGACGAAATTGCCCTTGGGCGAGACCTTGGCGTCGATCTCGTCGGCCTCGGTCTCGGTCAGGCGGCGTACCTGCCCCCCTTCCCGCGCGGCCAGGAAGATGTCGCCCTCCAGCGGCGCCAGGATGTAGCGTCCCTGCTCGTCCCACGAATACTCGACCACGCCGCGCGCGCTGATGCGCATCCGCTCGCGGCGCGCCTTCTCGGCCTCGGACAGTTCGCCCGCGTCGGGAACCAGCGCCCGCGCGTCGATCAGCTTGAACGGCTCGCCCGGGCCCGTCGGCGCGGCCCACAGGTCCTGCACCTCCACGTCGTCGGGGCGCGAGCGCAGGAAGGCCACCAATTCCCCGTCCGGCGACAGGCTGACGCCCTTGGCCACGGGGCCGGACAGCGACGGGTTCGCGAACACCCGCTCCGGCGTCAGGATCGCGCTGTCGGCGGTCGCGGGAGCCGCAGTTTGTTGCGCCATCGCGGCGGTAAACGGCGACAACGTCGCCACGAACAGGGTGGAGGCCAGCAGGATGTTTCGCATGAACGCCGCACGAAGGTTTTTTGAGTTGCCGGGACGCTAGAGGCGGAATCCTCCGCCGTCACCCCCCACGCCTTCCAACGGCCGTCCTGCCAAATGCCGTCGCCGCGACACCCGATCCCTTCCCCCTGCCGCCCGCACCCCCTAAGAAGCGCCGCAATGACCGACGCCGTCGCCCCTCCCCCCGCCAAGGCCTCGCCCTTCCACGAACTCGAGGTCCTGTCCGTCCACCACTGGACCGACCAGCTGTTCAGCTTCCGCATCGCCCGTCCTGAGGACTTCCGTTTCCGCTCGGGCGAGTTCGTGATGATCGGCCTGCCCGGCGAAGACGGCGGCAAGCCCGTTCTGCGCGCCTATTCCATCGCCAGTCCGCACTGGGACGAGGAGCTGGAGTTCTTCTCCATCAAGGTCCCCGACGGCCCCCTGACCTCGCGCCTGCAGAAGATCCAGGTCGGCGACACCGTCCTGATGGGCAAGAAGCCGACCGGCACCCTGGTGCTGGACGCCCTGACCGGCGGCGAGCGCCTCTGGCTGATCGGCACCGGCACGGGCTTGGCCCCCTGGCTCTCGGTCGCCCGCGATCCGGACACCTACAGCCGCTTCGGCCAGGTCATCGTCTGCCACACGGTGCGCAACGTCGCCGACCTCGCCTACCGCGACTTCTTCACCCACGGCATCCACGAGGATCCGCTGGTCGGCGACGAGGCCAAGGCCCAGCTGACCTACTATCCCACCGTCACCCGCGAGCGGTTCGAGACCCCGGGACGGATCACCGACCGCATCAAGTCCGGCGACGTCTTCGCCGACCTGGGCCTGCCGATCGGCTTCTCTCCCAATACGGACCGCGTCATGCTGTGCGGCTCGATGGCCATGATCAAGGAGACCGGCGAACTGCTGGAAACCTACGGCCTCAAGGAGGGCTCGAACGCCGAGCCCGGCGACTATGTTCTGGAGCGCGCCTTTGTCGGTTGACCTGAAAGACACCCGGACCGTGGTCGCGCCCGAGGTTCTGGGCATCGACGCCCGCGTCGCCCCCGAGGCCTGCCTGTCGATGGCCGAGGTCCGCCACGGCGTCGACGCCCTGGACCGCGCCCTCGTCACCCTTCTGGCCGAGCGCCAGCGCTACATGAACGCCGCCGCCCGCATCAAGCCGAGCCGCGACGTCGTCCATGACGACGCCCGCATCGAGGACGTGGTCGCCAAGGTCTTGGCCGCGGCGGGCGCCGCCGGACTGTCGCCGGACATCGCCGAGCCCGTCTGGCGCACCCTCGTCGACCGCTGCATCGCCCACGAATTCAGCGTTTGGGACAAGACGCGCGGCTAGGCTTTTCCTCCCCCTTCTGGGGGAGGGGGACCGCGAAGCGGTGGAGGGGGTCTTTCAGCCCCTCAAACTTCTCAGCATCAGCTCGTGCCGATAGGCCGCCACGTCGCCCAGGGCGATCTCCAGCTGATCCCGCACCCGGTCCAGCAGCGGCGGCGCGGACGCCCTGTCCGCCGCCTCCGCCGCCTGACAGGCCTGCGCCAGGGTGTCCGCGCCTATGCCCGCCGCCGCGCCGCGGATCGTGTGCACGGCGTCGCGCCAGCCCTCTTCCCGTACATCCAGCATCGGCGACCACATCGTCGCCTGCTGGCCGAACAGGCCCAGCACCTCGTCGGTGATGGAATCCTCGCCGCCGGTCATCCGCTCCAGCACGTCGAAGTCGACCGCCCCGGACAGGTCCCGGCGCGCCATCAGGCCGCCGTCTCCTCGCCCTTGGCCAGCCGCGAGTTCCGCGACGACCACACCAGGTAGATGACCAGGCCCACGCCGTTCCAGATGAAGAAGGCCGTCTGGGTGAAGGGCTTCAGGCTGAAGAAGAACAGCAGGCAGCCGATCACCGTGATCGCTCCGACCAGCCACCAGAGCGGGGCCTTGAACACCCGCTTGCGGCCCGGCTCGCGCAGGCGCAGCACGATCAGGCTCACGCCCACGGCGGCGAAGGCGCACAGGGTCCCGGCGTTGGCCAGCGAGGCCAGCTCGTCCAGCGGCAGCAGACCGGCCAGGATGGCCACCACGATGGCGGTGAAGACGGTGACCACCGCCGGCACGCCCCGGCTCGACACCTTGGCCAGGCTTCGCGGCAGCAGGCCGTCGCGGGCCATGCCCAGGAAGATCCGGCTCTGGCCGAACAGGAAGGCCAGCAGCACCGTCGGCAGGGCGATCACCGCCGCCCCGGCCACCAGCTGCGCCGCCCAGTTCGAACCCAGTTCACGCAGGATCAGCGACAGCGGCTCGGTGCTGGAGGCGAACTCCGACACCGGCCGCGCGCCGATCGCGGCGGCCGCGACCAGCAGGTAAAGGGCCGTGCAGACCAGCATCGAGCCGACGATGCCGATCGACAGGTCGCGCTCGGGCCGTTTGGTCTCCTCGGCCGCCGTCGAGATGGCGTCAAAGCCGTAGAAGGCGAAGAAGATGATCGCCGCCGCCGCCATCACCCCGGTTTGGGCGACCGCGGGCTGGCCGGTGATCTGCTCCCAGAACGGAATCTGCGGCGCGCCGAAGCCGTTGGGCATGAAGGGAGTGAAGTGGGCCGCGTCGAACTTCGGCAGGGCGATGGCCACGAACACCGCCAGGGCCGCGATCTTCACCAGCACCAGGATGACGTTGACCGTGGCGCTCTCGCGCGTGCCCAGCAGCAGCAGGCCGGTGACCACGGCGATGACGAACACCGCCGGCAGGTTGATGATGCCGCCCGCGTGCGGCCCGGCCGTCAGCGCCGTCGGCAGGTCGATGCCCAGGCCGTGCAGGAAGGGCGTGGCGTAGCCGGCCCAGCCGACCGCCACGGCCGACACCACCAGCGAATATTCCAGGATCAGGCTCCAGCCCACGATCCAGGCGACGGCCTCGCCCAGCACGGCGTAGGAATAGGTGTAGGCGCTGCCCGCCGCGGGCATCATGGTCGACAGCTCGGCGTAGGCCAGCGCCGCGCAGGCGCAGACCAGCCCCGCCAGGGCGAAGCTGACCATCACCGCCGGACCGGCCAGGCCCGCGCCCACGCCGATCAGGGTCAGGATGCCGGTGCCGACGATGGCCCCGACGCCCAGCGCCATCAGGTGCGGCCAGCCCAGCGTCTTCTTCAGCGCCGGGCCGTCGTGCGGCGCCAGCATCGTGTCGATCGAACGGCGGCGATTCCAGAAGGCCATGGTCGCGTCTCCCCTCGCCGCTCCCCGGCGGCTGATTCCGCGACGACCCTAGAGCAAAATCGGTCGCCTTGGACACCATCCAGCCCGGCCCCGGCATGGCTCCGGCGTGATCCGGGACCATTTTCCGGATTCAGACTGTTCCGACCTGCCTGCGACAAACCGAAACGGACACCCAAAAGCCGCTTGCCATCCGGGGACGCCGCCGCTATGTCCCGCCCCTCGCTGACGCCGGTCCCGGCCGCCCGTCAGTGCGCAGACGATGAGTTCGGGTGATTAGCTCAGTTGGTAGAGCAGCTGACTCTTAATCAGCGGGTCGTAGGTTCGAACCCTACATCACCCACCATCGTCCCTTTTAAAATCAATCATTTAGAACTCCACAGGGCAGGCCGACCACCGGATTGACCGTCTGGAACGGCGTTCAGCGCTGCGCGCTCGGCCGCGCTGCGCCACCTCCTCCGCCCGCCGATCGCGCGCCGCACGACGATGCGCCTCGGGGCGGTTGAAATACGGAAACTGAAACATATACTGTTTCTGTTGCGACCCGTCGTGACGATTCCCTGTTTCAGAGCCGGTCCCGGCCGAGCCGCTTTCCGAGGTCTCCTCCCCCCATGAAGATCCAACACCTGCTGGCCATTTCCGCCTTCGCCCTGCTGGCGGCCTGCGGCCAGGCCGCCGCCCCCGCCGCGGACGCCGTCGACGCCGCCGCCACAGCGCCGGTCGAGCTGAAGGTCCCCGCCGGGGTCTACGCCCTGGACCCGACCCACGCCTCGCTGGAATGGTCGATCACCCACATGGGCCTGTCGAACTATACGGCCCGGTTCAACACCCTGGACGCCCGGCTGACCCTGGATCCGGCCAACCTGGCCAACTCCAGCGTGACGGCGACCATCGATCCGACCTCGGTCGACGCCCACTACGCGGGCGATTATCGCGCCACCCACGCCCAGACCGGCTTCCGCAGCTGGAGCGAGGACATCGCGCGCAACGCCGCCTTCCTGAACGCCGACGTCCACAAGGACATCCGCTTCAGCTCGACCAAGGTCGAGCCCACCGGGCCGCGCACGGCGAATGTGACCGGCGACCTGTCCTTCCTGGGCCAGACCAGGCCGGTGACGCTGAAGGTCACCTTCGTCGGCGATCTGGCGCGCCATCCGATGGCCGGCCGTCCGGCGATCGGCTTCGCCGCCGAGGGCGTGTTCAAGCGTTCGGACTTCGGCATGGCGACCGGACCGCTGGGCGACGAAGCCACGATCCGCTTCAACGGAGAGTTCCTCCAGGAAGCGCCCGCCGCCGCTCCGGCGCAGTAGGCCGCGGACGACAGCCGGGGCGGGTTCCGACGGGACCCGCCCCTTCTTCCATCACCTCCATCGCCCATCACCCGCGCCGTCGTTCGCGCCTGGGGACCCTTCGCCATGACCGCCCGCTACACGACCGTCGCCATCGCGCTGCACTGGCTGACCGCGCTCGCCATCCTGGCCATGATCCCCATGGGATGGTGGATGAGCGAGGCGATCGCCCATCCGGACAGCCAGGCGACGGCCTATCGCGTCTTCCAGCTGCACAAGTCGATCGGCTTCACGATCCTGGCGCTGACCGTGGTCCGTATCGTCTGGCGGCTGACCCACCGGACGCCGCCGCTGCCCGAGGGGATGAAGGGCTGGGAAGCCTTCCTGGCGCGGTCGACCCAGTTCGCCTTCTACGGCCTGCTGCTGGCCCTGCCGCTGACCGGCTGGCTTTACGTCTCGACGGGATGGGCCGTGGGCCTGGACCGGGCGCTCAACGTGGCGACGTCCTGGTTCGGTCTGCTGCCCGTGGCGCACCTGCCCGGCGTCGAGGCGCTGGCGGAGGGCGCGCGCCGGACACTGGCCTTCCAGGCCATGGGGGCGCACAGCCTGATGGCCTGGGGCGCCGTCGTTCTCGTCGCCCTGCACGCGGGCGCGGCGCTGAAGCATCATTTCGTCGACCGCGATCACGTCCTGCGCGACATGCTGCCCCGCTGGCGGGACCGCGCCGCCCGGACCGAACCGGTCGAGCCGGATGAGGCGGCGATCCCGGTCGAACCCGACGCGGCGGAGAACCCGTTGGTCGAAGAGGCGCCGGCGCCTGTCACGCCGCCCAAGCGGCGCGGCGGCGTCGGCGCGCCGATGATCGCCGGCCTGGCGCTGGCGGCGGCGATCGGCGTCGTCGGCTGGACCTCCGCCCGGCCGGCGCCGATGACCGCCACGGCTCCCGCCGAGACGGCGGCGGCCAGGGCGGCGGCGCCCGATGCGGCGATCATCCCGGGGACGGCCCAGACCTGGACGCTTGATCGGGCGGACTCGTCCATTCGGTTCGGCGGGACCCATGCCGGAGCGGCCTTCAACGGACGCTTCGAGGATTGGGAGGCCCGGATCTGGTTCGATCCCGCCGACCTGGCCGGATCCCGCGCGGTGGTCACGGTGCGCACCGGCTCGGCGCGTACGGGCGACGCGACGCAGGAAGGATCGCTGCAGGACGCTGAATGGTTCGACCCGGCCGGCTTCCCCACGGCGCGGTTCGAGGCGACCGCCTTCCGGGCCTTGGGCGGCGACCGCTACGAGGCGCAGGGAACGCTGCGCATCAAGGACCGGGCCGTGCCGACGATCCTGCCGTTCACCTTCCGGGAAACGGCCGGTCGGGCCGTCGTCGAAGGGACCCTGACGCTGGACCGCACGGCCTTCGACCTGGGCCTGGCCTCGGACGCCGCCGGCGACTGGGTGTCCAAGGCGATCACGGTGACGGTCTCGGTCCACGCCCGACGCGAGGGCTAGCGCAACCCGATCGCCTTCAGGAAAGCCGCGACCTGCCCGAAGGCGTCCGTCTGCCACTCGTCCTCGTCGCGGTCGTCGAGAATCCCCTCCTCCGCCGCGAACCGTCGGACAGCGTAGGGGCCGGTATACTCCCGGCTCTGAAACTTCGCCGCGATGCCCGCGAAGCCTTTCAACGCTGTCTCGCTCGACATCAGCGGCCGGCAAGCGGTGGCGAGTGCATCGATGCCGCCGGGGTAGTGCCGGATGCAATAATAGATGTCGTAGGCGTCCTTGTCCTTGTCCCGCCCGACCAGGGCGTAGCCCTTCATCGCAAGCAGAGCCGGGATGGACGCCACGGCGAGCTCGACTTGATTCAGCCCTCCTCTCGGCATCTCCGCCTCGAGCAGAATCTTGTCGGCGAACTTCAACGCGAGATCGCCGCCGCTGGCGGGAATGACCGCGAAGTCCGGAACCAGCTGCGGCCGGTTCTTTTTGACGACCGCGTGTTCGGGCATCAGGAAGTCGATCAGAATCCTGACCGGCGGGCCGCCGTCCTGTGAAGGGACGTCCCGCGCCAGCTGATACACCTCGCCGTCGGCCGGTTGCTGATAGCCGGCGGCCAACAGCGTATCGATCAGCCCCTTGTACTGGCCGCCGGCCAGCGCTTCGGCGTCAAGCGCCAGGTCGATGTCGATGGAGCCGATGTGCGCCGTCACGGGGTCGGGGATCTGGAGCCAGGGTACGTTGCCGCCGACGACCACGAACTTGCCGCGATAGTCGCCGAGCACCTGACCCAGTTCCACCAGGACCCGTTTCACCGCCTCGGTCGTGCGCGAGCCATAGGGGTGGGGCGCCGGCTTGGCGGCCGTGACGCCGTTCACCACGGCAGGATCTCCCTGCGCAGATGGTCGGCGGCCTCGCGATCTCGCTCCCCGCCCCTGGAAAGGTCGAGGTAGGTCTGAAGCGGACTGGTCGCGCGAACGCCCAGGCGAACCTCTTCGGCGTCCAGAAGCGGGCCGCTCTCGTCAAGCACGGTGATCCAGACGTTGCCCCCCTTGGCGGCGGGCTGGAGGTCCAGCGCGTCAACCAGGATCGGCAAGGCGACAGGGTCGGCGTAGAGCTCCACATTCGAGGCCCGCAGCCAGGGCGCCCACCAGTTCGCCGCTGAACGCCCGCACAGCGCCGCCGCCGGGCCCGCCCTCTCGACGGCAAGCTCCACCGCCCGTTCGAGCGCGCCGTCATGGAGTACGGTGTAGAAGCCTTGCCGACGTCCCTGCGGGGGCTCGTTGGCGGAAAGCCAGGCGTCCACAAGAAGATCGGGATGGCGAACCACGAATCCGTCCGGCGTCTCTTCGATCCAGTCACGCTCCATCAGGGCGGTCTTCAGCTTGTGGACCTGACCGATGCTGACCTGGGTCGCCTCGGCGATCTCGCTCAGACGGCGCGCCGTCTGATCTCGTTTCAACAGATAGCGCAGCACCCGCGCGGATTTCGGCTTGAACAGGGATTTCAGATCCCGGGTCTCGGCTTGCGGCGTCGTCGCCACCTGGCGATCGACGTAGAGGCCGGGAAGGACCAGCCGGCAGTTGCCGAGCAGATCGACGTAGTTGACGTCATAGTCCCTGCACATCTCCCGAACCTGTGGCGAAACGTAGGGGGCGACGAAGACCAGCGCCTCGAACCGATCTTGCCCGCGCCCATGACGACTTTGGTAGCTGATCAGCTGATGAATCGCCTGGTTGGCCGATTTCGGCGTGCCGGAGCTCTTGACCTCGCAGAGCAGACGATAGGGCTGAGCGTCCTTCTCGAAGCGCACCACGAAATCGATGCCGCGATCCCGCGGCAGGGGCTCGCGCTCGATGTCCCGGACATCGAGATCCGGAACCTGCTGGAGGAGAAAACTGACGGCGCCGATGCCGTCCTCCTCCATTTTCACAAGATCAGCCTCTTTCAACATACGGTGAAAGTATGCCTTTTGGTGAAAATGTCAAGGCGTTTTCACTCAATGGCCGACTTTCACCAGTCAGTGAAAGCAGCTCAGCGCCAGCCGGCGTCGCGGGCCTCGGCCTCGGCCCCGGCGTCCAGGACGTCTCCGGCCAGGCTGGCGTCGACCGCGGCGAGGACCGCGGCGGGCGTGTCGGTCCCGGCGGTCCTGATCTCGCCGGACCCGGCCGCCGAGGGCGCCAGCGCGCGGATCGACCAGGCGTCGTTCGCGCGGCAGGCCAGACCCGCCACGCCGGCGTCGCCGGCCTGGAAGGTGCGGCACCAGCGGCCGTCCCCGTCGCGGAAGGTCAGGACGACGGCGCGCCCCTCGCCGTCCGCGCCTTCCGACGCCAGCCGGCGATCCAGCACCCGGACCAGGCCCGCGTCGGCGATTTCTCCGCCGGGCGCTAGCACGAAGCCGTCGTTCCGGCCGTCCAGCAGCGGGCCGATCATCAGGCCGCCGATGAAGGTCGCCGCGGCCAGGCCGCCCCACAGCGCCGCCCGCCGTGGCGCGAAGGCCTCGCCTATGGCGCGGGTGAATCGCGTCCAGGGCGCGGCCACAGGCTCAGAGCCCGCGATCAGCCGCGCCAGCGCCTGATCGCGAGGATCCGGCTGGACGGCGAAGGCCTCCCGCGCCGCCGCCTTCAGGGCGCGCATGCGGGCTAGCCGCGCCGCCAGTTCGGGGTCGTTCAGGGCCTCGGCGTCGATCCGCTCGCCCGCCTCAACGCTCAGCTCCCCGTCGATGCGCCGCATCAGGATTTCGTCGTCATAGCGGGTCATCCCGTCACTCCTTGCGCGGACAGGGTCTGGATCAGGGCCTGCCGTCCGCGCACCAGGCGGCTGGTCAGGGTGCCGGCGGGCACGCCCAGGACCTCGGCCGCCTCGGCGTAGGACAGGCCCTCGACGAGGACCAGGGCCACGGCGTGTTTCTGGTCGTCGGGCAGGGCGTGGATCGCGTCGCGGACCGCCAGGGCGTCGACGCGCAGGCTTTCGTCCGCCAGGGCGGCGTCCGGGACGCGCGCGGTGGCGTCGTCCTCCGGCGTGACCACGCGGCCCCACCGCAGGTTCGAGCGGCCCTCATCGATGGCGATCCGTCTCATGATGGTGAAGGTCCAGCTGTCGAGTCGGGTCCCGACCCGGAATTTCGACCGCGCCGCCAGCGCGCGCTCGACGGTCTGCTGGACGAGATCCTGCGCGTCCGCATCACGGGGCCGCAACACCCGCGCAAATCGGCGCAGGCGCGGAAGAAGCTCAACCAGCCCCGTCTGAAAGTCGTCCAAATGCATTCCTCGTCCATACGGGATGAAACGACCGGACCCAGACGTTTCATCCATGCCATACACAAGGCGGATCACCGTCGGATGCAAGAACGGAGTGGTTGTCGGTGTCGCTGAGAACGATCCTCGCAGGATGGACGGCGCTGCTGATCCTGGCGGTCGGCACGCCCGCCGCCGCCCAGCTCGGGCCGCTGCAGGCGCCCCAGCTGCCGGGCCTCCCCTCGCCGCTCGGCGACCGCCTGCCGGGGGTCGCGGACGTGGACGCCCTGGGGCGACAGGCGATCGACCGGGCGCTGCAGGCCCCGTCGCGGCTGGCCGACCTGGTGCGGCGTTCGGACGGCGCCCTTCAGACCGATCCCCAGGGCTGGCCGGTGGTGGCGGCGCAGATCGTCGCCGTCGACCTGTCCGATGCGGCCCGGGCCGAGGCGGTGCGCGCCGGTTTCACCGTGATCCGGGCGGACCGTCTGGAGGCGCTGGACCTGTCGGTCGTCGTGCTGGCGCCGCCCGCGCGATGGCCGCTGGCCCGCGCCGTGGCCCGGCTGCGGGCGCTGGCTCCCGACGCGGACGTCAGCTTCAACCACATCTATTCGCCCGCCGGGAGCGAGACGGCTGCGCCCCGATCGAACGCCCCCGCGCCGCCCGGTCCGCAGGCGGGCGGGGCCAGGCTGGGCCTGATCGACACGGGGGTGGAGGCGACCCATCCGGCCCTCGCCGGATCGCGGATCAGCCAGCGCGGCTTCGCCGGCCCGCCCCGGCTGGGCGCGCACGGCACGGCGGTGGCGTCCCTGATGGTCGGGCGCAGCGGCGCCTTCTCCGGGGCCGATCCCGGCGCCGACCTGCTGGTGGCGGACATCTATGGCGGCCAGGCGGCGGGCGGGTCCTCCACGGGGCTCGCCCAGGCGCTCGCCTGGATGGTCGAGCAGCGCGCGCAGGTCGTGAACGTCAGCCTCGTCGGTCCGCGCAATGCACTGGTCGAACGCGCGGTCGCGCGCGCCCAGGCGCGAGGCGTGACGATCGTCGCCGCCGCCGGAAACGACGGACCGGCCGCCGCCGCCCTGTATCCGGCCGCCTATGACGGCGTGGTCGGGGTCGGGGCGGTCAGCGGCCGGAACCGGATCCTGCCCGAGACCGGCCGGGGTCCGCAGGTCGACTTCGTCGCGCCCGGCGCCGACATGGCCGCCGCCGGTCCGGCGGGCGGCTGGACCAGGGTGCGCGGATCGTCGTTCGCCGCGCCCCTGGTGGCGGGACTGCTGGCGCGCCGGGGCGGAGGGTCCTCGGCGGTCGAGGCCCTGGCGCGGTCGGCGACCGACATGGGCGCTCCGGGCCGCGATCCCGTCTATGGCCATGGCCTGGTCGGCGCGGACCTGCGGGTCGCGCCCGGCGCGGTCGGCGCGCGCGGCCAGCTCAGCCGCTAGAAGTTTTTTGCAGCGCCCGGGATGAAACCGCCCGGACCCGTCGTTGGACCCTGCGAGGGCGATCACGCCCGCGATCTGCAGGAGATACGATCATGAAGAAGACCCTGATGATGGCGACCGTCGCGTTCGGCCTGGCCCTGGCCGGCGCATCGCAGGCCCAGGTCCTGGGCGGTTCCGGCGGCCTGACCGGCGGTCTGGGCGGCCAGGTTGGAGGCCTGGGCGGCTCGCTGGGCGGCCAGGGGTCGCTGACGGGCGGCCTGGGCGGCTCCCTCGACAGCGGGATGGTCCGCGACCGCGCGACCGACACCCTGTCGCGGACGGAACGCCGCGCCGAACGGGCCAGGGCCCGCGCCGACGCCGCCGCAGAGCGGACCCGCGCCCGCGCTGCGGCCGCCGCCGAACGCACCCGTGATACGGCGTCCGGCGCCGTCGGAACCGTGGGGTCTACCGCGGCCGGCGCCTATGGCTCGGCCCAGAGCACGACCCAGGGCGCGGCGTCCGGCGCCGCCGGATCGGCGCAGGGACAAGGCTCCGGCATGCTGGGCGGCGCCGCGTCCGCCCGCGACGGCTCCGTGAACGGATCGGCGTCCGGTTCGGCCGACGGTTCGGCCCGCCCCGCTCGTCGCCGCGCCGACGGCGCCGCCGGCGTGAACGGATCGGCTTCGGCGAACCGTAACGGGGCCTCGGCCTCGGTCGGCGCCAACGCCGGCGGCGGCGCGGGCCGCGACGACTGATCTGGTCTTCCCCGGAAGCCGCTGAACCCCGTCGGCCCTCGGCCGGCGGGGTTTCGTTCGCCTGCTGACAGCCCTCAGGCCTGCGCGCCCGCGGCCTCTTCGTTCGACTTGCGGAAGGCGCGGGGCGTCATCCCGACCTCGTCCCGGAAGGCGCGATTGAAGGGGCCCAGCGAGCCGAACCCGCAGTCGAAGGCGATCTCGAGGATCGATCCCCGATAGGCGGCGTCGGCAAGCAGGGCCTTCGCCCGCCGGATCCGGTGATGGTTGATCAGCCGGTTGAAGTTGGGAAAGCCCAGGCCGGCGATGCACTGGGACACCCGGTATTCCGGCTCCCCCAGCCGCGCCGCGACGTCGGCGATCCGGAGGTCCGGCTCGGTGTGCAGCTCTTCCTCGCGGAGCAGGCGCTGAAGGCGTTCGGCCAGCCGCAGGTCCTCGGTCGTCGCGGCCCGCCGCGCGGTTCGCCCGTGGCTGTCCCGCTCCAGCGGATGGGTCACCCGGAACCAGACCGCGGCTCCGCACGCCCACAGTCCGGCGAAGGCGCAGGCGGCCTTGATCAGCTCGATCCGGTCGGCCTCCGCTTGGCCGCCCCCCGCGCTGCGCAGCCCCAGGATCGAGACGGCGACCAGCAGGGTGTAGACCACCAGAAAGACGATCCGGAACCGCGTCTCGGACGTCGGAAATCCCGGCCGGCGGCGGCTGAACGGCTCGACGAAGGTCAGCAGCAGGGCGGCGGACCCGCACAGCACATAGCCGTTCTCGGCGATCCCGGCGGCGGCGCTCCCGTCCGGCAGGAGGATGGCCGCCGCGCCGGAAAGCTGGATGATCAGGGCCACCACGCGCGGCCAGCGGGCGTCGTGCGGCTCGGCATCGAACAGGGCGCGCGTCAGCAGCCAGGCCCATCCGCAGGCCCCCACGCCGCCGACGGCGAAGACCGTCCCGGCGCCGCCGTCGAACAGCCGGCCCAGCACATAGCTCACGAAGGACAGGGCCGTGATCACGGCGTGGACGTGAAGCCGGTCCAGCGACCGCCACGACGACAGCAACCTGCCCCCCGGCGCGCTCTGCACTGTCAGCGTGGACATCCCGGCCCTTCCGAAACTCGCGGGATTGATGACCTGAAGCGACGGTCCCGTCCAGCGGGGCCGGTCCCGACGAAACAGGTTCTGGCCGAATTCCAAATCGGCGAGACGCCGTCCGCCCACGCCGCGAGCCTGCCGACGACCTCATGCGAGGCGTCATCGGGAGAGCCTATGTCGAACACCCCTTCACCCACGCCGGTCCGGAACGCGGCCGCGAAACTGCTGCGCTGGTCCGGCGTCCTCTGGTTCCTGGTCGCCGCCGTCGGCCAGATCGCCTTCATCGGCTTCATCCTGGTCTTCTACGGCGTCCGCACCGCGACCGGGAATTTCGCGGGCTGGAACGACAAGCCCCTGATCGACGGCTATGTCGAAGGCGACCACACCGGCAATCTGGTCTTCGCCGCCCACGTCCTGCTGGCCTCCGTCGTGACGCTCGCCGGCCTGATGCAACTGGTCCCGCAGATCCGCAGCCGGTTTCCAGCCCTGCACCGCTGGACCGGGCGATGCTTCCTGGTGATCGGCGGCTTCATGGCTCTGAGCGGCATCTGGCTGGCGGTCGTGCGCGGCACCTATCTGTCGACCATTTCCGCCGTCGCCATCCTGATCAACGGCCTGCTGATCCTCGTCTTCGGAGGACTGGCCTGGCGTCACGCCGTCAAGCGGCGCTTCGAGACGCACCGCCGCTGGGCGATGCGCACCTTCATGGTGGTCAGCGGGGTCTGGTTCCTGCGGGTCGGGCTGATGGGCTGGGTCGTGGTCAACAAGGGACCGGTCGGCATGACCAAGGACATGTCCGGCCCCGCCGACGTCGTGCTGACCTTCGGCAGCTATCTGATCCCGCTGGCCCTGCTGGAGATCTATTTCGCCGCCTCCCGGACCAGAAACCCCGCCGTGAAGACAGCCGTCGCCCTGCTGCTGGTCGCCGCCACGGCCTATACGGCGATCGGCGTGTTCGGCGCGATCGCCTTCATGTGGGCGCCCTATATGACCGGCTGAGCCGCCGTCACTCCGGCCGGGTCGCGGCCTGCTGGTCCCGCAACATCAGCTGGCCCACCTCGCCCGTCTGCTGGTTCAGCAGCTTGCGGTTCAGCTCGGCGTCATAGAGCGACTTCAGATAGGAGGCGTCCCATCCAGTCAGGCCCTCGACCTGACGGCCCGGTTCGAACAGGTTCAGCACGGTGTCGAAGGCCGCCGTCTCCGCCTCCGGATCAATCTGGGCCATCGCCACCATGCCGATGTAGTCGCCCAATTGCTGGAAGTTGAGGCCGGACGCGCGCGGCAGATCGATCACGATGAAGGCGCTGCGCAGATTATTGCGCAGGGTGGTCCGCAACCGGCTGTTCTCCTGCGGAATGACCGGCGCCCCGGGGTCCCCCGGCATTCGCACGGCGATCTGTCCGTCATCCGTCACCGGGATGCTGACGTGCCACCAGCGCACCGGCGCGCCCCCCTCCTGAAAGCGTTGCAGTTGGAACCCGCTTCGCGAGGCGCCGGCGTATCCGGGGCGGAAGGCCAGCGGGGCCGCCTCCACGAGGGCGCGCGCCATGGCGTCGCCGTCGTCGCTGGCCACGACCAGGATATTGGCCTTGCAGCCGGGCTCCCCGACCTCCAGCCCCGCCTCGAGCGCGACCGCCGACACCCGGTCGACGATGACCTGCGCCGCGTCGCGCCGAAGATTGGCGACCCCGACGCAGACCTTCCTGTGCCACCGGGCCGGCGCCCGACCGATCGGCGCGGCGATGACGCCTTCGACGAAGCTGTCGACCGTCTCCCGCAGGGTCCGGCTCTCGACGACGACCTCGTCCAGGGTCGTGGCCGGAGGATCCTGGACCGCGTCCTGCGGCGGCAGGCCCAGGGCCAGCGCGGCGGCGAAGGCGGTGACGACGGCCATGTTCGGTGTCCAGCGTTCAGCGAGCGAGAATTTGGCAGTAAACAACCGGCGCGATCATCACGCCAGCCCTCTCGCGCACGCCCGCATCCGCCTTCCCTCGCCCGGCCAACCTGCCTAGGTTCGGCGGATCACTGGGCGGAGGGCTTCGGCATGAGACGGATCGGTCATCACACCATCCTGGCGGCGGTGTTCGCGACCCTGGCCCTGTCCGGCTGCGCCACGGCGCAGGAGGCGCCGACCGCGCCGCCGACGGCCTATGAGGCGGTCGATCCCTTCATCGGAACGGCGGGCAAGGGCCATACCTTCCCCGGCGCCGTCGCACCGTTCGGCATGGTGCAGCTGAGCCCGGACACCGACTTCCGGCCCTTCCGCCAGTCCTACGACTGGGCCGCGGGCTACCGCTACGACGACCCGACCATCCTCGGTTTCTCGCACACCCATTTCTCGGGCACCGGCCACTCGGATCTCGGCGACGTGCTGCTCACCCCGATCTCGGGCGAGGTGCGCTGGGACGCGGGCGATCCGGCCCAGCCCGGTTCGGGCTACCGCTCGCGCTACAACAAGGCCTCCGAAGTCGCCGATCCCGGCTACTACGCCGTCAGCCTGACCGATTCCGGCGTCCGCGCCGAGCTGACCGCCGGCGTCCGCGTCGGCCTGCACCGCTACAGCTTCCCGCGCGCCCAGCCGGCCCGCATCCTGCTCGACTTCCGCCCGTCCATCTACGACTACCCGGGCAAGGTGCTGTGGTCGCGCATCCGGGTGCGTCCGGACGGCACGGTCACCGGCTTCCGCGAGACGCGCGGCTGGGCCCCCGGCCGCCAGCTCTACTTCGCCATGCGCTTCTCGCGCCCCATGGTCGGCTACCAGCTGCAGAACCGCGAGGAGAACATCCCCTACAACGGCTTCCGCCAGCCGGGCCGCGCCATGGACGACCGCGCCCAGGTCCAGGGCCGCGCGCTGGAGGCCGCCTTCGACTTCGGCTCCATCGCCGGACCGCTGCTGGTCAAGGTCGCGGTCTCCTCGGTCGATGAAGACGGCGCCATCCGCAACCTCGACAGCGAGGGCGGCGACTTCGACTTCAACGGCGTGCGCGCCCGCACCCGCACCGCCTGGGAAGAGGCGCTGGGCGCCGTCGACATCGAGGCCGCGCCCGAGATGCGCGCCGGCCTCTACACCGCCCTCTACCATTCGCTGATCGCGCCGTCGGTGCACGGCGACGCCGACGGCCGCTGGCGGGGGCCGGACAACGCCGTCCACCAGTCCGACTTCACCGTCCACTCGACCTTCAGCCTGTGGGACACCTTCCGCGCCCAGCATCCGCTGCTGACCCTGGTCCAGCCCGACACCCGCAACGCGGCCATGATCAACTCCCTGATCGCGGCGCAGAAGGTCAGCCCCTACGGCATCCTGCCGGTCTGGTCGTTCGCGGGCCAAGAGACCTGGACCATGATCGGCTACCACGCCGTCCCGGTCATCGCCGACGCCTACCTGAAGGGCGTCGAGGGCGTCGACGGCGAGGCGGCGCTGAACGCCATGGTGGCCAGCGCCAGCTACCGGCCCTACGGCGGGCTGGGCGACTACATGGACCTGGGCTGGGTGCCCATCGACCGCGAGCCCGAGGCGGCGTCCAAGACGGTCGAGTACGCCTATGACGACTGGACCATCGCCCGCATGGCCGAGCGCCTCGGCCGCACGGATGTCCAGCGAACGTTCGACCGCCGCGCCGGCTTCTGGCGCAACACCTTCGACACCGAGACGGGCTTCGTCCGCGCCCGCCTGGCCGACGGCAGCTTCCGCACGCCCTTCGACCCGACCGCCATCAACTACGGCTCGGACTACACCGAGGGCAACGCCTGGCAGTATTCGTGGTTCGTGCCGCAGGACATGGCCGGACTGGTCACCGCCCTGGGCGGCGATCAGGCGGCGATCACCCGGCTGGACGCCATGTTCGACCACGACAACACCGGGCTGGACTACTCCCACGCCGAGGACATCGCCGGCCTGATCGGCCAGTACATCCACGGCAACGAGCCCAGCCACCACTCGGCCTACGCCTATGTCTTCGCCGGCGCTCCCTGGCGGACGCAGGCGCGGCTCAAGCAGATCATGGACAGCCAGTACCACTCGCGGCCCGACGGCCTGGCGGGCAACGACGACGTGGGCCAGATGTCGGCCTGGCTGATGTTCACGGCGCTGGGCTTCTATCCGGTCACCCCGGCCTCGGGCCAGTACGTCATCGGCCGTCCCTTCGTGTCGCGCGCCGCCCTCAACCTGCCCAACGGTCGCCGCTTCGTCATCTCGACCGAGGGCCTCTCGGACGAGAACCTCTATGTCCAGTCGGTCAGCCTGAACGGCCGCCCGCTGGACCGCGCCTGGATCGGCCACGACGAGATCCAGGCCGGAGGCGAGCTCCATTTCGTCATGGGGACCGAGCCGAACCTGACGTGGGGAACGACGGCGGCGGAGCGGCCGTATTCGATGAGCGCCCCCGGACGCTGATCCGTCACACAGGGCTAACCCCGCGTTCACCCTCGCCGTTCATAACGCCGCCGTCGATGGCCGCGCGTACAGGCGGCCAGGTGTGGAGTGTGCGTGTTGCGTAGCCGGACATGGACGACCTTTCGGGTCGCGATCCTCCTTGTGGCCCTGGCCAGTCTGGGGATGCTGGCGGTGCTGGCCGTGGTCGGTTCGGCCATCGACGCCCACCAGCGGGAGAAGGAACAGCATCTGGTCGACCTGAGGGTGGCCGGCGCGCTGAAGGGCGTCACCGCCGACCTGACCGCCGGCACCATCTGGGACGAGGCGGTCCTGCGTCTGGTCGCCCATGACGCGGACTGGATCGACCATCACCTCGGGGCCTTCTTCGCGGTCCAGAGCGGCCACGCCGCGACCGCGGCCTATGACGACAAGGGCCGCCTGATCCGCGTCAGCCTCGCGGGCAAGGCGGCGGGCGCCGACCCGGCCCAGCCCTTCGCCCACGCCGCCGCGCCTCTCGTCACCGACGTCCGAAACCGCGCGGCCGTCCGGGACCGGTCCGCCGTCGACATGAAGGCCGTCCGCCTGCGCAGCGCCGTGATCGGCGTCGAGGGCCGGACCTGGCTCGCCGCGGCCTCGACCGTCGTGCGCCATACCGACGGGGGCCCGGTCCCCGCCGCGGATCCCATCATCGTCTCCTTCAAGCCCTTCGAGACGGTGGTGGAGCCGCTGGGAACCGAACTCGGCCTCAAGCAGGCCGCCTATCGCCCCGGCGCCGGCGCCCCGGCCCTGCGCGGCCACCAGACCGCCGTAGCGATCCGCGACATCGAGGGCCGGACCCTGGGCTGGATCGTCTGGACGCACGAGGCGCCGGGCGCCCGCATCCTGCGCGAGGCCGGCCCCCTGATGCTGATCCTGCTGGTCGCCACCCTGCTGGCCGCCGCCCTGCTGTTCCGCCGCGTCGCCGACGACGTGCGTCGCCTCAGCGAGAGCGAACAGGCCCTCGCTCAGGCTCTGGAGAAGGCCGAGGCCGGCAGCGCCGCCAAGTCCCGCTTCCTGTCCAACATCAGCCACGAGCTGCGCACCCCGCTGAACGGCGTCCTGGGCATGGCCCAGGTGATCGAGGACGACCTGCTGACCCCGCAGCAGCGCGACCGCATGGCCGTGCTCAAGGAGGCGGGCAAGGCCCAGCTGCGGCTGATCGAGAACCTGCTGGTCGCCATGCGGCTGCAGAACGAGGCGGTGGCACTGCACCCCCGCCCCTTCAGTCCCGACCAGCTGCTGCGCCAGATGGCCACGGACTACCGCGGCGGCGCGACCGCCAAGGGGCTGAAGTTCAGGATCGAGGCCAAGGCTCCGACGTCCCGGCTCGGCGACGAGGGCCAGATCGCCCGCCTGGTCGAACCGCTCATCGACAACGCGGTCCGCTTCACCACCGACGGAACCGTCACCGTCCGCGCCCGCGAAACCCACAACGCCCTGATCTTCGAGATCGAAGACACCGGCCCGGGCATGGCGCCCGAGGTCGTCGCCGACCTGTTCACCGCCTTCAGCCAGGCCGACGAATCCTCCACCCGCTCCACCGACGGCGCCGGCCTCGGCCTGGCCATCAGCCACGGCCTGACCACCGTCATGGGCGGCCGCCTTCAGGTCGAGAGCGAGCCCGGCAAGGGCAGCCTGTTCCGGGTCACCCTGCCGCTGCCGCATGCGGACGAGGCGGCGAACGACGAGGCGCAGGCCTAGGCCTTCACGAACCCGCGCAGCACGTTCGCCTCGGTGCTCAGCTGCAGCCGGTTCAGGTCCACCCGCTTCGGCTCGGCGAACAGGATGAAGTAGTATTTCATCTGCTCGGACCACCAGTAGCCGGGGCAGTTGTCGCCCTGCTCCATCGGCCGCGTCGTGATGTCCTTCAGCGAGGTGTAGCCATAGGCCGCCTTCGAGGTGGCCTTCATGTTGCGATAGTGGATGGCCGTCAGCGCGCGGTAGCGGTCGTCCCGGTCGCCCAGCCACAGGTTCAGGCAGGCGTCGGCGAACTCGGGCCGCAGGCCGGTGCCCTTGCCGCGCGGCGTGCGGGTGCGCACGTCCGTCGATTCCGGGATGATGACGTACTGCTCCTGCATCTCGGTGTAGGTGGCCAGGAAGTCGTCCCCCGCCGCCTTCTGACCCACCTGCCCCAGCAGCCCGGCCAGATAGGCGCCCAGCACCGTCTGCGAATACGCGGTCGTCTCGGCGGTCTCATAGTCCACCATCGGGAACCACAGGCGGCCGTCGAACCGCTTGCCCTGGTGCGCGACCATGGCCCCCATGCACTCCTCGGCCCAGCGCTTCATGTCTGTGTCGCCGAACAGCTCCCAGCTGTCCCACAGGTATTCGTAGAAACTGTCCGCATAGACGTCGATCGAGGCGTTGCGGCTGATGAACAGCCCCGTCTCGGCGTGGATGTTGGCGGCCATCAGCCCCTTGTCGGAGCGCATGTCCAGCGCGTGCTTCATCGCCCGCTTGGCCGCCGCATAGTAGCGGCTGTCGCCGGTCAGCTGGCTGAGAACCCCGAACTCGGTCGCATAGGTGCCGATCTCGGCCAGGTTGGTCTCCGGGTCGCGCACCGCCCCGGTCTTCAGGTTCACATAGCGGTACGGCAGGCCGTGCGGCGAGGCGTCGAAGGCCTTCATCAGCCGGTCGGCCAGGTCCTTCGCCTTGTCCAGCAGCACCGGATCGCCGCACGCCAGGTGCGCCGAGATCAGGCCGCCGACCAGACGGATGTTGGTCTCGAACACCTGCGAATAGTCGTCGATGTCGAAGTTCAGGTTCGCCTTCACCCAGTCGACGCCGGCCTGGAACTCCTCGTCCAGTTCCATGATCCACAGGGTGTCCAGCGCCTCGACCAGCGACAGGCCCAGGTCATGGCCCTCGATGAAGAAGGAGCGCGCCGTGCCGGAGACCGGATTGATCTCGTCCCGGCCCCACGCCTTGTCGACATAGTGGTCCCAGGCCCATTTGAACTCGGCCTTCACATCGGCGCCCAGGGCGGCCCAGTCCTCGGACCGCCACCCGGATTGCGCGTTCGCGGGCAGGCCGCTCAGGCCGGCCAGGGCGGAGCCGCCCATCAGGGTCAGGGCGTAACGGCGATTCAGCGACTGGATCATGCCCCACCCTATCGCGGGCGGCGGGCGTCGCAACCGCTCAGCCGCGGACGATCCGTCCCTCCAGGCCCCGCACCGCCGCGATGAAGGCCTCCGGGACGGGCACGGCCTTACGCGACCCGTCCAGCGCCACGCACACATAGGTCAGGCCGACGTCGGCCAGCAGTTCGTCGTCCCGGAAGATCCCCACCCGCGGCTGGAACGAGCTGCGTCCGAACCGCTCGATCCGCGCGCCCAGCCTCAGCATCTCGTCGCAACGGGCCGACGCCCGGAAGTCCAGCTTCGCCCCGGCCGCGAACATGTCGATCCCCAGGCCCGTCGTCCCCTCATGCCCCGGCAGGCCGATCGCCCGGAAATACTCGGCCATCGCGACGTCGGCGTAGACAAGGTAGTTCGGATTGAAGACCACCCCCTGCATGTCCACCTCTGCCCAGCGCACGCGCAGGGGCTCGAAGAAGGCGAAATCGGCGGGAGTCGAGGGGGTGTCGAAGGCGGGCATGGCGACAGGCTAGGCGGCTTCAGACCGTTAACGCAAGCAGGCCGCGCCGGACTCCGCCGCCGCCACTTGCGATTCGTTCGCACATACTCTAGACACCGCCCCGTCGCCTCCGGGCGGCCGTAAGCGTCTCACGTCAGACAACGCATCCCTCCCGGTCGCGGCCGGGGCAGCCGGATCTCCGGCGGATGCGACATGGCCGACGACCCTTTCCAACAGAGACGCTCAATGCACCCTTCCATCATCGTCTTCCGCCGCCTGCCGGCGCGCTACAACGCTGTCGTCCAGCCCCTGGTCCTGTCGGTCATCATGAGCGGCGTGGTCTCGGCCATCACGACGCTGCGCGGCCTCGGCCTGTCGCCGGCCTTCCCGGCGACGTGGCTGCCCTCGTGGGGCCTGTCCTGGGTCGTGGCCTTCCCGGTCCTGCTGGCCATCCTGCCGGTCGTTCGCCGCATCGTCGGCTGGATGGTCGAACCCGGCGGCCGCTAGGGATTCGCGGCCATCATCCACGGCGGTTCTGGCATGGCCGCGCGGGCCTGGGCCTGGGCCCGGGTCCAGCGGTCATGCAGATCCTCGAAATAGGGATCGTCCACCTCGATCCGGCGCTCGTCGCCGCTGATCATGCCGCGGCGCAGGGTCAGCATGTCGAAGGGCGCGCCGACGCCGACATTGCTGCGCATCGTGGTCGAGAACGAGATCAGCCCCAGCTTCACCGCCTCGGCCAGCGGCGTGCTCCCGCGCAGGCCGCTGACCAGGATGGGCTTGCCGTATTTGGCCTCGCCGATCTGCATGAAGGGGGTGTCGGGCCCGCACTCGATGAAATTGCCCTGGCTGTAGATCAGATACAGCTGCATCGGCCCGCCGGCGATCTGGCCGCCCAGCAGCATCGAGGCCGAGGTGTTCAGGCTGTCCGCCTCCAGCGCCGGCGCGATCGACTGGCGCACGTTGCGCAGCGCGTGGCCCAGCAGTTGCGCGCAGCGGAACAGCGACGGGGCGTTCTCCAGCGTCTCGGGCTCTTCGCCGACGTTCAGGTGGACGCCCTCGCGGACCATGGCCAGCGCCGTCTGGGTCACCGACAGATTGCCCGCCGTGGCCACGGCCAAAACGCGCTCGCCTGGATGATCGACGACATGCAGCTTGCGATAGGACGAGATGTTGTCGACGCCCGCATTGGTGCGGGTGTCGGCGATCATCGCCAGCCCCTCATCAACCAGCAGGCCCACGCAGTAGGTCATTGGACGTGTCGTATCCCGCGAACGTCAGAATTCGCCCGACCGTAACAGATTCCCGCGACGTACGACCCCACGGCTACGCCTGCTGTTGGCCCTGTTGCATGTCCGCATCACGTACGGTCAGGCGGACCGCAAGAGTCTCTCCGCTCCCGCCGTAGCTGGCCCCGCGGACCGGGGCGGCGCCCAGATAGTCCAGGCCGGTGGCGATGCGGACGTAGCGCTCGGTCGGGCAGACGCCGTTGGCCGGATCGAAGCCGACCCAGCCCAGACCCTCGATCCAGGCCTCGGCCCAGGCGTGGGCGGCCTCCTGATCGGCCCGGTCGCGCCGCGCCAGATGGCCCGAGACATAGCGGGCGGGCACGCCCATCTGGCGGGCGCAGGCGATGAAGACGTGGGCGTGGTCCTGGCAGACCCCCCGCCCCAGGGCCAGGACCTCGCTGGCGGTGTTCGTCGGCGTGGTCACTCCGACCTCGAACGCCACCGATCCATTGATGGCGGCCATCAGCCGGTGCATCCGGTCCAGCGGCGGATGGGCCTGGAACTCGGACGCGAAGACCGAGATCAGCTTGTCCCGTTTCGTCAGGTCCGTATCGCGCAGGAAGACCAGCGGCGACAGCCTCTCCTGGTCCGGCGGGATCACGCCCGCCGTGTCGCTGGTCACCACCTCGCCGGTCACCCTGATCGTCAGGCTCTTGGTCGGCTGCTCGGTATAGAGGGCGTGGACGATGTTGCCGAAGGCGTCCTCGGAGCGGCGCAGGCGGGCGTCCACGTCCGTCTCCACCTGCCAGTCGCGCACCGTCTGCGCCTCGCTGGAGCGCGGCGTCAGGCGCAGGGTCTGGATGATGAACCGGGCCGCCCGGTCGTAGGCGTAGGTCGTGGCGTGGTCGATCCGGATGCGCATCAGCTCAGGTACTGTTCGGTGATGGCCTGCCCCAGCCGACCATTCTCGGCGAGGAAGCTCTGGATGTATTCGTGCAGGCCGGCCTGGAAGATGGTCTCGATCTTCGAGGTCTCGAAGGCCCGCATCCGCTCCGCCGCCAGCCGCTGGGCCGGACCGCGCCGGCCGTAGTCGCTGGCCAGCCGTTCGAGGTAGCGCACGATCGAGGTCTGGCAGCTGGCCAGCGAACGCGGCATCTGCCGGTTCAGCACCAGCAGGTCCGCCACCAGCCACGGCTTGACCGAGTCCCGGTAGACCCAGCGATAGGCCGTCAGCGCCGACACCTCGCGCAGCAGGGTCGTCCACTGGAAGTAATCCAGCTGTCCGCCCACCCGTTCGCCCTCGGGCAGCAGCAGGTGGTATTTCACGTCCAGCAGGCGGGCGGTGTTGTCGGCCCGCTCGATCGCCGCGCCCAGGCGCAGGAAATAGTAGCCGTCGTTGCGCAGCATGGTCCGCGAGGCCGCGCCCTCGACCGACAGGGTGACCGTCTTCACCCATTCCAGGAAGTGGCCGAAGTCGTCGCGGCGGGTCGGCTGGCCCTGCTCGGCCAGCCCATTCCAGGCGCCGTTGATCGCCTCCCACAGCTCGACCGTCAGGGCGGTGCGCACCGAGCGCGCATTGGTCCGCGCCCGGGTGATGCAGGCGGTGATCGACGAGGCGTTGTCCGGCGCGAAGGCCAGGTACTCGCGCACCGACTTCTCCGTCGGCGACCGGCCCAGCGCCTTGGGCGCGCCGGCCGAGGCCAGGGCGCTGGCCCACACCGTCTCGGCGTCTCCGTCGCCCCGGGTCGGAATGGCGGCCAGCCGGATCGTGGCCTCCAGGATGCGGGCGAGAAAGTCCGCCCGCTCGATATAGCGGCCGGTCCAGTACAGGCTGTCTGCGGTTCTCGAAAGCATCAGACGTCCAGCACCCAGGTGTCCTTGGTCCCGCCGCCCTGGCTGGAGTTCACCACCAGCGAGCCGGGCTTCAGCGCCACGCGCGTCAGGCCGCCGGGGGCCACCTTCACCCCCTCGGGGCTGGACAGCACGAACGGCCGCAGGTCGACGTGCCGCCCGTGCAGCTCGCCCTTGTCCAGCGTCGGCGCGGTCGACAGGGCCAGCGTCGGCTGGGCGATGAAGTCGTCGGGATCGTTGATCAGCTTCTTGCGGAAGGCCTCGATCTCCGTCTTCGACGCCGCCGGTCCGACCAGCATGCCGTAGCCGCCGGATCCCCCGACCTCCTTGACCACCAGGTCGCCCAGGTTGGCCAGCACGTGCTTCAGCGCCTCAGGCTCGCGGCACCGCCAGGTCGGCACATTCTTCAGGATCGGCTCCTCGCCGGTGAAGAAGCGGATGATCTCCGGCATGTAGGTGTAGACGGCCTTGTCGTCGGCCACGCCGGTGCCGACCGCATTGGCCAGGGTCACCGTCCCCGCCTCATAGGCGGTCATCAGCCCGGGCACGCCCAGCGCCGAATCCGGGCGGAAGGTCAGCGGATCCAGGAAGGCGTCGTCGATGCGGCGATAGACGACGTCGACCTGCTTGCGGCCCTCGGTCGTGCGCATGAAGACCCGGCCGTCGTCGACGAACAGGTCGCGGCCCTCGACCAGCTCCACCCCCAGCTTGTCGGCCAGGAAGCTGTGCTCGTAATAGGCCGAGTTGAACGGTCCGGGCGTCAGCACCACGATGGTCGGGTCCGCCCCCGCCGCCTCGGGCGCGCAGGCCCGCAGGGACGCCAGCAGCATGTCGGCATAGGTCTCGACCGGCCGCACCGGATAGTCGGCGAACAGGTCGGGGAACAGCCGCATCATCATCTCGCGGTTCTCCAGCATGTAGGAGACCCCCGACGGCGTGCGACAGTTATCCTCCAGCACGTAGAAGCCGTCCTCGCCCGTGCGCACCAGGTCGACGCCGGCGATCTGCACCCAGATGTCGCGCGGCGGGCGGCGGCCCTGCATCTCGGGCGCGTACTGCGGATTGGTCAGGATCAGCTCGGCCGGGACGATCCCCGCCTTGATACACTCCTGAGCGCCATAGATGTCGGCCAGGAAGGCGTTGATCGCCGACACCCGCTGGATCAGCCCCTTCTCCAGCCCGGCCCATTCGGTCGCGCCGATGATCCGCGGCACCACATCGAAGGGGATCAGCCGTTCGCTGGACTCGGCGTCGCCGTAGACCGCGAAGGTGACCCCCATCCGCCGGAAGAACAGTTCCGCCTGGCGCGAGCGCGCCTGCAGCAGGCCCTCCGGCGCGTCCGCCAGCCAGCGCGCCAGCCCGCGATAGCTTTCGCGGACGTCTCCACCGTCACCGGACATCTCGTCGAAGGCCATGCCGCTCCCACCGCAATGAATTTGCAGCGTGACCCGACAAGCGACGCTGGCGCAACAGTAATGTTGCGCTGCGGCAAAGGTTCAGCCGTGGCGGGCTCTTCCGAAGCGGCTTGGCGCGCGCGGGTCCGCCGTCCACGGAGCGAAGGTCACGCGGACGACGCGCCAGCTTCACCTCCCGGTCGTCCCACCGTCGCTTCGACGGCATACAGCCCCGCTAGGTCGGGCTCCTCACCTCGGGGGCCCGTCATGATTCATCGCGTTCAACGTCCGTCCATCCTGCTCGGCGCCAGCGCCCTGGGCGTCGTCTGGGCCCTGGCCGGAACCGCTTCGGCCCAGGAGGCCGCCGCCGCCCAGCTGGACGAGGTCGTCGTCACCGCCCAGCTGCGTCAGCAGAGCGCCGTCGAGGTGCCCTTCGCCCTGACCGCCTACTCCGGCGAGCGCCTCGAGAGCCTCGGCGTGCAGGACTTCGAGGAGCTGTCGGCCTTCACCCCCGGCTTCCTGGTGCAGAACCAGTCGCCCAACAACCCGGGCTTCGTGATGCGCGGCATCACCTCGGACTCGGGCGCCGCCACCGCCGAACCGCGCGTCTCGGTCTTCCAGGACGGCGTCTCCATCTCCAAGTCGCGCGGCTCCTATGTCGAGCTGTTCGACATCGAGCGTGTCGAGGTGGCCAAGGGCCCGCAGTCGACCCTCTACGGCCGCGGCGCCCTGATCGGCGCGGTCAACGTCATCCAGAACAAGGCCGTGATCGGCGAGTGGGCCGCCTCGGGCCGCATCGGCCTGGGCGACTATTCCTACGCCATCGGCGACCTGGTGGTGAACGCGCCCATCGGCGACACCGCCGCCATCCGCTTCGCCGTCCGCCGCAAGACCCGCGACGGCTATATCCAGAACCTGCTCGGTGGCGAAAACTACAACAGCTTCGACACCCAGGCCCTGCGCCTGTCGGGCGCCTTCCGCCCCGCCGAAGGCCTGCGCATCGACGTGATCGCCAACTATCAGACCGACGACTCGGCCGGCACCGCATTCAAGTCGCTGGCCTTCACGCCGCAGGATCCGACCACCGGCGCCGTCCTCGGCACGCGCGAGCCCTGGACGGGCGCGGCCCTGACGCCCTCGGCCCTGTTCGACGGCGGCAAGCAACTGGGCCTCGACCGCGACGTCTGGGGCGTGACGGGCATCGTGTCCTGGGATCTGTCGGACAGCCTGACCCTGACCTCGACCACCGCCTACCGCGAGTTCAATTCGTACGAGACCTTCGACGCCGACGGCGTATCGCTGCCGATCCTGACCGCCGCCGAAGAGGCCCATGGCGAGCAGACCAGCCAGGAGTTCCGCCTCAACTACGACAACGGCGGCCGCTTCTCCGGCTTCGTCGGCGCCGGCTACTTCTCCGAAGACGGCTATCAGCGCACCCCGACCCAGTTCGACGAACGCATGGCCCTGGCCCAGCTGTCGGGCGTGCTGGACGGCAATCCCGCCGTCGGCCAGAACACCCTGCCGGCCGCGGCCTATCCGACGGTCGCGCAAGGCGTGATCACCCAGCTGCTGACCCCGCTGGGCGCCGGCGCCCTGGCCCCGGCGATCGCCGCCAACCTGAAGGCCGCCCATATCGAGACGCCGATCAACGCCTCGGAACTGACCTCGTTCGACGTGTTCGCGGACGCGACCTACGCCGTCACCGACCGCTTCGAGGTGGCCGCCGGCATCCGCTTCACCCGCGATGAGAAGACCACCGGCTACGCCTCCAGCGTCCAGAGCCGCTCGATCCTCGGCGGCCTGCTGGCGATCCAGACCGGCGCCGTTCCGCCGGCCCAGATCCCGGCGCTGCTCGGCGGCCTGGCGACCCCGGGCGCGGTCAACCTGCCGGCCGGCGTCCTGCCCCTGTTCGGCCTGACCGCCCAGCCGACCGCCAACAACGGCGACTTCAGCTACGGCGATCTGGAAGACGACGGCGTCACCTGGCGCCTGACGGCGCGCTACGCCCTGTCGGATGACGCCAACCTCTACGCCAACTACGCCCGCGGCCGCCGTCCCAAGGTGCTGGCCCAGGCCGGTCCGTCGGCCCCCGGCGGCGCGGTGACCTTCAAGGAAGTCGACGCCGAAAGCGTCGACAGCTTCGAGATCGGCGCCAAGGCCGCCCTGATGGACCGCACCCTGCGCCTCGACGGCGCCGTCTATCTCTACAACTACGAGAACTTCCAGACGACGGTCCAGGACGGCGTCCAGTTCGTCGTCACCAACGCCGGCAAGGCCGAGGCCTACGGCTTCGAAGGCCAGGCGGTGTGGGCCGTCGGCGATCAGGTCGAGGTGTTCGGGACCTACAGCTACAACCACTCGCGCTTCAAGGCGGGCATCTACGACGGCAACCGCCTGCGCCTGTCGCCGGACCACCGCGCCTCGATCGGCGTGAACTGGACCCTGCCGGTCGCCGGCGGCTCCCTCCGGATCCAGCCGACCTACAGCTGGCAGTCGGAAGTCTTCTTCGACGACGACAACGACCGCACCGACCTGCAGGCCCGCAACCTGGTCCCCGACCTGATCGTCGACGAGGTCCAGGACAGCTACGGCCTGCTGAACCTGCGCCTGCGCTACGCGCCGGACGGCGGCGCCTGGTCGGTCGAGGCCTTCGCCGACAACCTGCTGGACGAGAAGTTCATCAAGGACGCCGGCAACACCGGCGACGCGCTGGGCATGCCGACCTTCATCGCCGGCGAGCCCCGCACCGTCGGCGTCGTCTTCGGCGTCAAGTACTGAGGCCCGGCGCATGACCCTTCACCGTCGCGGCCTTCTCGGTCTCATCGGCGCCGGCGCGGCGGGCGCGGGCCTGCCCGCCGCCGCCCGTTCCGCCCAGGCGGTCGCCTTCCAGCACGGGGTCGCTTCCGGCGATCCCCGCGCCGACGGCGCCGTCATCTGGACGCGGGTGACTCCGTCCGATCCGTCGGCGCGCAACATCCGCGTGGACTGGTCGGTCTGGCGCGACGGCGACGCCTACGCCGCCGTCGCGGGCGGCACGGTCGAGACCGGGCCGGAGCGCGACTTCACGGTGAAGATCCCCGTCACGGGCCTGCAGCCCGGCGTCGAATACCGCTACGCCTTCACCTCGGGCGAGACGCGCTCGCCGCAGGGCCGGGTCCGCACCCTGCCCGTCGGCGCCAATCCCGAGACCGTTCTGGCCGTCGTGTCGTGCCAGCTCTACCCGGGCGGCCTGTTCAACGCCTATGACGCCATCTCGAAGCTGGAACGCCTCGACGCGGTCGTCCACCTCGGCGACTACATCTACGAATACGGGGCCGAGCCCGGCGACTACGGCATGGACCACGGCGCGGCCCTGAACCGCGCCCCGGTTCCCGCCCACGAGATCGTCAGCCTGGCCGACTACCGCCAGCGGCACGCCCAGTACAAGACCGACCCCGACCTGCAGGCCGCCCACGCCCGCGCCGCCTTCATCTGCGTCTGGGACGACCACGAGGTCGCCAATGACACCTGGACCATGGGCGCCGAGAACCACACGCCCGCCACCGAAGGCGACTTCGGCGCCCGCAAGGCCGCGGCGCTGAAGGCCTATTTCGAGTGGATGCCGATCCGTGAACCGGAAGGCGGCCTGACCGAAGAGGCCATCTACCGCAGCTTCGACTTCGGCGACCTGGCCAGCCTGCTGATGGTCGAGACCCGCCTGACGGCGCGCAACGAACAGCTCACCTACGCCGCCGACATGCCGATGACCGCCGCCGGCCCCGACCTCGCCGCCTTCGAGGCCAGGCGCAACGACCCGGCCCGCGACCTGCTGGGCGATCGCCAGCGGGACTGGATCAAGACCACCCTGCAGGCTTCCAGGGCCGCCGGCCGGCCGTGGCAGGTGCTGGGCAACCAGGTCGTCATGGCCCGCGTGCAGGGGCCGGACATCTCCAAACTGGCCTCGCGCCTGGAGATCATGGCCCTGATGGCCAGCCTCAAGCCCGAGATCCGGGCCCAGGTCCAGCAGGCCCAGCAGCTGTTCAGCCTCGGCGTGCCCTTCAACCTCGACAGCTGGGACGGCTATCCCGCCGGCCGCGAGCGCCTCTACGCCGCCTTCGCCGAGGCCGGGGTCGAGCCCATCGTCCTGGCCGGCGACAGCCACGCCTTCTGGGTCAACGACCTGAAGGACGCCGGCGGCATGCGCCGCGCGGTCGAGTTCGGGACCAGCTCCATCTCCAGCCCCTCCCCCGGCGACCACGTCCCCGGCGTGCCCCTCGGCGCCGCCCTGAACGCCGCCAACCCCGAGGTCGTCCTCTGCGACCAGACCGCCAAGGGCTACGTCCTGCTGACCCTGACCCCGACGCAGGCCAGGGCCGAGTTGCGCACCGTCTCCACCATCTTGGCCAAGCCCTATCGCGAACGGACGCTGAAGACCTTCACCGTGGCGAAGACGGCGACGGGCCTGGGTCCGCTGGTCGAGGCCTGATCCGTCAGCCCACCGCCCGCGCATAGCGTCCGGGCGGCTGGCCGACGTAGCGGCTGAAGGCGGTGCTGAAGGTGCTGGCCGAGCCGTAGCCGACGCGCTGCGCCACCTCGTCCAAGGCCAGGTCGCGGGCGCGCAGCAGGGTCTTGGCCAGCGCCATCCGCCACGCCAGCAGATACTCCATCGGGGCCATGCCCACGGCGCGGGTGAACCGGTCGAAGAAGGCGGATCGCGACAGCGCCGCCGTCCGCGCCAGCTGCTCCACGGTCCAGGCCCGCGACGGTTCGCCGTGCATCCCGCGCATCGCCGCCGCCAGACGGGCGTCCGCCAGTCCGCGCAGCAGGCCCGGCGGCGTCCCCTCCCCCGGCGCCGACCGCAGCGACTCGACCAGCAGCACCTCCACCAGCCGGGCCAGGATCAGGTCCCGCCCCGACCGGTCCGCGCGGGCCTCGTCGGCGACCAGCTCGACCAGGGCCGACAGCCGCCCCGGCCCCCGCACATGGATCAGCGCCGGCAGCAGCGACACCAGCAGGGCGGCGTCGGGCGCGTCGAACGCGAAATAGCCGCCCAGCAGCCGCACGTCGGCCGGTCCGTCCGGCGTCCCATGCCGCAACTCCCCGCCCGGCGCGGCATCGTCCGGATCCATCAGCCGGGGCGTCGCCGGCTCGAACCCCGACAGCACGAAGCCGGGTGTCGCGGGCAGCAGGATGAAGTCCCCCGGCTCCAGCACGACCGGCTCCTGCCCCTCCACCGCCAGCCGGCACCGGCCCTCCAGCACGGTGCAGAAGCTCGGATGGCCGAACTCGGCGTAGCGAACCGCCCACCGCCCGGCCCCGCTGATGCCCTTGGCGAACACCGTCCGGGGCCTCAGCAGGCCGATGATTTCAGAGAGGGGGTCGCTCATTCTGGACGATCACAAATAAAATCCGGACTTCAGATCGTATAACGTCCTGATACGGCCCGCTAGCCTGATGAGGTCAAACACAAGGATCACCCCCATGAAGACCGTGCTCATCACCGGCTGCTCCAGCGGCTACGGCCTCGAAACCGCGCTCCACTTCCTCGACCGGGGCTGGACCGTCATCGCCACCATGCGCACCCCGCGCCCGGATCTCTTCCCCGCCTCGGACCGCCTGCGCCTGCTGCCGCTCGACGTGACCCGCCCCGACAGCATCGCCGCCCTGGTCCAGGGCGCCGGACCGATCGACGTGCTGGTCAACAATGCGGGCATCGGCCTGCTCGGCGCCTTCGAGGCCACGCCGATGGCGACCGTCCGCGAGGTGTTCGAGACCAACACCTTCGGAACCATGGCCGTGACCCAGGCCTTCCTGCCCGACATGCGCGAGCGCGGTTCTGGGGTGATCGTCAATGTGACGTCCAGCGTGACCCTGGCCCCCATGCCGCTGGTGGCGGGCTATACGGCCAGCAAGACCGCGGTCCAGGGCTTCACCGCCTCCCTCGCCCATGAACTTGAGGGCTTCGGCGTGCGCGTGAAGCTGGTCGAACCGGGCTACGGCCCCTCGACGCGCTTCACCGACAACTCGGGCGACCGCATGAACGGCCTGATCCCGCCGGCCTACGCCCCGTTCGCCGAGACGGTCTTCGCGGGCTTCCGGCCGGACATCGTGACCGTCCCGGCGGACGTGGCGAGCGCCGTCTGGCAGGCCGCCACCGACGGTTCGGATCGCCTCAGCTATCCCGCCGGTCCGGACGCGGTGGCCCTCGCCCGGCAGGACTGATCGCAGACCTTCTCCCTCCCCTTCATGGGGAGGGATGTCGGCGCGCAGCGCCGACAGGGTGGGGTCCGTATCCGAGCGCGCCGCTCCCCACCCGTACCGCTAGGAGGGGAGGGAGAACGGCGCTACTGGCCGCCCGCCGCCCGCGGCCCCGCGTTCTTCACATACTGGTCCAGCCAGCGGGTCATCTCCCACAGCGTATGGCCGACCGACTCCCGCGCCCGGTAGCCGTGGGCCTCCAGCGGCAGGACGACGTACCGCACCTGCGCGCCGGTGCCCTTCAGCGCGGCGTAGAACCGCTCCGACTGGACCGGGAAGGTGCCCGAGTTGTCGTCCGCCTCGCCGTGGATCAGCAGGATCGGCTCATTGACCTTGTCGGCGTAGGCGAAGGGCGACATCGCATTGTAGGTCTCCGGCGCCTCCCAGTAGGTCCGCTGCTCGGACTGGAAGCCGAACGGCGTCAGGGTCCGGTTGTAGGCGCCCGAGCGCGCGATGCCGGTGCGGAACAGGTCGGTATGGGCCAGCAGGTTGGCGGTCATGAAGGCGCCGTAGCTGTGCCCGCCGACGGCGATCCGGTCGCGGTCCGCCACGCCCAGCGCCACCACCGCGTCCACCGCCGCCTGCGCATCGGCGGTCAGCTGGGCGATATAGGTGTCGTTCGGCTCGGCCCCGTCCTTGCCGATGATCGGGAAGGACGGATCGTCCAGCACCGCATAGCCCTGGGTCAGCAGGAACAGGTGGCTCGACCCGCCCGGGCGCACGAAGCGGTTGGCGGTGTCCACCACCTGACCGGCCACGGCGGCGTCGGTGAACTCGGCCGGATAGGCCCACATCACCAGCGGCAGCGGGCCGTCGCGATCCTTGTCGTAGCCGGCGGGCAGATACAACGTCCCCGACAGCTGCACCCCGTCGGCGCGGGCGTAGGTGATGGTCTGGCGCGACACGCCGGCCAGCTGCGGCGCCGGATCGGGGAAGGCCGTCAGGGCGTCAGCCGCGGCGCCGTCCAGGTTGCGGACATACAGGTTCGGCGGATCGTTGCGCGTCTCGCGCCGCGTCACCAGCCGCCGCGCCCCGTCGTCCAGCACGCCGACGATGCTCTCATAGTCGCCGCTGGCCGAGGTCCACAGCCGCTCGGACTGGCCGGTGTTCAGGTCCATCGCCGCCAGGAAGGGATATTCCCCCTCCCGCGTCGCGCCGGCGCCGGTCATCAGCAGGCGGCCGTCGGCGGTGAAGCGGGCGACGTTGAAGCCCTGCGCGTTCGGCTCGGTGATCGGCGAGCCCGGATCGTCGTAGCGGGCCTGATAGTTCCGCTCCAGCAGCACCCGGCCGGTCCCCGGACGCGAGGGATCGACGACATAGCGGGTCTCGTGCCGGGTGTTGAACCAGCGGCTGTTGACCAGCGCCGTGTCCGCATCGCCCCAGGTGACGCCGCCGTAGCGCTCCTTCAGGTCGATCAGGGTCGTCGGCTGGGCGCTGAACGGCGCGGCCAGCATGAAGACCCGGTCGCGGATCTCGGCGGCGGTGCGGGGGTCGCCCCCGTCCTGGGCCTCGACCCACACCAGGGTCGACGGTGCGTCGGCGCGCCACTGCACCGAGCGCGGACCCGGAGCCACGGCGTCGAACGGGGTCGGGATGTTGTCGCGCAGCGGCAGGTCCGAGACCTGATGCACCGTGCGCCCCTGCAGGTCGATGACCCGCGTCTGCGACGGGAACAGGTTGGCCGGCACCACATAGCTGTAGGGCCGCTTGACCGTGGTGGTCAGGATGTAGCGCCCGTCCGGCGAGGTGCTGGCGCCCAGATAGACCGCCGGTTCGCCCAGGGCCCGCGCGCCCCGCCCGTTCAGGGGCACATAGGTCAGCTGCGAGGTGAAGTAGTGATCGAACAGGGCCTCGTCGCCCGCGTCGGTCAGCAGGTCCTGATAGGTCCGCGCCGGGGCCACCCGGCCCATGCTCTCGGCCACGATGGGCCCGGCGGGCGGACGGGTCACGTCCGGCGCCGCGCCGCGGCCCTCGGGCGTCAGCCGCACCACAAGGCCGGCGCTGTCCGGCGTCCAGTCGAAGGCGGCGCCCGCGGCGGCGTTGACCCGCGCCTCGGTCAGCTTGCGCGACCGGCCCGAGGCCACGTCCACGACCCACAGCTCCAGGCCCGTCGGCGCGTCCATCAGCAGGGCCACCGACTTGCCGTCCGGCGCCCACGACGGCGACACGAAGCGGGCGCCGGCGGGCAGCTGCACTGTCCGCGCCGCGCCGCCCGCGACCGGCTGGAAGCTCAGGCCCGTCAGCCAGGTCGTGCGGCTGTTGGCCTGGCCGTTGTTGCGCGGATTGATGCGGTAGCCGCCCAGCCGCAGCATCGGCTCGGCCAGTTCGGCGATCGGCGGCAGGTTCGAGCGGTCGTACAGCGCCAGCGTCGTCCGGTCAGGCGACAGGCTCGAGCTCGGCGTCGGCTTGGTGTCGAGAATCTCCGCGATCGGCGACGGCGGCTGCTGGTAGGCCAGCGGTTCTTGCGCCGCCACCGGCCCCGCGAGGGCGGCCAGAAGCACGAAGGCGGGCAGGGCCCGGCCAAGCAGACGATGACGCATGAGATAGCCCCTAAGCCCCCGCCACATGCGGGCGGCCGCACGCTAGGGGCGCGGCGAGGCTTCGGTCAAGCTACTGTTACAGTGTATCGGCCCGAGGCGGCGCCGGGTCCTGCCCCACGAACCGCGCGTCCTTGGCCGCGAACCAGGCGTCGCGCAGTCCCTGACGCGGCATGTCCACGCCCAGCAGGGCCAGCTGCCCGACCCAGGCCTCGGACACCTTCTCCACAGTCTCGGACACCCAGCCCGGCGCCTGCTGGTGCGACCAGTTCAGCGGCGAGACGGCGTTGAAGACCAGCAGGAAGGCCGTCGCGATCACCAGCGTCCGGCTGGTCCAGCGCATGTCGCGCGCGGCCACGCCCTCGTCGTCCAGCGGCGGGGCGGGCGGAAAGGCGAACCGGCCCAGCGCCGCCAGCCGGTTCTCGCGGGTCGGCAGGTCATGGGCGTCGGCGCTCTGGATCCAGTCGCTGGGCGGATCGGCCGGGGTCTGCGCGGGCAGGCTCTCATACAGCGGCGGGAAGGGCGATTCCGGCCGGTGCGTCGGGAAGGGCTCCAGCGGAACCCCGCCCTCTCCCGTCTTGTCCCTGTCGTCGGTCATTGTCGCTTCAACGCCTCAGAACTGGAAATAGATGAAGGGCGCCACGCCCTCGGGCCGCACCGCCTCGACTAGCAGGATGGCGATCCCGATCAGCAGGCCGAGCGTGATCGACGGCGCCGTCTTCAGCCGCTCGGCCACGCCCTCGATGGCGCGCGGCGGCAGCCAGTGCATGGCCAGTCCGCCCACGATCAGCGTCAGCAGCAGCGGCGTCAGCATCGTCACCGGCCCGACCCGGCCCAGCCCCGCCAGCATGGCCATGGCCAGCTCGAAGGTCTCGGCCCGGAACAGGATCCAGCCCAGGCAGACGATGTGGAAGGTGATCAGCACGCCCAGCACCGTCGGCAGCACCTTGCGGTCCCCGAACGCCGCCCGGGCCAGCCGTTCGACCACCTGCACCCCGCCATGCAGCGCGCCCCACGCCAGGAAGGTCCACGCCGCCCCGTGCCACAGCCCGCCCAGCACCATGGTGATGAAGACGTTGATGCAGGACGAGACCAGTCCCTTCCGCCCGCCCCCCAGCGGCACATACAGATAGTCGCGCAGCCAGCTGGACAGGCTGATGTGCCACCGCCGCCAGAAGCTCTGCATCGAGTTCGCACGGTACGGCTGGTCGAAATTGCGCGGGAAGGAATAGCCCAGCAGGGCCGCGATCCCGATCGCCATGTCCGAATAGGCCGAGAAGTCGCAGTAGATCTGCACCGCATAGCCGTAGACCGCCGCCGCGATGTCGATGGCCGAATGGGCCGACGGGTCGAAGAAGACCGGATCGACCAGGTTCACCGACAGCTCGGACGCGATCACCGTCTTCTTGAACAGGCCCCAGCAGATCAGCAGCAGGCCGTGCGTCGCCATCTCCCGCGTCAGCCGCGGCGCCCGTTCGAACTGGGGCAGCAGGTCCGACGCCCGCACGATGGGCCCGGCCACCAGATGCGGGAAGAAGCTCATCAGCAGCATGACGTCGAGCAGCGACTTGGCCGGGGGCGTCTTCCCGCGATGCACGTCCACGACGTAGCTGATGCCCTGGAAGGTGAAGAAGGAAATCCCCACCGGCAGCACGATCTGCAGCAGCGGCAGGTCCCGCTCCCAGCCGAACCGGGCCAAGAGGTCGCCGGCCTGTTCGACGAAGAAGCCGTAGTATTTGAAGAAGCCCAGGATGATCAGGTTGACCGCGACGCCTAGACCCACCAGCCAGGCCCGCCGCGCCTCCGGTCCGTCCCGCTCCATCCGGCGCGCGATCAGCGCCGCCACGCCCCAGTTCAGCACGGCCGACAGGATCAGCAGGCCGACGAAGCGCCAGTCCCACTGGGCGTAGAAGAACCAGCTGGCCAGCAGCAGGAACAGCTTGCGCCGCCCGTTCTCGCGATCCAGCGACCAGGTGGTGAAATAGACGAACAGGAAGAAGACGCCGAAGGCCAGCGTGGGGAACAGCACTACTCCGCCCCCCCTCTGTCTTCCTTCCAGCGGTCATAGGCGCCCATCAGGTCGCCGGTCAGGACGCCGCCGATCCAGTCGGCCCCCGCGCTCGTGAAATGGACCCGGTCGCCGCGCATCAAGGGCTCGGCCCTCAGCGCCAGGCGATCGGCCGAACAGTCTCCCCCCATTCGTCCGTGCCAGTCCCAGAACGCGACGCCCAGATCGGCGGCGACCCGGCGTTGCACGTCCCGGACCACCGCCAGCTTGGGCGGCGGCGTCCGCAGACCGTCGGCGCTGCACCCGTTCGTCGCCCCGCTCCGCTGCGCATCCGGCGCCCCCAGGATCATCAGCGACGCCCCCGGCGCCAGCCGCCGCATCCGCGCGATCTGCACCCGCAGCAGGGTCTCGTACGCCCCCGCGTCCAGCCCGTCGTCGAAGCCGTCATTGGTCCCGAACGCGATCACGATCAGGTCCGGCCGCCACGCCGCCAGCTCCGCCGAGACGATCCCCTCCTCCCGTGCCGCCAGATCGCGCAGCGTCGCCCCGACCCGTCCCAGATTGGACACCGTCACGCCCCGCGCCGCGCCGCCCAGCCAGACAGAGTCGACCACCGCGCCTTCGCCCGCCGGCATCACCCGTACGGAAGAGACCGGCGCAGGGAAGGTCAGGGTGCGACAGACCTCGGTCACCCCGTCTCCCAGACCGACCTCCAGTCCGACGCCGCCCGCCTCGATCCTGACGCCGCCGCCGTCCACCGAGGACCGGCCGCAGACGCCGAACGCCGTCGCCTCGCTGCCGGGCTCGGGCTCGAACCCCATGACCGCATCCCTCAGCCCGACGGCCCGCACGCCCGACACGCCCATCCGCTGAAACATCGACCCGTTGGGGGGCGCCAGCGGCGCGGTCTCCATCAGCCAGCCGCGCTGGGCGACCGTCACCTGATACGGAGCATAGCCGTCCCACGGCACGCCCGGCGGCATCACCCCGCGCCCGGACCGACCAAAACGGCTTTGCAGGTCGACCCTCAGCTTGCCGGTGATCCGGTCGCCCGCCGTGTGGCTGTCGCCGATCTGCAGGATATGGACGGGCCGGTCCAGCGTTCCCGCCTCGGTCGCCGCCAACGCCTCGAATACGCCGGTCAGGGCCTCGGCCTGGCACAGCCCGCCCGGACAGACGCCCGCGCCGGGCTCCAGCAGCGGCGTCGCCACATAAGGGGTCTGGGCCACGGCGGGCGCGGCGGTCAGAAGGATTGCGATCAGCGCGCCGAGCGCCGCTCTCACGGTCAGGCCGCGGGCGAGGGTGCGGTCAGACCCGCGTCGCGCTTCAGCCGCTCGGCCACCGGCGCGCTCATCCGCAGGTATCCGGCCATCGACATGTGGATGCCGTCGTTGGCCCGCATCAGGGTGCGCTTGCCCGCGGCGTTCGGCAGATAGGCCTCATACCCGCCGTTTGTGTTCGAGGTCAGGGCCGTCGTTTCGATATAGGGCACGCCCAGCGCCCGCATCCGCTCGGACACCACGCCGTTGATCAGGGCCATCCGTCCGTCGAAGCTCTCGCGCTTCATGCGCGGCAGGCCGACCCAGTAGACCGCCACATCGCGGCTGCGCAGCAGTGCCACCAGGTCGTCGACCCGTTTGGCGTACGCCGCCTTCCAGCCGTCCGTGCCGAAGGCGTGGATCTGGCCGTCCAGTTCGATGCCCTGGGCGTCGTTGGTGCCGAACAGAATCACGGCCGCGTCGATCGGCTGGGCGTCCAGCTGGCCGCGCGTCTTGGCCTGGATGTCCACGAAGTCGTAGCGGCTCAGCCCGGTCGAGACCTGCGAGAATTTGGTCACCGAGACATTCGGCGTGTGCTGCAGGTCCCGGTACAGGCCCGCGTACAGGCCGTCGGCCATGGAGTCGCCGAACACCCCGATCCGCAGCGCCCCCTGGGCCAGGCGGGCGCTCAGCGGCGTCAACGCCACGGCGGCGGGCGCGGGTGCGGGCGGCGCGACGACGGGGGCGGTCTCGGCCTCGGCCGACGGCGGCGCCGAGGCCGAGGCCTGTCCGCCCAGCAGCAGGGTCGGACGGCGCATCCATTCGCGGCCGTCAGGCGTCAACGCCAGGCCGGCGACCACGCCGACCACGAACACCGCCGTCAGTGCATTGATGCCGACCTTCAACGCGTCGTCCCCCGGAACTCCGTTTCGCCAGCCTTTTACCCTATCGGCGGCGGCCCGCCACCACGCGCCCGCGTGGCGCGAAGAAAAAGGTTAACCGGCGCCCCGACCTCAGCCCCAGCGCCCCTCCGCCCACCGCGCCACGAAATAGCCGACCGTGGCGCAGGTCGCCGTCAGCACCGTCCCCCAGGCCAGGTCGATCAGCGTCAGCTTCATCGACCAATTGGCCAGCGTCGCCTGATTGGTCAGGTCGTAGGTGGCGTAGCAGACGAAGCCCAGCACGGCCCCGTTGATCAGGGCCCGCGTCCAGTTCCCTTCCTTCAGCGCCGGGGCGACGGCCAGAAACACCGTCGCGCCGATGGAGATCAGATAGAAGGCCACCGCCGCCTTCATGTCCGGCTTGTCGGCCAGGATCGGCCCCAGAACGGGCTTGTAAAGCCGGTCCGTCATCGTCGTCAGCCAGACCGCGTCGATCGCCGCGAACGTCAGCCCCGCGCCCAGATAGGCGAACACATATTTCAGCATCGCATCTCTCCAATCAGGCCGGCTTCAGGCGGTAATGGCTGACCGCCCAGGTCTCGCCGCCGTCGTTTCCGAACAGGCCCGCCGTGGCCATGTAGAACCGCCGCCAACGCCGCTTCCACAGCGCGGCGTCCGCGCCATAGGTCTCGCGCATCAGCGCCATCACCCGCTCGGGCTGAGCGTCCATGTTCTTCAGCCAGTCGTCGGCGGTGCGCTGGTAGTTCGCCCCGTTCCAGGTCCACTCCTGCTCGACCTCGAACAGGTCCGGGAACTGCCGCATCAGGCCCCGGCTGGGCATAACCCCGCCGGTGAAGAAATGCTGGGCGATGAAGTCGCCGCTGTCGGTGTGGTCGAACCGGTAAGGCGCGTCGCGATGGGTGAAGATGTGCACGAACATCCGCCCGTCCGGCTTCAGCCACCCCCTCGCCCGCGTCAGCAGCGCCCGCCAGTTGGCCATGTGTTCGAACATCTCGACCGACACGATCCGATCGAACACCGCCTCGGTCTGGAAGTCGTTCATGTCGCAGGTGATGACCGTCAGATTGGTCAGCCCGCGCGCCCGCGCCTCCGCTTCGATATGACCGCGCTGGCCGTGACTGTTCGACACCGCCGTGATCCGGCTGTTCGGATAGCGCTCGGCCATCCACAGGCTCAGCGAGCCCCAGCCGCAGCCCAGCTCCAGCACTGCCTGCCCGTCCTCCAGCCCGGCGTGCGCGCAGGTTTGCGAAAGCGCCAGTTCCTCGGCCTGATCCAGCGTCGTCGTTGCGTCCGGATACAGGCAGCACGAGTATTTCAGCCGCTTGCCGAGGCAGATCTGAAAGAACTCCGGCGGCAGCTCATAGTGCTGATCGTTGGCCGCGTCCGCGTGCTCGGCGATGGCGCGGGCGGCCATGTCGCGCGCGAACGCGGCCTCGTCATGCGGCCCCTCCCGATCCAGTCGCCGGCGCGCCTCGCTGACCAGGCTGTCGATGGCCGGCCGCGTCACGAAGTCCGGAAACGGCGCGTCCTGCAGGTGACGAATGGCGGCGTTGGCGATGTTCATGCACGGGATACGCCGGTCGGCGAAGTTTGGATGCGGGTGCGGAGGGTACGTCCATCCTTGACGCATGGCCGTGTCATCCTGCGGGCCATGATCCACCATCTCCTCCCCGACGACGGCCCCCGGGACCTGCGCACGATCCATCGCGTCGCCGCGGCCCGGGTCTCCGCCGCCGTCCGCGGCGGCCGTGTTCGGGACGCCGTCCGTTGGGGCCGGGCCGTGAAGCGCGCCTTGCGGGCGCTCAGATTCGCCGCGCGCATCAGGGCCGGCACGGTCCGGAACTGGGTCCTGGACGACAGCGTGCGCACGGACTGTCCGCACGCTTCGCACTCGACTTTTTCTGAACCGGCGGAAAAAGTTCTCGAACCGGCCGAGCCGACTTCCGTGCGCGATTCCGACGGCCGCCGGACCTTCCGCGAGGGCCGAAGGCGACGATGAAGCGGCGTCTGGCCCGGCATTCTCATGGCTATCGTCATCCCGGGGCGCGCAGCGAGCTCCGGGTCCCACGGGCTCGCGTCTCGCGCCGCGCGGTTCGGCGCCCTTGCCCCGCCCCTCCCCCCGCGTTAGGGACGACCAAAGGCTGTCGATATTCATCAGACAGTGAAAACATGAGGAAGCGATGCGGAAGATCTTCCCCGACGCCAACGCCGCGCTTGCGGGCCTGACGTTCGACGGCATGACCGTCATGTCCGGCGGTTTCGGCCTGTGCGGTATTCCCGAGAAGCTGATCGCCGGCCTGCGCGACAGCGGCGTGAAGGGGATCACCGTCATCTCCAACAACGCCGGCGTCGACGGCTTCGGCCTGGGCCAGCTGCTGGAAACCAAGCAGATCGCCAAGATGATCTCGTCCTACGTCGGCGAGAACAAGGAGTTCGAGCGCCAGTACCTCGCCGGCGAGCTCCAGCTGGAGTTCAACCCCCAGGGCACCCTGGCCGAGCGCATTCGCGCGGGCGGCGCGGGCATCCCCGCCTTCTTCACCGCCACCGGCGTCGGCACCCTGGTCGCCGAGGGCAAGGAAGTCCGCGAGTTCGACGGCCGTGACTACGTCATGGAAACCGGCCTCGTCGCCGACCTGGCCATCGTCAAGGCGTGGAAGGCCGACGAGCGCGGCAACCTCGTCTTCCGCAAGACGGCCCGCAACTTCAACCCGATGATGGCCACGGCGGGCAAGGTCACCGTCGTCGAGGTGGAGGAAATCGTCCCCGTCGGCTCGATCGATCCCGACCACATCCACACCCCGGGCATCTACGTCGACCGCATCGTCCAGACCGTGTCCGAGAAGCGCATCGAACAGCGCACCATTCGTCAGCGGGAGACTGCATAATCATGGCCCGCACCCGCGAACAACTCGCCGAACGCGCCGCGCTTGAGCTCCAGGACGGCTTCTACGTCAACCTGGGCATCGGCATCCCGACCCTGGTCGCCAACTACATTCCGGACGGCATGGAAGTGACGCTCCAGTCCGAGAACGGCATGCTCGGCATGGGGCCCTTCCCCTATGATGACGAGGTCGACGCCGACCTGATCAACGCCGGCAAGCAGACCATCACCGAGATCCCCGAGAGCAGCTATTTCAGCTCCTCGGACAGCTTCGCCATGATCCGCGGCGGCCACATCAACCTGTCCATCCTCGGCGCCATGGAAGTGGCCGAGAACGGCGACATCGCCAACTGGATGATCCCGGGCAAGCTGGTGAAGGGCATGGGCGGCGCCATGGACCTGGTCGCGGGCGTCAAGCGGGTGGTCGTGGTCATGGATCACGCCAACAAGCACGGCCAGTCCAAGGTCCTGAAGGACTGCACCCTGCCGCTCACGGGCACGGGCGTGGTCAGCCGCATCATCACCGACCTGTGCGTCTTCGACGTCAAGCCGGAGGGCAAGGGCCTTGAACTGATCGAACTGGCCGACGGCGTCACCCTCGAGGAAGTCGCGTCGAAGACCGAGGCCGGCTACACCGTTGCCGCGGGCCTGAAGTCGTAGTTAACCTTTCACCCAGGCGGACACAGAACCGCTTGGGGTGGGAGTAAGCTTATGGCGGACGGGGCCTATCGCTGGCTGGGCAATGCGCCCGCGCCGGACGCCGCGCGAGTGGATGCGATCCACGACGCCTTCGACGACGCGCAGGCCCACGCCTTCGCCGAGCCGGTCCGCGCCGGAGCCGTCGAGAAGATCGAGCGCGCCCTGGCCGCCGCCCGCACCGGTGACCTGACCGAGGCCCACGCCCGGCTGACCCATGCCCGCTCGGTGCTGGCGGACCTGCGGCCCGAGGCGCTGGAGCCGCGCCGCGGACTGGCCGGCCTGTTCGACAGCCGGGGCGGCCGCCTGAAGCGCTTCCGCGCCGCCTACGCCCGCAACGCCGCCTCCGTCGACGACGTGGCCCGCGACCTGACCGGCTGGATCGAGGGCGTCGGCCGTCGTTCCAGCGCCCTGGACGGCGTCTGGGCGGATGTCCGGGACGCGGTCGTGGACCTGGACGTCCACCTCGCCGCCGCCGCCCGCCGCCTGACCGGCCAGGCGCCGGCCGAAGGCGACGCCGCCCATCCGCTGGCCGAACGCAAGGCCGCGCTGGAGGCCTGCCGGGGCGCCGCCGTCGCCGCCCTGCCCCTGCTCCGCAACGCCCAGAACGCCGACGCCCGCTTCGCCGACCTTCTTAAGCCCTGCGCCGAGGGCGCCGCCGCCTGGCGCGACGACTGGAAGGAGGCCCTGGGCCTGTCCGGCCGCCGCCCGAAGAAGGTCAGGCCCGACCGCGACAGCCTGCTGCGGCCCCGCGACGACCTGCTGGCCCGCATCGACCGCGCCCTCTCCGGCATCACCGCCGCCCGCGCCCGCCGCGCCGAGGTCGAAGGCCGGCTGGTGGGCCTGAGGCAGGGGCTCTAGTCCGCCACCCGCCCGATCCGGACCAGGGTCCCGCTCGGGTCGCTGACCGCGAACTCATAGGTCCCCCACGGCTTCAGCCGGGGCTGGTCGTCGTTCAGGATCAGCTCGCGCACCCGCTCGGCCACCGCGTCCACGTCCTCGACGTACAGATACAGCCCCAGGGCGTTGTCCTCGCCCCGCGCCGGCCACCCCGGCGTCTCGTTCAGGTGCAGGCGCCAGCCCCTGCCGTCCGACAGCAGCCGGTAGTCGCCGTAGTCGCTGACGACCTCCAGCCCGAGCCGCCGGTAGAAGGCCGTGCTGGCCTCCAGGTCGCGGCACGGCACGATGGCCGCCACATGGTGCTCGTCGGTCATGCGCTCGGCTCCGAAGGACCGCGCAGCAGGCAGGCGGCGGTCAGCGCCGACCATGCCGCAAACACCCCCGCCGCGACAGTCGCCGGAACCAGGCCGAAGGCCCCGCCGCCATGGACCAGCCAGCCGGCCGCCAGCCCCGCCGCCGCCAGTCCGACGCCTCCGGCGACCTTCGCGATCAGGTCCAGCCGCAGCATCCTGACGGCCCACAGCGCCATCGCCGCCGCGACCATCAGCATGCCGAACACCGCCAACGTCTGGTTCAGCGCGGCCAGCACCGGAAACTGGATGCCCGACGCCGCCTGCCCCGCCAGCCGCTCCGCCGCGAAGCCGTTGACCAGGGCCGCGGCGATCAGGGCCGAGATCCCGCCCGTGAACGCCATCCGCCCCGCCCGCGTCGACAGATGCGTCTCGCCCAACCAGCGCGGCACGGTCGATCCGCCCAGGCCGATCAGCATCAGGCAGACGATCATCCCCCCATGCACCCCGGCGTTGCTCCAGTCCCCCAGCAGCAGGCCGTCATCGGGCCCTCGCAGCGATGTCGGGTGGTGCAGCATCAGCATCACCGACGCCCCCGTCCCCGCCAGCATCAGCGTCCCCGCCTGCCGCGCCTCGCGTTTCATATCCATTCCGCCCTCCCGTTCGACGCCTCAGGTCTGGGCAAGGCGATCCGGGAAGGCGAGAGACGAACCCGCCCCGATGTCCGCTTCCGGACGATCAGGCCGGATTGTCCGCCATCGCCGCCGTGACCCGGGGTCCGTCCGTGGCTATCGTCCGGTCATGGATCAGCCGTCGCCCCGCGATCTCGACCGCCGCATCCAGCGGACCCGCAAGGCGATCTCCGACGCCTTCGTCGGCCTGCTGTTCAGCCGCCGCTACGGCGCGATCCGCACCGCCGACGTCATCGAGGCGGCCGGCGTCGGCCGCTCGACCTTCTATGAGCATTTCCGCAACAAGGACGAGGTCCTCGTCGCGGTCATCGAACCCCTGTTCAATCCGCTGGCCGACGCAGCGACAGGCCGGGGCAACCTGGGCTCCGTCCGCTTTATGCTGGACCATGTCTGGGAACAGCGCGCGGCGGGCCGGATACTGTTCGAGCCGCCGCTGGCGATCAAGCTGCAGCGCAAGCTGGCCGCCATGATCGAGGCCCGCCTGCCGGGCGACGACGCGGATGCGCCGCCCCGGGCGCTGGTCGCCATGGGCGCGGCCGCCGGCGCGCTGGCCATGCTGCGGATGTGGCTGGCGGGCGAAGTCGCCTGCTCGTCGGAGATGCTCGCCCGCCGGCTTCTCGGGCGTTAGGCCGCCGCCCGCGCGTTCTGGTCCGTCCACTCGACGACCTGGGTGTTGAAGTCCCGCGCCGCCGTATCGAACGCGGCGACGATGGCGCCGATGCGGTTCTCTCCGGCCGGCTGCTCGATGGTGAAGACACGCTCCGCCGCCACGGTCCGCTCCTGGGTGTTCAGCAGGCGCACCCGCGCGATGATGGTCACCACAGGCGCGGCGCCGGGCGTGTGATAGCGGGCCTCGAAGGTGCGCACGTCGATGTCCAGCGCCTGCGAGGCGCGGGTCAGTTCACGCGGCCCGACCAGCCGCACCCGCGTGGCCTGCGCCGCGAAGGCGCTCTCCAGCGAGTCGCTGAACAGGATGTCGGCCGAGCTGACCCAGCGCGCGCCCTTGATATAGGCCGCCTCGGTGCCGGTGACGCCGAGGATGCGGTCCTCGCGCACCGCCTGGGCGAACTCGGGCCGGCGCATGGCCACCTGCACGGCCGAGGCCGGGCTCTCCTGCTCGTTCACGCCCGAGGGCAGATTGCCGAAGCGGTACAGCTGGGCCGGTTCCGGCGTCGACAGCAGGGAGCAGCCGCCCAGCGCGGCGACGGCGGCCAGGGCGGCGGCGCCTTTCAGGAGACGGATCACGGCTGAACCTCCAGTTCACGGGATTGCGGACGCGAGATGAACTCGCGCGGGCTGGCCCGCACGTCGTCGATCAGGGCCTGAAGCGAGCGGGTCGCCTCGTCGAGCTGCTGGATCGACTGCTGCAGTTGCGGCAGGCCGGTGGTGGCGAAGTCGCCCAGCGGCCGTTCCAGGCTGGTCGCGGAACGGTTGATCGAAGCCACGGCCTCGCGGGCCTCCTCGGCGGCGGCGTTGACGTTGGCCACGGCCTTCGCCCCATCGCCCTCGACGACCCGGCGGGTGCTGATGGCCAGCTGTTCGTACTCGCCGACGGCGGCGTTGGCGCGGGTCAGCGCCTGCTCCAGCTGCTCCAGCATGCCCTTGCGGGCCTCCAGCTCGGTGGTCAGGGACTCGATGTTCTTCAGGCTGGTCGAGAAGCTGCGCACGTTGTCGTCGGACAGCACGCGGTTGATCCGGTTCAGCGCGTCCACCGTCTGGGCCAGCACCGTGCCCGAGCCGCTCAGCAGCTCGGCGATCGGCGACGGCTGGCTCTGGATCACCGGCACCGAATTGGCCGCGTACTGTTCCTTCAGCTTGGCGCTGTTGGGGTCGCCCGCCGTGATCTGGATATAGTTCAGCCCGGTGATGCCCTGCGGCTCCAGCTGGGCGCGGCTGGTCACGCGCACCGGGGTGGTGGCGTCCACCCGGATGCGGGCGATGACCTGGTCGCCCTTGTTCGGGTCCAGCTTCAGGTCGGTGACCTCGCCGACGCGGATGCCGTTGAAATGCACCTCGCCGCCCTCCGACAGCCCACGCACGGGGCCGTAGAAGACGATATCATAGAGATCATAGTCGCTGTTGAACTGCAGGCGGGCCAGCCAGATCGTGAACACGGCCAGCGCCGCCAGAAGGGCGATGGTGGCGATGCCGACGGCGGCGTAATGAGCGTCTCTTTCCATATTCCCGCTCTCCTCAAGCGGCCCTGTCGGCAGCGCGACCGCGCGGCCCCAGGAAGTATTCCCTGATCCAGGGATGGTCGGATTTCTCCAACTCCTGGACCGTGGCCTTGGCGACCACATGTTTGTCGGCGAGCACCGCAACCTTGTCGGTGATGGCGTAGAGGCTGTCGAGGTCGTGGGTGATCATGAACACCGTCAGCCCCAGATCGTTCGACAGCTGGCGGATCAGGTCGTCGAAGGCGGCGGCGCCGATGGGGTCCAGCCCGGCCGTCGGCTCGTCCAGGAACAGCAGTTCCGGGTCCAGCGCCAGCGCGCGGGCCAGGCCGACCCGCTTGCGCATGCCGCCTGACAGCTCGGCGGGCTTCAGATGGTGCGATTCAGGCCCCAGCCCGACCATGGCGATCTTCATCTCGGCCAATTCGCGGATCACCTCGCGCGACAGGTGGGTGTGCTCGACCAGGGGCGAGGCCACGTTGTCCAGCACGCTGAGCGACGAGAACAGGGCCCCCTGCTGAAACAGGATGCCGGTGCGCCGCTCGACGTCGGCCTCCTGCGCCTTGGTCAGCGTCGCGCGGTCGTGGCCCAGGATGCTGACTGTGCCGCCCTCGGGCTCCTTCAGGCCGATGATGGTGTTCAGCAGCACCGTCTTGCCGGTGCCCGAGCCGCCGACCACGCCCAGGACCTCGCCCCGCTCCACGTCGAGGTCGAGGTTCTCGTGGATCGTGCGGTCGCCGAACTGGCTCAGCAGTCCGCGCACCTCGATGAGCTTTTCCGGCGCGCCGGTCTGGGAAGCCGTCACAGGTTCAGCTCCAGGAAGATCAGGGCGAAGACGGCGTCCAGCGAGATGATGGCGAAGATGGCCTGCACCACCGCCGCGGTGACCCGGCGGCCGAGGCTTTCGACATCGCCCGCCACGGCCATGCCCTGCCGGCAGCCGATCGCCGCGATGACGATGGCGAAGACCGGCGCCTTGACCATGCCGACCATCAGATGGGTGCCCATCATCGGATCCTCGCTGATGCGCTGGACGAAGAAGGCCGGGCCGTAGCTGAGCTGGCTCCACGTCACCAGCAGGCCGCCAAGGAGGCCCGCGAGCATGCCGACGAAGGTCAGGATGGGCAGCATCACGATCATTGAGGCCAGACGCGGAATGACCAGGGCCTGGAAGGGGTTCACCCCCATCACCTGCATGGCGTCGACCTCCTGGTTCATCCGCATCGAGCCGATCTCGGCCGCGAAGGAGGAGGCGGAGCGGCCCGCCAGCAGGATGGCCGTGATCAGCACCGCCAGTTCGCGCAGGGTCGCCACCGCGACCAGCTGGACCGTGAACACCCCGGCCCCGAACTGGGTCAGCAGGTTGGCGCCGAGGAAGGCGATGACGGCGCCGATGAAGAAGTTGGTGACCGCCACGATCGGGATGGCGTCCAGCCCGGCGCGCTCGCCCTGGCTGAACCAGGCGGGCCAGCGGATCTTGTCCCAGTGCTTGGCCGTCGAACCCGTGGCCGTGACCAGCCGTCCGAGGAAGGCCATCGAAAGGGTCGCCTCGGCCAGGATGTCGTGCATCCCGCGCCCGATCTTGGCGAAGGTCCGGATCCAGCCCGGCGACCGCTTCGGCGGCCCGGCGCTGTCGCGCTCCAGCTTCTCGACCATGGCGTAGGTGCGCCCGACCTCCGGACGCTCGGCCCAGGCCGATGCGGGCAGTTGGGCATGCCCGGCCTGAATGATCGCCAGCGCCCCGGCGGTGTCGAACCGGCCCAGATCCGTCAGGTCCACCGACGTGATCTCGCGGCCCTTCAGCCCCTCGTCCAGCCGGCGCGAGATGCGGCCCAGCTCGGTCGCCGTCCAGTCGCCGGTCAGACGCAGGGTCAGACCCGGTCCGCCGTCGTCGATCTGGAAATCCGCTGCGGCCATGCCCCTACCTAAATCGCCCCGTGGCGCTTGCCTATGCCTGCTCTACGGCAAAGCTGCGGCGCCCATCATAACGCCACGCGGCCGTATTCGTTCAGCCACGCTTTCAAACGTTTACGCCTCAGAGCAGGCCGCGGACCTTTTTCAGGTCGGCCACGAAGCGCTCCCGCTCCTTCGCCGCCGCCTCACGGTCGGGAATCCGCAGCAGATAGGAAGGGTGGACCGTCAGAAGAGCGGTCGAGTCGTGCAGCGGCATGGGCCGCCCCCGCTCCGTGGTCACGGCCACCTTGCGGCCCAGCACGCCCAGCGCCGCCGTCCCGCCCAGCGTCAGGATCACCCTGGGCCTCACCAGCCGCCGCTCGGCGTCCAGCCACCACCGGCAGGCGCTCACCTCGTTGACCGCCGGCGTCTTGTGGATGCGCCGCTTGCCACGGGGCTCGTGCTTGAAATGCTTCACGGCGTTGGTGACGAAGACGTCGTCGCGATCGATCCCCGCCTCTTCCAGCGCGGCGTCCAGCACCTGCCCCGCCGGGCCGACGAAGGGCCGCCCGGCCAGGTCCTCCTGATCCCCCGGCTGTTCGCCCACGATCATCAGCTTCGCCCGCTTCGGCCCCTGCCCGCACACGCCCTGCGTCGCATCCCGCCACAGCGGACAACGGCGGCAGGCCTGCACCGCATGACCCAGCTCTTCGAGATCGGACGGGACGAAGCCCTCCTCGAAGGCATGGTCCCGGTTCATCCGCGACAGCGTCTTGGCCAGGCGGACGTTGGGTTCGGGAGCGGGCGCGGCGACCATGGCGTCTGTCCGAACCGACGCCGCGGCCACCAGTTCCGGGATCAGCGCCGCCTCCGGTAGATTGGCCCAGTACCGCTTGGGCATCTCCCCCTGCATGGTCCTGGTCTTCAGCCGCGCCGGATTGAAGGTCGAGGCGTAGTAGGTCTTCCAGAACTCCTCGACCTCGTCCTCGGCCGGCGCCATGTCCCGGGTGGCGGGCGGACCATAGGTCAGGGCCTGCGTATCCCAGAAGGCCGAGCCGTCGGGCGTCAGTATCGACCAGCGCATGGACGAGAAGCGCCGGGCGAAAAAGGGCGCGGTCTTCTCCACGACCCGATGCGCCGGCTCAAACCAGGCGACCCAGGCCTCTCCCCGGTCGTCCTCGGCCAGCCGGAAGCGGACGAAGGCCTTCATCTTGTGGCTGGCGCGGCTGACGTTCTTGGCCCGCTCGAAGGCGTCGGCGACGTCGCGGTCGCTGACCACCTTCATCAGGTCCGGTTCGCGCTCCAGCCGCCACAGCAGCCGGTACAGCAGATCGAACCGGTCGGCGGACCGATGCAGAATCACGTTCCCGGCCAGATCGACGAAGGCGCGGGGAACAGGAAACCGCGCCTCCTCCCCCGTTTGAAGCGAGGCCTCATCAAACAGGCCGCCCGCATCAGCTCCCACGCGGAACGCGGCCTCCTCCGGCCGCACGCCCGCCGCGCGGAAGGCCCGCGCCGCCTTGCGCCAGCCCTCGAAGTCCGTCTCGCTCGCCAGGGCCGCGACGCGCATCAGAACAGGCTCATCTGCACGGGCTGCCGATCCGGCGCGATCCGGGCGCGCAGGTCGGCGGCGTCGGTCAGCCCGCCCGGCGTCCAGTCCAGGGTCACGATAAAGGGCCGCACCTTGTCCATGCCTCGACAGAGGCGCGCCACGTCTTCCAGCCGCAGGGTCCGGTAGCGCCGTACCGAGATCATCCGGTCCACCGACTTCACCCCCAGGCCCGGCACGCGCAGCAGGCTCTCGCGGGGAGCAGTGTTCACATCGACCGGGAAATGCTCACGCCGGTTCAGGGCCCAGGCCAGTTTCGGATCTATGGCCAGGTCCAGCATCCCGTCCGTCGTCGCCTCTCCGATTTCAGGCGGCGAGAAGCCGTAGAACCGCATCAGCCAGTCGGCCTGGTACAGCCGGTGCTCGCGCATCAGCGGCGGTTTCGAAAGGGGCAGGCTGGAAGACGCGTCCGGAATCGGGCTGAAGGCGGAATAGTAGACCCGGCGCAGGCCGTAGCCGCCGTAGAGCGACGCCGACCGGTCGATGATCTCCGTGTCCGGCGCGCCGTCGGCCCCGACGATCAGTTGGGTCGACTGGCCCGCCGGCGCGAACTTCGGCGCCTTGACCCGCTCGCGCCGGCTTGGCTTGGCGGCTTCCACGCCCAGCCGCACCTGCCCCATCGCCTTCTTGATGACGCCGACGTCCTTCTGAGGCGCCAGCCGCCGCAGGGCCTCGTCGCGCGGCAGTTCGATATTGGCCGACAGCCGGTCGGCGTAGAGCGCCGCCTCGGCGATCAGCCGCTCGTCCGCCTCGGGGATCAGCTTCAGGTGGATGTAGCCGCGGAAATCGTGCTCCTCCCTCAGCGTCTTCGCCACCAGGACCAACTGCTCCATCGTATAGTCGCCCGATCGGATGATGCCGGACGACAGGAACAGACCCTCGATGTAGTTCCGCCGGTAGAAGCTCAGCGTCAGGTCCACGACCTCCCGCACATCGAACCGCGCCCGAGGCACGTTCGAGCTCGCCCGGTTGATGCAGTAGGCGCAGTCGTAGATGCAGAAATTGGTCAGCAGGATCTTGAGCAGGGACACGCACCGCCCGTCCGGGGTGTAGGCGTGACAGATGCCCATGCCCTCGGTCGAGCCGATCCCCTTGCCGCCGACGGAGTCGCGCTTCGACGTGCCCGAGGACGCGCAACTGGCGTCATACTTGGCCGCGTCGGCGAGGATGGAGAGCTTCTTACGGAGATCAAGTTGAGCCATTTGTTCACTCTATGTTCCATAGAGCGAACGCCTGTCCAGCGTCGCCGTTGCGTAATTTTCCGCGTCAGCTCAGATAGTTGAGCAGCGAGACCTGCCGCAGCTGGCTGATCACCTGGGCCGAGGCCTGGATGGCGATCTGCGACAGCTGCAGGTCGGTCACCGCCTTGGCCATGTCGGCGTCGGTGCGGTTCGAGACCAGCTCGTCCAGCGAGTCCATCTGGGCCTTGTGGCTCTTCTCGACGTTCTCGACCTGATTGGCCAGCGAACCGGTGGTCGCGGTCTTGTCGATCACGCCCTTGCTGGCCTGCTCAAGCCGCGCCAGCTGGGTCGTCAGGAAGGTCTTCTGCGGCTCGGTCAGCTTGCCCGTCAGCGGTCCGGCGGCGCTGGTGTGATAGTTCTGGATGTCGCGCAGGATGCTCATGGCGTCGGTCCCGACCTCATTGGCCAGGAAGCCAGTCTCCAGGGTCGTGCCCTCGGCGACGCGGCTGGCGGTCTTCAGGCTGTCGTTGTGGAAGATCGAGGCCACGCTGGGCGCCGCGGCCAATTCCGACAGATTCGATACGTCCACCGGCGGGGTGTTCACCTGCGTCCCGGCGAACAGATAGCCGCCCTGGTGGCGCATGTTCAGCCCGCCGCGGATGGTCTGGAACTGGCCCTCCATCTCCAGCATCAGCGAGGTCGACGAGTCCGACGACAGGGCGTTGCCGATCGCCGTGCGCAAGGCGTCGACGCCGTCGCCGATCTGGGTCAGGGCGAGATCCTGGGTGGTCAGGCGGGCCGTCACCGCCTCGGCCGTGTCCATGAAGCCCTGGATGCGGCTCTGGGCGCCCTTGAGCGCCGTCAGGGTCTCGGACTGGCGGCCAAAGCCGGTCAGGTCGGTGGCGTTCTTCTGGGTCGAAACCCGCTCCTGGGCCTCGGCGGACCGAGTCTGGGCCGTCATCAGGTTCAGAAGGGCCGACTGGTAGTTTCCGAAGGTGGCGACGCGGGTCATCAGATCATCCCCAGAAGCGTATCGTACATGTCCTTGGCCGCCTGGATCAGGCGGGCCGAAGCGTTGAAGGCCTGCTGGTAGGTCGTCATCAGCACCAGCTCCTCATCCAGATTGACCCCCTCGTGGGCCGTCTGGCGTCCGACGGCCTCGGCGTAGAGCGCGCCCGACGAATCCTTGCGGTTCTTGGCGGCCGTGGCCTTGCCGCCGATATCGCCGGCCAGCTCCGAGGCGTAGCGCGAGACCGAGACCTGGCCGCCCGAGGAGCCGCCCGCCGGCTGGAAGTTGGCGGTCCGCTCGCCGGCGTCGGCCAGCAGCAGCGCGCCGCGGCCGTCGCCCGCGCTGAGCGCCGGCGTCCCGGCCGCCGCGGACAGGTTCAGCTGCCCCAGCGCCAGCTTGGCGGGCCCCTGCCGAATGTCCGACCGCAGGGAGAAGCTGTCGGCGCGCGAGGTGCGCACGCCGGCGCCGATGCCGAACATCTCGGTCGCCGTGATCCCGGACGGAACCTGGCTGGTGTTGTCGTTCAGCACGCTCATCTTCAGCGGCGGATTGCCGACGGGCGTGAAGCTCATCGCGCCGTCCGCGCCGAGCGAGAACTTGCCGTAGGCGCCCACGCCCGTCGCGGGATCGTTGAGCGCATTGATCAGGTCGCCGACCGTGCCGCCGGGCGGCACCGCCACCTGGATGTCCCGGATCCTGGCGCCGGCCTCGTTGGCGAACCGGAAGGTCATCGTCTCGCCGGCGGTGAAGCCGTGCGGAGAGGCCGCGGTCATGCCGGTGTCGTACAGGGCCGGACGATCCGCCGAGATCAGGTCGTTCAGGCCGAAGTAGTGGGAGAAGCCCCGGCCGGCCTTGCTCGACGGCGTCGTCGGATCGTCGGCGATGGCGACGCCGTTGGCGGCGTTGCTGGCCACGATCGACAGCTTGCCGTCGATGAACTGGGCCGAGGCGGCGCCGCCCAGCTGGGTGTTCAGGGTCGCCAGGAAGGTCGTCGGATCGGCGGCGACGCCGTTCACCGTCATGGTCGCGCCGCTGAAGACGATGTCGACCCGCTGCTGGATCACTCCGGCGGCGTTGGTGACGGCGATGGTCGTCCGCCCGTTGAAGCCGGCGATGGCGCTTTCGAGCGACTGGCCCACATTGCGGCCGTCCAGCCGGTTCGGCGGCGGCATGGCCGTGTTGGCGTTGTGGGCGCGGTTCAGCTCGTCGGCGACATGGGTGATCAACTCGGCAAGCCGACTGGCGGCGGCGGGCGCCTCGACGTCGCGCAGTTCGACCAGGCCCTTGATTTCGCCCGAGGTCACATTGTCCAGCAGCGACTGCTTGCTTCCGCCCGGCTCGGTGATCCAGATGTCGTTGAAATTGGTCTCGCCGGTCACCGTGCCCGCGCGCGTGTAGGAAAGGGTCGCCGCGCCCTCCCCGGCCAGCATGGCGCCGCTGCCGGTCCGGATCGACACGCCGCCGATGGTGCGGGCCGTGACGCGAACGTCCATGACCTCGGCCAGCTGGCCGATCAGGGCCGCCTGCGCGGTCTCCGCGCCCGAGGCGTCGCCGTTGACGACCTTCGCCCGGGTGATCTCGACGTTCAGCGCCTCGATCTGCTGGAGCAGGTTGTTGGCGTTCTCGACCGCGCTCTGGATGCGGCCGTCCGCGTCTTCCCGGACCGCCTGGATCTGCTTGGCGATCCGCGTGGCCTCGTCGAACAGCGCCTGGGTCTTGAACAGGGCGTCCTGGCGGCGGGGCGAGGAGGTCGGATCCTCGGCGCTGGACGCGAAGGCGGCGAAGACGCCGTCCACCTGGCCGAAGAAGCTGCTCTTCCCGCCCGGGTCGCCGAACATCGACTGGATGCGGTCGTAGAGTTCGTACTTCACGCCCTGACGCGCCGCCTCGGCGCCAGCGCTGAGGCTGGCCGCCTGCAGGAAGCGGTCGGTGGCCAGGCGGATGCGCGTGACTTCCACGCCGCTGCCGACGCCCTGGCTGGACCGGGAGACCTGGTCGGCGATCTTGCGGACATAGCCGGGCGTGTTGACGTTCGAGACGTTGTCCGAGACCACGCGCAGCTGGGTCTGGGCGGCGATCAGACCCGAATTGGCGTTGTTCAGGATGCTGGTCACCGACATGCGCGGACCTCCATCGAACGGGCGCCCGGCAAGGTCTGCCAGCCGCCGCGCCCTTTTTGCCCGGCAGCGCATTCGCGCACCCCGGCCAACTCATTGAATTTACGCAGCATCGCGTTTCGCGCCTGTGTCATGACGTTCGGGAGGCGCAAACAGCGGGCCATCGCGATCCAGCTCCGGGAGCGGCCGGCGGCGCTGGGCAAGATTGGTCGGCACGCGGCAAGTTTGGACCGCTCTCACGGCGCCGTCGACGCAGGGCGGCGCGATCACAGTTCAATAAAATCAGCCTCTTACCGCGAATTGTACGATGGCCCGCGATTTGCGCCTGAGGTTTCGAATGTTCGGCGCAGCAGGCGCCCCCGCCATCCACCTCGGCCACCGCCGCCCCGGACCCCATGTCGACTGCATCCGCACTGCTGTCCATGATCGCGCCCGCCGCACCGACGACCTCGCAAGGGTCGGCGGCCGTCGACGCGTCGGCGTTCGAGGGCCTGCTGGCGTCGATGCTGGGCGGGGACGTAGATGAAGGTCTGGCCGAGACGGCGCCGACGCCCGAACAACCCGATCCCGCGGCTTCGGCCCTGGCGGGCTTGTCGGGTGTTTCGATACCCTCGGCCCCGCAACCCCTGCTGCAGATCAATGCAGCGGCCTTGTCGGTCGTCGCGGGCGAGCCCGCGATCGAGGCGGCTGAAGGCGACACGGCTCCCGCCGCGCCCGCCCCCGTCGCCACTGAAGACGCCCTCCCGGCGGTCGACCCCGTGTCCGCCGAACCGACCCTCGAGGCGCCCGCGGCGGACGCCCCCACGACGGACGCTTCCGTCATCGCGGCCCCGCTCCCCGCTCCGGCCATGCCGGCGCCCGTGGTTGACGCGTCTCCGGACGCCGAGGCGGCCCCGATCCCGGCTCCGGCTCCGATCCCGACTCAGGCCGCCGCTCAGCCGATCGCGGTCGAGGCCCCGCCCGTTGCTGAGCCTGTCGCTGACCCCGTCGCGCCGCTCGCTCCCGCCGCGCCGGCGCCGAAGGCCGAGGCTTCGCCGGCGACCACGCCCCTGCCTGTCGAAAAGACCCCGACCACCAAGACGGCCGAGGCCGGTCCGCAGGTCCGTCCCGCGGTGAAGGCCGATCAATCCGACGCGCCTGAGGTCCTGCCGCCCGCTCCGGCCCAGCCGGAAACCAAGACGGCGACGACGCAACCGCTGACCCAGCCTCCGGCGCCGCCGGTCACGGCCGGTCAGACGCCGTCGGTCATGACGCCGGTCCGTCGCCTGATCAGCGACATGGAACAGGCGCGGCTGGACGACAGCGCGATGGTCGAGGTCGCCCGCCCGCAGGGCGAGACGCCGTCCCGCACGATCTCCGCCACGCCGACACCGGACGTCTCGCAGCCCGCGCCGACGGCGGCCGGCAAGTCGACCCCGGAGCCGCTGACGCAGCCTGTGGCCTCCGCCTCCGCCTCGACCCAGGATGAGGTCGCGGCGCCCGCCGAAACCGCGAAGCCGTCCGGCGCGACGGATGCGGCTGACGTCGCGCAGCCGCCGGTTCCGGACGCCGAGCCCAAGAGCGCCGAGACGCCGCGCCCGGTCGAGACGCCGTCCCCGCGTCCGCAGACCGAGCGAGCTTCGCGGTCGGTGGAAACCAACGCCGCCGTGGACACCGCCGCTCCGTCCACGCCTGTGACGACCACGCCGCAGGCCTCCGCCGCGGCCACGCCGAACCCGGCCGTCGCGCAGGCGTCCGCCTCGGCCGCGTCGAAGACGATCGAAGCGCCCGCGATCGAGAAGGCCGAAGGCGACGCCGCCGCCGAGGTTCCGGTCGATGCGACCGCTCCCGAAGCCGCGCCGTCGGCCCAGACCGCCCATGCCGCCCGCGAGGCCCTGGGGTCGAGCCTGTCACGCGCGGCGATCGAAGCCACCGCCCAGATCGCCGCCCAGATTCAGAGGAAACTGGACGGACGTTCGACCCGTTTCGAGATGTCGCTGACGCCCGATGAGCTGGGCCGGGTTGACATCAAGCTGGACATCGACGCCGAAGGCCGTCTGGCCGCGCGTCTGGCCTTCGACAACCCGGCCGCCGCCACGGACCTGAGGGGCCGGGTCGACGACCTGCGCCGTCAGCTGGAGCAGCAGGGCTTCCACCTGGCGGACGACGCCTTTGAGTTCACCCAGCGCGACAGCGGCTCCAGCTTCTTTGATCGCGGACAGGATGCCTCCCAGGGCCAGGACCGGGGTCAATCCCACGCCTTCGCCGCCGCCGCCCGCCTGAACACCGAAGCCGACGCCGTCGCCCAGCCCCCTCGCTGGCAGGCGCTGTCTCTCACGCCCGCGGGCGTGGATATGAAGGTCTGATCGATGGTTGACTCCGTCTCCGCACCCGACGCCTCCGGCCGGATCAACTCCGGCTCGAAGAGCCTGGCCTCGAACTTCGAGACCTTCCTGACCCTGCTGACCACGCAGCTGCGCAATCAGGACCCGCTGTCGCCGGTCGACTCCAACGAGTTCACCGCCCAGCTGACGCAGATGGCCGGGGTGGAGCAGCAACTGCTGACCAACGACCTGCTGACCAGCCTGCTGAAGGCCCAGTCCGCGGGCGGCCTGGACAACGCCTCCAACTACATCGGCAAGCAGGTCACCGCCGCCTGGTCCGCCACCTCGCTGGAAGACGGCAAGGCGACCTGGTCCTACGAGCTGGGCGGCACGGCCGCGGACGTGAAGCTGCAGGTGCTCGACAAGAACGGCAAGGTCGTCTGGGAAGGCAAGGCGCCCGAGAAGGGCATCGGCGTCCACGACTTCACCTGGGACGGCAAGATGACCGGCGGCGACACCGCCGAAAACGGCGGCGTCTACACGCTGAAGGTCACCGCCACCAACGCCAACGGCGGCAAGGTCGACAGCCAGACCCTGATCCGCGGCCGCGTCACCGGCGTCGAGATGTATGACGGCGCGCCGTACCTGGTGATCGGCGACTCCATCCTTCCGCTTTCGACCGTGATCTCGCTGAACGAGATCCGCGCACAAGCTGACAACGACGATGCGGAGAATCCGCCCGTCCCTGACGAGGAGGTGGCCGCATGACGCGCTCCGCCGCCTTCCCGAAAACTTCCCTTCAAGGAGCGTAATCCATGAGCCTGAACAGCGCTATGCTGGCCGGCGTGTCCGGCCTCGCCGCCAACTCCACCGCCCTGGCCGCGATTTCCCAGAACATCGCGAACGTCAACACCGTCGGCTACAAGCGGACGAACGCCGAGTTCCAGACCCTGGTCAACAGCCAGACCCGCGCCGGCGGCAGCTATTCGGCCGGCGGCGTGATGGCCAACGCCCGTTCGTTCATCAGCCAGGAAGGTCAGCTGCAACGCACGACCGAGGCGACCGACCTGTCCATCAACGGCCAGGGCTTCTTCGTCACCACCACCCAGGCCGAGGGCGTCGGCGCCACCGACACCCGCCTGTTCACCCGCGCCGGCGCCTTCCGCGTCGACAACATGGGCTACCTGAAGAACAGCGCCGGCCTGTACCTGCAAGGCTGGCCGGTGGACTCGAACGGCGAGATCGCCACCGATCCTTCGGACCTGTCGCGCCTGCGCTCGATCAACATCGGTTCGGTCGGCGGCACGGCCGAGCCGACCACCCGCGTCCAGATCAACGCCAACCTGCGTTCGACCCAGGACGTGTCGTCGGCCGCCGGCGCCAACGCCTACCCCAACGTCCAGGACGCCGCGGTGCCGCCGGTCGGCCACAACATGTCGGTCTCCTACAAGCGGACCGGCGCCGGCACCTATGACGTGACCATCAAGACCGGCATCACCAACATCACCGGCACGGCGACCTACAACGCCGCGGGCGTCCTGACCGGCTTCACGCCGACGGCCGGCGCCAACGGCTCGGCCACCGCCAGCGCCACGGCGCTGACCATCACCCCGACCAGCGGCACGCCTCCGGTCGCCGGCACGCCCTTCGCCATCAACTTCGCCGACATCGGCATGGCCAACGACGGCATCGCCAAGACCAAGTACGACCCGTCCGTCAACTCGATGGCGATGTACAACGCGGACGACGACAACCCCGTCGGCGTGAAGCCCGACTTCAAGATGAACATCCCGGTTTCGGACTCCAAGGGCGGCCAGCGCAATCTGGAAATCCGCTTCCTGAAGAGCGCCGAGCCGAACCAGTGGTACGCCGAAGTCGTCTCGGTCCCGGCCGGCGACGTCGTCACCGGCGCCCCCTTCTCGAACGGTCAGATCAAGACCGGCCTGATCGCCTTCACCCCCTCGGGCCGCCTCGACGTCGAGACGATGCAGGGCTGGCCGGCGGGCAAGGGTCTGTTCGACGACCCGACCCAGGCCTCGCTCAGCTTCCTGGAATCGGACCCGAACAACACGATCGATCCGAACGACCCGCTGGACAACGGCAAGGTCAAATGGGCCGACGGCCTGGGCATCGCCGCCCAGACGGTGACCCTGGACCTGAACACCTCGGCCGGCGGCCTCAGCCAGCTGAACACCGCCTCGGTGGTGCAGTCGACCGTCACCAACGGCACGGCTTTCGGCAATCTGAGCGAGATCACCATCGATGAAGGCGGCTTCGTCACCGCCATCTTCGACAACGGCGTCATGCGCCGGATCGCCCAGGTCGCTGTCGCCACCTTCCCGAGCCCCGACAGCCTGAAGGAAGTCAGCGGCAACGCCTACTCCGTCAGCCTGGAGTCCGGCACCTTCAACCTGAAGGCCGCGGGCACGGGCGGCGCGGGCACCCTGGCGTCCCAGCAGCTGGAATCCTCGACCGTCGATCTGTCGGCCGAATTCACCGGCCTGATCACCACCCAGCGCGCCTACTCCGCCTCATCCAAGATCATCACGACCGCGGATGAGATGCTCGCCGAGTTGATCAACATCAAACGCTGATACGCAGGTAACTGACGGTTAGTCTCAATGAAGACTTCGTTGAATATTGGGGGGGTGGGCGGAAGGGATTTTATCCTTTCCTTCACCACGACGCTTAAACGGCCCTTAGCGGCCGCGCGCTACCTTGCACGCTCAATGGTGGTGGTGAATGAGGCATAAGCCCATGTTGCAAGAGCGACGCCTTAATAATCGAGGCGAATAATACGTGGTCGGACCG